>OGXQ01001022.1_pt1 | contig 21966 bp, 24 predicted proteins | sample 1576291 | NCBI WGS metagenome assembly OGXQ01 (sample SAMEA3541575, study PRJEB24748) | human gut metagenome | biome: human gut; feature: human-associated habitat; material: faeces | place: China | collected 2012 | reverse complement strand
AGGGTGAAGGCCGCCAGCACCGGGTACTGCTTCAGGGAGGAAACACGCTTTTTCGGATCCATGCTTTACGTCCTCCTCAGAAATTGAAATACAGGAACGGGCTGTTCGTGCTGCCCACGACATAGGCCGTGGAGAGCACCAGCAGCACCAGCACCGTGGCCACCCGCGTTGCGGTGCGCTTTTTCAGCAGGTCCCAGATTTTTTCGATGAGCGGGGTGCAGCAGACCACCGACACCGCCAGCAGCACACCGTAATTCCGCAGGAAATACACCGGCGACACACCGCCCGCAGGCACGAAGAGCTTATAGAACAGGTAGCTGAACCCGACGCCCCAGTCGTTGCCCACGAACATGGCCCAGCCCACCACCACAAGGAAGAGGGTGTAGATGTGCGGCCAGACTTTGCCTTTTTCAAGGTATTTCAGCAGGAACAGCTTCTCGACGGCCAGCAGGATGAAGTAGTACAGGCCCCAGCAGATGAAGTTCCAGTCCGCGCCATGCCAGATGCCGGTGAGCAGCTCCACGAGTTTGTCAATACGTAGGAAGTACTGAATATGGGGGGTATCAGTTTAGTGGAAGTCTTATGGCAGGATTAGTGGGGCCGAAACCATTAGTTCAGGTAATCAATTATTATGATAACTATGACTTTATGTATCGGACAGATCTTTCGGCAAGAGATGAATTTAGATATACCCATGAAGAAGGTTTTGCCGCTACGTCATCCAGTGCTAAAGGAATGTTGACAGGAATAGCTAAGTTGCATACGGATGCATACGATCAGTATCGTAATGGTGAATATGGAGTGGATTCTCCCTACAATTACTCAGTGATGTATTATGATGATCGTGGTCGCCTTTCTCAAACTGTTTCTGACAACCATTTAGGTGGTATGGACCGTGATTTCTTTTCCTATGATTTTAATGGGAACGCCTTGCGGCATTTACACCGTCAGACCGGGGCTGGAAATGAGATTTTGAGTGACAGTTATACCTATGAGTATGATCACGCCGAACGTCTTGTAAAGGCGCTGCATCGTTTGGGAGATGCTCAGGAAGTGATTCTTATTGACAATGTGTATGATGATTTGGGACGCTTATCCCGGAAGACGTTCCATAACGGTCTGTTGAATACGTCTTATTCGTATAATATTCGTAGTTGGCTAACTGGTATCACTGGTTCATCTTTTGAGCAAGTATTGCATTATACGGACGGAACGGGTATTCCATATTACAATGGTAATATCAGCAGTATGGTTTGGAAATCGGGTGAAGATGATATAATGAGAGGCTACCACTTTACTTATGATAATTTGAATCGTTTGACGAATGCGGTGTATGGAGAAGGCAGTGTTCTCGTTCAAAATCAGAATCGCTTCAATGAACAAGTAACCGGATACGATAAGATGAGTAATATTTTAGGGATCAAACGTTCCGGACAGACTTCATCTACCGGATACGGCTTGATAGATGATCTGGCAATGTCCTATAATGGGAACCAACTAAAATCAGTATCAGATAGGGCTACAAATTCTGTTTACGGCAATGGCTTTGATTTCAAAGACGGAGTAAACAAAGAAGCTGAATATGAATATGATGAAAATGGTAATATGACGAAAGATTTGAACAAGAAAATATTGAATATCCAATATAATTGTTTAAATTTACCGAGTCGTATAGAATTTGAAAACGGTCATGTCATTTCTTATCTTTATGATGCTGATGGAATAAAACTTCGTACGACGCATATCATAGGGAGTGATACTACAGTAACTGATTATTGCGGCAATGTGATCTATGAAAATGGAATCCCTGTCAAGTTGCTTACAGAAGCTGGCTATGTTACACTGGACGATTCTAAGTATCACTATTTTGTCCAGGATCATTTGGGTAATAACCGTGTGGTTGTAGACCAGAGTGGTAATGTTGAAGAAGTGAACCATTATTATCCGTTTGGCGGTCTGCTATCAAGTTCGGTAAGTAATGCTGTGCAGCCTTATAAGTATAACGGTAAGGAGCTGGATAGGAAGAATGGTCTTGATTGGTATGATTATGGGGCGCGTATGTATGATGCTGCATTGGGTAGATGGCATGCGGTTGATCCGATGAGTGAGAAGTATTATAGTTGGAGTCCGTATACTTATTGTAAGAACAATCCTGTGTTGAGGATAGACTTAGACGGAAAGGATGATTATGTTATCAGCAGATCAGGAAGATTATTTAATGAGACTCCTATTGATAAGAGAGGTAAAGGCTCAACAGATAATTTATATCTTTCCAGTGATCGTTCTATTTCAGTAACTGTAAATCAGGGGTTACTTGGGGAAATACATAGTATGCAGGCGAAAGAGCAGAAGGAAAATCGGGTGAAGAAATCTTATGGAAGTACTCAAGATTTGGAGACAGCTGCTACTGTTTTTAAATTTGCTGCTGATCACACAACTGTTGAATGGAAGTTAGATGTTTATGATGATAATGGTACAAGAACAGCTGTTGTTGCGACAGATCGAGATCCATATGGGGTAGATAATGGTGTATATGCTCAAAATAAACTTTCTGTGAAAGGAGAAAAAGTTATAGATATTCATTCTCATTTGCTCGGAGGAACGAAAGGTGGAGCTGGTAATGATTTTAACTTAGCTAAGCCACAACGTAAGAATGCTGTGTATATGAAAGATAACCGTGTGAGTACTGATAAAAAGGGTATGATATATGAATATACCAAAAAAGCAAGTCGGGTAAATTCTATTCGTGTATATGATGCTACAGATTTATTGCAATATATAAAACGTAAATGATATGCTTATGAGAAAATTAGTCTATGTTGTTCTATTTATTATACTGGGGGGATGCATATCCCCCTCCCCTTCTTTGGAAGATATTCATCAGCGTGTAGCAAAACAGGTGGAAGTGCTGATAGATAGTGGCTATTTACTTACGACATATATAGAAATAGATGAAGTGTTTTCGACAGATTCTAATTCACTTTATTATATCGGTGAATCAGATTCTCCTGGTTCTGATGGTGCTGAGTTACCTTCCAGAGTGATAAAGTATAAAGAAAGATATCTTTGCTTTATCGAATTAGATGAGCCTGAAATGTCACGCACAGAATTGTTTGAGAGAGGTTTTGTTTCGGACTCTAACTTTCATGAAAATTTATGTTTAAACAGAGGTCGTGATTGGCTGTTGGCTCTTCGAAAATATGAAGATAAACATATCTTAGTAAAGATGTTGCCTAATTATTATCGTCTATTTGAATATCCGGAACTTTGGTCGTATTTTTCTGGAGATATACCCCAGGAGAAAACTGCATTGATGGGATTGACTTCGCACGATATTATTGTTCCCAGTTCATATATTCCGGACCTTTTTGAACTTGAGATTGATAGTCTGAAGAATTATGTAGAAAGATTCTCAGGAGAAATATTTGTAAGAAATCAGACTGATTCCGTTTTGCTATTATCGAGGAATTCAGCGAGGAGTATGTGCTATGCTGTAATAAATGGACCGGATACATTAAAATTGGTTTTGAGGGATTCACTTCCAGTTGCTATTGCCCCTCATGATTTTAAATCCTTGAAATATGATAGTGAACCTCCCCATTCATTTCTTCAGAATTTACCGGATAAGGATATTTGGATGTCTATGTATAAGCTGTTTAGCGATTCGACTTTTTGCTTCTTGAATATTAATAATATCCCACAGAAATTTAGAATAATGCATAATGATGCAGTTTATTCGAGTGACTTAAGAGATTCTTTATCAAAAAGGGTAAGGTATATTTATAATAAAGGGGTTTATGATAAAGAAGAGAGAATACGACGTTTTTTTAAGTGGGATTAGAATTACAGCAGTTTAAATGAAGTTGGCTATATTGAAGATGGGCAGTATTCTTTTTATCTTCAGGATCATCAGGGTAATAGCCGTGTGGTAGCAAAGTTTGATGGAACAGTTGTCCGGACTAATCACTATTATCCTTATGAGGTGTCATTTGCAGAGAGTACATTAGTAGATAAACATTCGTAAGTATAACGGTAAAGAACTTGATAGGAAGAATGGTCTTGATTGGTATGATTATGGGGCGCGTATGTATGATGCAGCGCTTGGTAGATGGCATGCGGTTGATCCGATGAGTGAGAAGTATTATTCAATTAGTTCGTATGTATATGGATTAAATACACCACATAATTGTATTGACCCCGATGGGCAGAAGATTATTTTTGTTAATGGGTATTTAGGGTTTGGATCTCCTAGAGGAGGTGGCACTTATTGGGGAGGAGTAAATAGTTCTTTTGTTAAAGGTGCAAAAAACTTTTTTAATGATCAAAGTGCCTATTTCACCGACTTTGATTTTAACTATTTGCGTAGTTCTACCTTTTTAAGAAATTTAGATGGATATGCATATGCTAAAGAAAATTGCAAACAATTGATAATGGGTATGAATCCACAAGAGGATGTATTCCGAATTATTTCTCATAGTATGGGAGGTGCTTTTTCAGAAGGTATTATTCGATATTTAAAAGAGCAAGGTTGGAATGTTGATTTCTCAATTCATCTAAATACATGGTTGCCTTCTGAATTGATGGGCTCGGTTGGAACATTTTTGATTGATGCTACGATTACTAATGATTGGGTACAAGGATTAAGTCTTCCAATAGATGGTAGCAGAGATATTCCTAATGCGAATTATAAAAAGAAAGAAAAGCAATGAAGGGTATCAATATAGGCATAGAGATTGGATTGATAGTGGAAGTTTTTGGAATGCTAACAATGGTATAACTTGGAATCAACTTATGCCAATCTTAGATTCATGGTTAATACAAAATCCAAATATACAAATAAATTATGGACAATAACATATTGAAAATTATTTTCAGAGTAGTTGCAGTGCTACTAAGTTTAGGTGCATTATTTTTTCAATTAATTAATTTTGTTTTTGGGACTATGGTTAAAAATGTCTCAGATATGCAAGATGATTATTGGTATTATGGTACAGAACTTATACCTCATTTATTTACGATTATTATTATTATCTGGTTTGTAGTATTCCAAATAAGGAAGATTATAAATATGAAATAATTATAGATATTTTGATATAGATTGGCCTCTTGCATTAATAAGTGTTACCCTGACATGAAACGATATATATACTCATGTTGGGGTACCTTTTATTCGAGGAGCTATGTGAAAATTGATTTATTTAGATAATATGAATTTTAATACTGAATTAAAAAAGAATATAGGTTGTAACATCGTATATAGTAGTTCTGATGGAGGTAATTACTCAATTATTCTTATGGAATTTGATAGTGGGAATCGTATAATGACATATTGCTATTGGGAAGTTCAGAAAGATGGAAAATGAATTGCTACATCAGAAGATGATATTACAGCTGTCATGGTTTGATGGCACGAACAATTTGACTTTTCGAGAGTCAAAAGGTTGTGGATCTTGAAATAGATGAATCACTTAATTTATTCATTGAAGTAGAGGATGGGTTGAAATAAAGTAAATTTTTCATTTTGGTGATTATGAGAAAAGTGATTATTTCTTTGATATACGTATCAATAGTATTGACTATTCCCCTGGCAGTTGCCTGTCAGGGGGTAAATTTTACCTACCAATGCTATGAATTACAAAGATAAATATATTCTTTTTTATTTGGAAGGGAAAAAAGCGCTGAGTGAAAAGAGAGTTAGTAGAATATTAGGTATTTCATATCCAGATGATATGCCTGATGGCTATCATGGACAAGATCCACGAATATGGGTATACATCAAAGATAAGTAATTAGATAAATCAGCTTTTACACAAATAGGTTATGACACTGAAATTAACTAGAATTTTCATTTGAGATATTTTAATGGTGGAGAAAAAATCCGCTGTAATTGATATCATAGCTTGTGGTAGCCTATTAAATTAGAAGATACGTTCCCGCATGAATACCCTCACAAATTATATGTTCTATTTTGAAGATTACTTTTAAAAAGGGGATGTTCAGACTTATCCTGATAGAAGAAATACTGCATAAAAAGCTGCAAGAATATGCAGGAATGATCTTGCTTTTGGATATAAATAGGTGAAATATGCATGATAACTACCAATGTTAGGAGACGTTTCATTTAAAGAAAAGCTTCGTTGGTTTTAAAGGAACGACTCGTTGGTCGGTGAGAAGCACTTCGCTTCATTTAAAGGAACGGGTAAAAAGGTACTTTGAGTGCTTGTTTTGCTCCGGATGTCGTCAGTTACAGAAGAGTTTGAAAATGTTAGATTGAAAGTTAAATGATGAAATACATATTCGGAATTTATGTTTTTGATCTTATCTGTGTTTTATTGATCGCTATAAAGTAAAATCTGTGTGATTCGGAAATATGCCAATCGCGAATCCTTCCGTTTTTCCTGTTCAGTCCGTACTTGTGTTGTATATTTCTGATTCTACGAGATGATTCCTATCCATTCTTCATGTACTGAGAAATGGCTGTTCTGATTGAGGGAAGTTGATTCACATTTAATTTCATTCTCTGTTTTGAGATACACTTTGAAATAAGTGTCAGAGTAACGTTATATTATTAAAAGTACTTAACGAAAGCCCAATCCATCACTTTTTATTTGTTTCTTTGCACCAAATTCGGGAATAGTGTTGTCTTGTGAATCGAGGCAGCACTTAATTTTGCTTAGAAATTAATGGAGAAACTCAGTATAAATGCTTGTCCGGTGTGTGGCGGTGCGCACTTGAAACGCGTCATGACTTGTACGGATTTTTATGCTTCGGGCGAACAGTTTGAACTGTGTTCGTGTGAAGACTGCGGATTTACGTTCACGCAAGGTGTGCCGGTAGAAGCAGAGATAGGCAAGTATTACGAGACTCCCGATTACATTTCCCACACTGATACGCGCAAGGGCGCGATGAATACCATCTACCATTATGTACGTTCCTATATGCTGGGTCGCAAAGCGCGTCTGGTAGCAAGAGAAGCACACCGTAAAAGAGGGCGTTTGCTCGATATCGGGACGGGAACCGGATACTTTGCCGACACCATGGCACGCCGTGGATGGAAGGTGGAAGCAGTGGAGAAAAGTCCGCAGGCACGTGCTTTTGCAAAGGAGCATTTCGATTTGGACGTAAAACCCGAATCCGCTTTGCAGGAGTTTGCTCCCGGCAGTTTTGATGTGATCACCCTTTGGCACGTGATGGAGCATCTGGAACACCTCAATGAAACATGGGAAATGCTTCGTGAACTGCTGACAGAGAAAGGGATGCTCATTGTGGCAGTGCCCAACTGTTCTTCCTATGATGCAGGACGTTATGGTGAATATTGGGCGGCATACGATGTCCCCCGCCATCTCTGGCATTTCACTCCCGTCACTATTCAGCAGCTGGCTTCCCGTCATGGATTCATTATGGCGGCTCGTCATCCGATGCCGTTTGATGCGTTCTATGTATCGATGTTGAGTGAGAAACATCGCGGCAGTTCGTGCAGTTTCCTCAAAGGGATGTATGTGGGGACGCTTGCGTGGTTCAGCACGTTGGGGCGGAAAGAACGGAGCAGTTCGATGATTTACGTATTCCGGAAAAAAAGATAGCGCATGGGAAATAAAAACAGATATAAGTCGAAGTCACTGTTCGATATGCAATTCATAACGTCCAGTATCAGTACGACATTGGTGTTGCTGCTGTTGGGGCTGGTTGTGTTCTTTGTGCTCACAGCGCACAATATGTCTGTATACGTCCGCGAAAATATCAGTTTCTCCGTTCTTATCAGTGATGACATGAAGGAGGCGGATATTCTGAAACTCCAGAAGAAACTGAATCAGGAACCTTTTGTGAAGCAGTCCGAGTACATCTCCAAAAAACAGGCTCTGAAAGAGCAGACGGAGGCGATGGGCACCGATCCCGAAGAGTTTCTTGGCTATAACCCTTTCACGGCCTCCCTTGAAATCAAACTTCACTCCGATTATGCCAATTCCGACAGTATCGCGAAGATAGAGAAAATGATCAAGAAGAACTCTAACATACAGGATGTGCTCTATCGGAAAGAGCTGATCGATGCCGTCAATGAGAATATACGGAACATCAGCCTTGTGCTGCTGGCGCTGGCGGTGGTGCTCACCTTTATATCCTTTGCACTGATTAACAATACGATACGGCTTGCCATCTACTCCAAGCGCTTCCTCATTCATACCATGAAGCTGGTGGGTGCCAGCTGGAGTTTTATCCGCGGACCTTTCCTGCGGAAAAACGTGTGGAGCGGCGTATTGGCAGGTATGCTTGCCGATGCCATTCTGATGGGAACTGCCTACTGGGCGGTGACGTACGAGCAGGAGCTGATTCAGGTCATCACACCCGAAGTGATGCTCATTGTCTGCGGCAGCGTGCTGGTATTCGGAATTGTGATAACGTGGTTGTGTGCTTACATCTCGATGAATAAATATCTGAGGATGAAAGCCAATACCTTATATTATATTTAGGAGAATAACATATAGTTGGAAATTTAGTAACTTGTAACAAAATAAGCTTATGTCTGACAAACAGAAATTTGCCTTCGATAAAGTGAACTTTATCTTGCTCGCGATAGGGATGGCGATTGTCATTATCGGATTTCTATTGATGACGGGACCTACGTCGTCCGAAACGGTTTTCGAACCGGATATTTTCAGTGTACGCAGAATCAAGGTAGCGCCGGTCGTTTGCCTGTTTGGCTTTATATCGATGATATACGCAGTGTTGCGTAAACCTAAAACAAAAGAATAATAAAAAGAAATTATGAGTTGGTTGGAAGCAATGATCCTCGGATTGATTCAGGGATTGACAGAGTATTTGCCTGTAAGCAGCAGTGGCCATCTGGCCATCGGATCGGCATTGTTTGGGATACAAGGGGAAGAGAATCTGGCATTTACGATTGTCGTGCATGTAGCTACCGTATGTAGTACGCTGGTGATTCTGTGGAAAGAGATTGACTGGATTTTCAAAGGATTATTCAAGTTTCAGATGAACGATGAGACTCGTTATGTGATCAATATTGTGATTTCGATGATACCGATTGGTATTGTAGGCGTATTCTTTAAAGATTATGTAGAAGCTATTTTCGGTTCGGGACTGATGATTGTAGGCTGCATGCTGTTGCTGACTGCTGCCCTGCTGTCATTCTCGTACTATTATAAGCCACGTCAAAAGGATAAGATTTCGATGAAAGATGCCTTTATCATTGGTCTGGCACAGGCTTGTGCGGTGTTGCCGGGGCTGTCCCGTTCGGGATCTACTATTGCTACGGGACTTCTGTTGGGAGATAACAAGGCAAAACTGGCGCAGTTCTCTTTTCTGATGGTGATCCCTCCCATTCTCGGGGAAGCGTTGCTTGATAGTGTAAAGATGATGAAAGGTGAAGATGTAGTGGGGGATATCCCTGCGTTATCATTGATTGTTGGCTTTCTGGCGGCTTTTGTAGCCGGTTGTCTTGCCTGCAAGTGGATGATTAATATTGTGAAGAAAGGAAAGCTGATCTACTTTGCCATCTATTGTGCAATAGCGGGATTGGCAGTAATTATTACGCAGTTGTAAGTCGTGAGTCATTTTACTCCCACTCACAACTCGTTATTTATAACTCTATAACGTGAATTTTAAAAAAGGAGAAGTACTGTTTTTCAATAAACCTCTCGGCTGGACATCATTTAAGGTAGTAGGACACGTCCGCTATCATATCTGCCGCCGGATAGTAGTGAAAAAATTGAAAGTAGGTCATGCCGGAACGCTTGATCCTCTCGCCACGGGAGTGATGATCCTCTGCACCGGCAAGGCTACGAAACGAATAGAAGAATTTCAGTATCATACCAAGGAATATGTAGCTACGCTCCGGCTGGGCGCTACCACTCCCTCGTACGACCTGGAACATGAAATAGATGCCACCTACCCTACCGGACATATCACCCGGGAGCTGGTGGAAGAAACACTGACGCACTTCCTTGGTGCCATCGAGCAGGTGCCCCCTGCCTTTTCCGCCTGCATGGTGGACGGCAAGCGCGCTTATGAGCTGGCACGTAAAGGCGAAGAGGTGGAACTAAAGGCGAAGCAACTTGTTATTGATGAGATAGAGTTGCTTGAATGCCGTCTGGACGATCCGGAACCGACGATCCGAATCCGCGTGGTGTGCAGCAAAGGGACGTATATCCGTGCCCTGGCCCGTGACATCGGCGAAGCGCTTCAGAGCGGAGCCCATCTGACGGAACTGATCCGCACACGTGTGGGGGATGTCCGTCTGGAAGATTGCCTGGACCCCGAACACTTTAAAGAGTGGATCGACCGGCAGGAAATAGAAAACGACGAAGATAATAATTAACGTAATAAGGAATAGATATGAAGCTATCACAATTCAAATTTAAGTTACCCGAGGATAAAATCGCTTTGCATCCTACGAAGTATAGAGATGAGTCGCGCTTGATGGTGTTGCACCGTCGTACTGGAGAGATTGAACACAAGATGTTCAAGGATGTTTTGAACTACTTTGATGATAAAGACGTATTTATATTCAACGATACAAAGGTATTCCCGGCACGTCTGTATGGTAATAAGGAGAAGACGGGAGCTCGTATCGAAGTATTCCTGTTGCGTGAGCTGAACGAAGAACTCCGTCTGTGGGATGTGCTGGTAGATCCTGCCCGTAAAATCCGTATCGGCAACAAGTTGTATTTCGGTGCCGACGACTCGATGGTAGCGGAAGTAATAGACAACACCACTTCCCGCGGCCGTACGCTCCGTTTCCTTTATGACGGACCGCACGATGAGTTCAAGAAAGCCCTCTATGCTCTGGGTGAGACTCCCCTGCCCCATTCCATCATCAACCGTCCTGTAGAGCCGGAAGATTCGGAACGTTTCCAGTCCATCTTCGCCAAGAACGAAGGTGCGGTAACTGCTCCGACAGCTAGCCTGCACTTTAGCCGTGAGCTGATGAAGCGTCTGGAAATCAAAGGTATTGATTTCGCTTATATCACCTTGCATGCCGGTCTGGGCAACTTCCGTGATATCGACGTAGAAGACTTGACGAAGCATAAGATGGACTCCGAGCAGATGATTGTAAACGCGGAAGCTGTCAATACGGTCAACCGTGCCAAGGATAAGGGTAAAAACGTGTGTGCGGTAGGTACAACTGTGATGCGTGCTATCGAAAGTGCGGTGAGCACCGACGGACATTTGAAAGAATTTGAAGGCTGGACCAACAAGTTTATCTTCCCTCCGTATGAGTTTACTGTGGCCAATTCGATGATTTCCAACTTCCATATGCCGTTGTCTACACTGCTGATGATTGTGGCCGCTTTCGGTGGTTACGAACAGGTGATGGATGCTTATCATGTAGCGTTGAAGGAAGGTTATCGCTTCGGTACATACGGTGATGCGATGCTGATTCTGGATAAATAAACGAAAAGATACCGCTATGAAAATCTGTCCCAAATGCCACGAAGAAGTAGAAGATAGCTTTGAAATCTGCTGGAACTGTAATTACAGCTTTCCGGACGATAAGATATTGGATATGACTCCGGCGGAAGAGAGTGATGACAGCGGGCGGTCTATCGACTGTCTGCGTTGTCAGGTCAGGATGGTTTATTCCGGAAAATATGAGTTTCATGAAGGAATGAACACGGGCATTTTTGGAAACTTGTTTGAGTTATTCCAGAATCGCGAAGCATTCGACTTATACGTCTGCCCGAAATGTGGCAAAGTAGAGTTCTTTGTTCCTTTGGACAGGGAGCGGGAGTTTAAGGTAGAATAGACCGGTAATGGCGAAAGTGTATATAAGTCTCGGCACTAATCTGGGAGATAAAGAACAGAATCTCCGGACTGCCGTGCAAAAGATAGAGGAGCAGGTAGGGAAAGTCATTTCCCTGTCTGCTTTTTACATAACTGCCCCTTGGGGATTTTCTTCCGATAACAGTTTCCTGAATGCGGCGGCTTGTGTGGAGACAAAATTATCTCCATTGGAGGTATTGCAAGAGACGCAAATGATTGAAAAAGAATTGGGACGTACGCATAAGTCTGTCGGTGGCGTATATAGCGACCGGCTGATTGATATAGACCTGCTGCTTTATGATGATCTGATACTTTCGGTTACTTCTCCTTCCGGAGCAGCACTCAACCTCCCCCACCCTTTGATGGCGGAACGTGACTTCGTGATGCGCCCCTTAACGGAGATTGCCCCCGAACTGGTGCATCCGGTATTGGGAAAGGCAATGAAGGTGCTGCTGGCGCAGATAGAAAAATAATACAGCATTCTCTTCCCCTTGCTTATCCTTTTACTTTTTACTTTTCTTTTCGGCGATAAACCTCGGCAGATAAGCCACACAGCCCACCAATACTGCATATAACAAGTGAATATCCTGAAACTCAATCTTCAGGAAGTGGCATACAATGGCGTAAATGGCAATGGTGAATCCTATATAAAGCGCCAGTACAAAAAGAGTTCTTAATTTATTGTTGATAATCATATTTTTTTCTGTTTAGGATTAGGATGGCGGAGGAATAAATGACGGTTCAGAAGGCAGATGATAGTTCCGCCGATTCCTCCTTTTGCAAACTCATACGTCCATGAAAATTCGTCTCCTTTCCAGAAATAATCCATGACGAGGAAGATGATGACCAGAAGGATAATGGAAAATACATATTGCATTAATGTAATTGTTCTCATACCAATTTCCTGTATATATGTGTTAAACATTGCCCAAAGATAAATATAATCTCCGAATAATACCTATCTTTGTCCCCGAAATGAAAGTGTGGACAGATTTGAGCAGCTTGCAACCACGGAAAAAAATGCTAAAACACGTCTTGTTGACGCCTTTTCGGCAATGCTTCCGCAGCTCTCTTCCTCCCCTCTTTATTTTCCCAATTTTAATTTTCAATTTATAATCTTTAATTTAAAAAGATGGGATACTTATTTACATCCGAATCGGTGTCGGAAGGACACCCCGACAAGGTAGCCGATCAAATATCGGACGCCGTGCTTGACAAACTGTTGGCTTACGACCCCAGTTCTAAAGTAGCTTGCGAAACACTAGTAACTACCGGACAGGTAGTATTAGCGGGTGAAGTGAAAACTAAAGCGTACGTTGACCTCCAGCTCATCGCACGTGAAGTGATTAAGAAAATCGGTTACACTAAAGGAGAGTACATGTTCGAAAGTAACTCTTGCGGTGTGCTTTCTGCCATTCATGAGCAAAGTCCCGACATCAACCGTGGCGTAGAGCGTCAGGACCCGATGGAACAGGGTGCGGGCGATCAGGGCATGATGTTCGGCTATGCAACGAACGAGACAGAAAACTATATGCCGCTTTCGCTTGATCTGGCACACCGCATTCTGCAGGTGCTGGCTGATATCCGCCGCGAAGAAAAGGTGATGACCTACCTCCGTCCGGACGCCAAGAGCCAGGTGACGATTGAATATGACGACAACGGAACTCCTGTCCGTATTGATACTATTGTTGTTTCTACGCAACACGATGACTTTATTCAGCCGGCTGATGACTCTGCCGAAGCACAGCTCAAAGCTGACGAAGAAATGCTGTCTATCATCCGTCGTGACGTTATCGAAATCCTGATGCCCCGTGTCATTGCTTCTATCCATCATGATAAAGTACTGGCATTGTTCAATGATCAGATCGTCTATCACGTCAATCCGACCGGAAAGTTCGTGATCGGTGGCCCTCACGGAGATACCGGTCTGACAGGCCGCAAGATTATTGTGGATACTTACGGTGGTAAAGGCGCCCACGGTGGTGGTGCTTTCTCCGGAAAAGACCCCAGCAAGGTAGACCGTAGCGCTGCTTATGCTGCCCGTCACATTGCCAAGAATATGGTTGCGGCAGGTGTTGCCGACGAAATGCTTGTACAGGTGAGCTATGCTATCGGTGTAGCACGCCCGATCAACATCTTCGTGGACACTTACGGACGTAGCCACGTGAATATGACCGACGGCGAGATTGCCCGTGTGATTGACCAGTTGTTCGACCTTCGTCCGAAAGCTATCGAAGAGCGTCTGAAACTTCGCAACCCGATCTATCAGGAAACTGCCGCTTATGGTCACATGGGACGTGAGCCGCAAGTGGTATCGAAAACGTTCTTCTCCCGCTATGAGGGCAACAAGACCGTAGAAGTAGAACTCTTTACATGGGAGAAACTGGACTACGTGGATAAGATCAAGGCAGCTTTTGGTCTGTAATATTATTTGAAATCAGCTTATAGCTTTACGGCTATTTAGTCCATAGTGAGCCGCAATTTCATCTCTTCTTATACGGGAGAGATGAGTTGCGGCTTTTGTTATTCGGGGTGATGCTATAAGTTACGACTTATAAATAGGTTGAATTTGAACTGTTTATAAGTTATGATTAATAAAATCGTTATATTTGTTGCGGTTGACAAACTTGTAAACAGCAGATGACTATATTTGATTTCTGACACAAAGTATGGGTTGTGGTATATAGTACATGACTTGGTTGTGAGAAGTACTTCAGTTACTGGGTTTCAGTACTACAGTTAGGTTGATGATGTATAACGTTTGGGGCGGAGATGTACAACAATTGAATGAAAGATGTATGACTTTTACTCTATGCTATTATTATCCTGTAATCTGCATTCAGCTTTTTCAGTTTCGTCCGCAAGCTCCCTGTCAGAAGGGGATAGCGGCTGAAAACACTGCTTTACAACCCCGTCTCTGACATACTTTGAAAGGGGGCAGGTGGTTTCAGTTCTTTCAGCCCTGACATACGGGCTAAATTTTGTAAGCCCCGAGCTGAACTTCATTCATCGCCGAGCTAAAGTCTGTTCGCCTCCGAGGTGAAAGTTGGCGAGCTGCCGGCTTATTTCAGATCAATCAAGCGAAGAGTGTGTTCTGATCAAACAGAGGGTCTGTTTGCCTTGGATACAGGCTCTGTTTATCTTGAATACAGGCTCTGTTTGAGGTAAATGCAGGTTCTATTTCAACTGTTGGCAGAGTTTATTCATTATACACAGTGAGTCGGATAGTAATTAGCGGAAAGCCTGTGTAGGAATGAATAAAATATGGGGAGATTTCCAACTCCTTGAATGGTGCTGGCTGACTTGCGGAATGGTACTGGCTGACCTGCGGAATGGTACTTTCTGACACACTGAGAGGTACCATCTGATATCTTGAACGGTATCAAGTTCGAAATTGTTTTTGGGGACTGAAAGGACTGAAGCACCTTACTCCCTTCATAAAGCTTCAAGAATGGAGTTGTAAAACTGTGCCTTCAGCCGCTATCCCCTTCCGACAGGGCGTTTGCGGGTGAAACTGAAGATTCTGAATGCGGGTATTTCTTCTTTGTGTGGAATATCAGAGATTTAGTTCATCTTTTTAAAAAGAGACAATGAAGTCATCTAGGTTTGCGGGTGTCCCTTCTTTATTGAATATCTTCTTATAAAGCTGTTTTCTGCTCATAGATACAGCGCTTTGTGTACGACATACCAATTGTGAAATTGTAGAAACTGGAATTTTAATTTTTAACAGTAAACAAATACGTAGTTCCATCTTGGTAATAGAGGGATGCAGTATGAATAACTTGTTGGTGAAATTGTCATATGTATCATTAATGATATTTTCTAGTTCTTTCCATTCTGTTTCGGTGAGTCTGATCGAGGAATCTTCTATCGCACGATAACAATAAGCATAAATATCAGACCTTCTAAGCGCTTCCTCAAGTAATGCTTGTTCTCTTTGTGATGTTTCGATAGCTTGATTGGTTTGTTCTAGCTTTTCCTTTTTTGCAAGTAAAAGTTTTTGTTGTAAATCATTGTTTTCCTGTTCGAACGATTTTACCTTTTCTTTTAATTCTTCAATTTTTTTCTTGTTTTCTTCTATATATAGTTGGCTTTTCCGATATTGTTGTTCGTTAATCTCATGAAGTTTTTTCTCTTGTTCCCGAATCATAGCTTTCCTGTTTCTATTATATCGAATAAGGATGATAACTCCTAAAACGATGGCAATAACAATAAAGATGATCCATGCTCGTTGTTCTGCATTTTTCTTGCGCAAATATTCTTTTTCTTTCTCAATATGTTGGTAATCATACAAAGCCTTTATTTTTCGCAAAGATTCTGTGTTGGATATGTCGTAAATGCTATCAGAACATTCTGTATATTTCTCCAGATATGCTAATCCTTCTTCATAGTTGCCACGTTCTTTTTCTATTTCATATAAATTCCGATAGGCTCCTATGTCTGAATATACATTATTATGTCCTATATTTTTCTTGAAGTAATAGGCTGCTGAATCTTTTTGTCCTATACTTACATAGAAATTTCCCCAAACATCATAATTTATATCTTTCTCATCTTGCCATTTACTATTTGTTTCTTGTAGCGTTTTCAATGCTTCGTCATATTTTCCCATTTGAATATAGATGCCTGCCAATTCTTCGAGAATATTTACTTCCCTTTGTATGTCTCCATTGCTATTAGCTAATTGGTATGCTTTGTTATAATAATAGATTGTGCTGTCTGTTATCTCAAGTAAATTGAATGCTCTTCCTAAATCTCGTAGTGCATAAGCGCTAGTAAGACTGTCTTTGCCTAGTTGTAAGTAGTGATAAGCGTTTCGATAAGCTTGTAGTACTTCCTCTGTGAGACCTTCATAGGCAAATAGAGTTCCCATTTGGCTGTATATTCGCCCCAATAAAGCGTAGTTCTTGCTATCTGTAGAGATATCAAAAGCTTTGTGGAAATAAGAAAGTGCTGTAGGACCTTCATGAAGATCAAGGTATACTCTGCCTGTGTAATAATAGGATTTTATCAGTTTGTCCTTATCATTTTCTCTTTCATAATAATCAGTGACGGATAACATTAGAGAATCAGACGTATGAGGCACGTAACATCTGTCACGTGCCTCTGTTAACAGCAGGTAATAGTACATTCTTGCTGATTGTGATTCCTTTGTGATACTCTCACTCAGAGAGTCTAAAATGGTTAATGCACTATCTGGATATTCTTTAATAATATTTTCCACCCGCAGTATTGTGTTGGGGTATGGGGCAGTGCATGAGAATAGGCATATAATGCTTAAATAGAATAGTATAAATTTTCGTCTTTGTTTCATTTGAATGTATGTATCATTGCGATTTTATTTGCGCAAATATACACATATATCAAGACTTATAATATAAAACAACCGATAATATAGTTTTCGCCGGATTTTATTTCGATAATATATTCTCCGGAAGATATATTTTCCAGAGTAAATACATGTTCATTGTTAGCTTGAATACTTGTAAGGTCTAGGTAGATAGTTTTGTTGAAGGAATCCTTTACTTCAATTATAATGTTTTCTAAATCTATATTAGCATGAATAAAGAGTGTACTCCCTTCGTAGTAAAGATTAAGGGGGGTAGATATTGGCACTCTAGTACTTGCTTTTACTTCCCAAGACTCTCTTTTTATTCTGATGCGATTTTTAGCTTGGAGTGCTGTGCATCCTAATACTGCAATAATTGCAATAAATAGTAGTTTTTTCATCATGATCGTTCTTTTATTTTTTTTGCAAATTAAAGGCTAATTGTCTGATTGTTTAGTATGGATGAGTTCAGAAATAATTCAGTTTTTAGATCAAATGGCATTTTTTATTTCTGAATTATTACTGAATTGAATATCTAGGTCGATACCTCCATTATCTCTACTTTTGTAGCAGATAATCTGGTCAAAGTTTTGGTAAGGGTATTTTGAGTACAGGATTATTGAAGGATAGAAAAAGCTATTAAATAATTGAGTCATAAAAAATAGCATAAAGATAGTTGCAACTACGAATTGATATTAACTAAAAAAGAAAAAACAATGAAAAAACTATTTTCAACACTGACACTAACAGTATGTTTAGGTGCATTTATTTCTTGTACCAATGATGAACAGGAAGTGAATATGGTTAAACCGACGAATGCTAATTCTGAAATAGAAGTAATAAACGACGGTACTATGATTAAATTTAAAGATGTGGAATCGTACGAGAATGCTCTTTTGAAAGTGAGTGCAATGTCTACTTCAGAACAAGTTAGTTTTCTTAATTCATTATCTTTTAAGTCTCAGATGATTCTGATGCAAGAAGCGGATGGTGAGTTGGATAAAATCTGTAATCAAGCTGCTGATAAAGCGGAGTTTGATGTTCTATATGAGAAATATAAACATAAATATGGTGATGTATTTATGTTTAATACTATCGATGCTACTGATCTGTCACCTTATTCAAGGCTTGTTTATGTAGCCAATGAATACTTTGTTAATATGAAAGGTGAATTTATGATTGGCGATTCTTTGGTTGTGGATAAGGTATATACTGACTTTAAAGAGCGTCAACAACAATTTACGGTTTCTACTCGTTCGTCTGTTTCAGATTTAAGTTCTATAAACGAAGCATATAGTCGTCAAAAAGATAGAAAAGTAGGATTATATTTATCTGTTTCATCAGGAATAATACATGCTAATTTTACTTCGCAAAAGAAAGGAGTCTTTGGATGGAGCCGTTACTCTACGACATACCATGCTAAAGTAAACCTTCGTGGTTTTGAGTTTGCTCAAGGAGAATTACTGGGGTATGGTCCAGTGTATGTAAATAAAGATGGTATTCCTTTTGCTATTGATACCAAAGAAATGGGTGGAAATGTAACCAAAGTTTTTGGACGTAAGTTAGCACAAGAGTGTACGGGTACAATAGAAATCTGGTCTCGGGGTGTGCCGTATGACCAAAGAGGATTTGCCACTGTGAGATTATAAAAGTGTAAATGAGGACGAAAGTAGCAACAACCATAAACTCTTTTGTCCTCATCATTTGTATATTAAATAATAAAAACTGAACTTCTAATGAAAACAATTACTAATTTAATATTTATAGCTTTGCTATTTGTTACAGCATCATTATCTGCACAGGAACATGGTCCTGTTTTAGGAGGCTCTTTAGGAACATTGCATGAAAAAGTGAGTGTGGTTTCCAGTAATTTTGAGGGATATAAACTTCATTATCATATTGGATATGCTTATCGGCAGTATTGGGGTAATCGTAAATTTGCAATGGATGGCATTGCTCTTTTTGGCTCGCAGGGGACTGATTATCAAGCCTTCAATTCGGATAGTCCTAAGTATAGTGTAAACGGAAAATATCTATCAATAGGGACTGTGTTCAGTTATGAATGTTTTTCTAATTTTAGACTTGGAGTCGGAGCAGATGTGGCTTGGTATGTAAATCGATTGGGTGCATCTACTTATAATAGCAAAAAAAATGCGATCGATATACCTATTGTGGCAAGAGTTAGTTATACGCTGAAATGGCTTGAACTACAACTATCTTATAAACAAGGTACTTGCAATCTGATGAATACTAGTGGTGTTGGAAAAGTAACTTCACGAAATATTCAATTTTCTGTTTTTATGCCAATATTTAAATAATGAGTGTTGAAGTAGGAGAATATAGGCTTGACTGTGCTATTTATAGAAATAGAATATGCAGTCTTGCCTTTGTGTTTATTCTTCTATCTTCACTTTGACATAAATTGCACATTCATTTTGATATGTATATGATTTCTTTGTACTTTTGTACCCATTCATCCAGTAAACTTGCAAAAGACAATGAATCAGATACATTCCGTATGCGTATACAGCGCATCCAGCACTAAGATAGCCCCCGTATATTTTGAAGCAGCCGAAAAACTCGGCCGCCTGCTTGCCAAACAACATATCCGTCTGATAAACGGTGCCGGAAGCATCGGACTGATGCGCTCCGTAGCCGACGCAGTTCTGAAGAATGGCGGTGAGGTGACAGGTGTTATCCCCCACTTCATGGTCGAACAGAACTGGCATCACACAGGGTTGACGGAATTGATCGAAGTCACTTCCATGCACGAACGCAAGCAGAAGATGGCGAATCTGAGCGACGGCATCATTGCCTTGCCGGGCGGATGCGGCACTCTGGAAGAATTGCTTGAAATCATCACATGGAAACAGCTCGGACTGTATCTGAATCCGATTATCATTCTGAATATAAACGGCTTTTTTGATCCGCTGTTCCAAATGCTCGAACGGGCCATAGAGGAAAACTTCATGCGCCAGCAACACGGTGATATATGGAAAGTGGCACAAACACCGGAAGAAGCGGTGGAGTTACTTCAGACAACTCCCGTATGGGACGCTTCTATCCGTAAATTTGCAGCCATATGATAGCCGATATTCTGAACTCCGGATTCGAGGGAATCCCTATCTCCTACTCTCCCCGTACGGATGATGTGATTGCCTTGACATTGCTTGCCTGCTTCTTTCTTTCCTCCATCGCTCTGGCTCGTGGAAAGAAGTTTCTCACCCAACAGGTGAAAGACTTTGTATTGCATCGCGAGCGGACAAGCATTTTTGATAGTTCCACGGCAGCCGATGTGCGCTATCTCCTCGTACTGGTAGTGCAGACCTGTGTATTGACAGGTATCGTCTTTTTCAATTATTTTCATGATACATGCCCGATGCTGATGACCAAGGTCTCCCCTCTCCTGCTATTGGGGATTTATGTCGGCTTCTGCCTTGCCTATTTTTTACTGAAATGGTTACTTTATATGTTCCTCGGATGGGTGTTTTTTGACAAAAACAAGACAAATATATGGCTGGAATCTTATTCTACGCTCATATATTATGTCGGATTCGCCCTTTTCCCTTTTGTTCTATTCCTTGTTTATTTCGATCTGAATCTGACCAATTTAGTGATAATCGGACTAATTATTCTAATTTTTACTAAAATATTGATGTTTTATAAGTGGGTAAAGCTTTTTTTTCATCAATTAAGTGCGGCTTTCCTATTAATTTTGTACTTTTGCGCTCTTGAAATAGTACCTTGTCTTTTACTGTATCAGGGTATGATTCAAATGAACAATATTTTGCTAATAAAATTTTAGGACGTTGAAAATTAAAAAAGTACTAGTGTCGCAGCCTAAGCCTGCGTCAGAGAAATCTCCCTATTACGACATTGCAGAGAAGTATGGCGTAAAAATAGATTTCCGGCCGTTTATAAAGGTCGAGAGTCTTTCGGCGAAAGAATTCCGGCAACAGAAGGTTTCAATTCTTGATCACACTGCCGTTATATTCACTTCCCGCCACGCAATCGATCACTTCTTTAATCTGTGTACGGAGATGCGTGTGACCATTCCGGAAACAATGAAGTATTTCTGTGTCACGGAAGCGGTTGCATTGTACATTCAGAAGTATGTGCAATATCGCAAACGTAAAATCTTCTTCGGTGCTACCGGAAAGATTGAAGATTTGGTGCCATCTATCGTAAAGCATAAAACGGAGAAATATCTCGTCCCTATGTCGGACGTGCACAATGATGATGTGAAAAACCTGCTCGACAAGAATAACATACAGCATACAGAAGCTGTAATGTATCGCACTGTGAGCAATGACTTTACATCGGATGAGGAATTTGATTATGACATGCTCGTGTTCTTCAGCCCTGCCGGAGTGACTTCTTTGAAGAAGAACTTCCCGGACTTTGACCAGAAAGAGATCAGAATCGGTACCTTCGGGTCGACTACCGCGCAGGCTGTACGCGACGCCGGACTCCGTTTGGACCTTGAAGCACCGACTGTGCAGGCTCCGTCAATGACGGCTGCGCTTGATATGTTCATCAAGGAAAACAATAAATAAACAGCGTGAGCGTATATACTTTGCGTAAAGCCGAAAGGCTGAATAGTAAAATATTGATCGGAAAGATGTTCGAAGGCGGCCATTCCAAGTCGTTTTCCATCTTTCCGATACGCGTTGTATATATGCCCGTAGAACAAGGTGAAGTGCCGGCAACGATACTTATCAGCGTATCGAAGCGGCGTTTCAAACGTGCTGTAAAGCGCAATCGGGTGAAGCGGCAGATACGCGAAGTCTACCGGAAGAACAAACAGCCACTGCTGGACGGTTTGCAAAACAAAGGGCAGCGTCTGGCAATTGCTTTTA
>OGXQ01001016.1_pt1 | contig 22015 bp, 20 predicted proteins | sample 1576291 | NCBI WGS metagenome assembly OGXQ01 (sample SAMEA3541575, study PRJEB24748) | human gut metagenome | biome: human gut; feature: human-associated habitat; material: faeces | place: China | collected 2012 | reverse complement strand
TCCCGCCTTAGTCCTGCAGGACGCGCCGGAATGCGGGAAGGCTCCGCTGGATCATGGCTGGATCGACGCAGGTGCTGATGCGGAAGAAGCCGGGGCAGCCAAAGCTGTCCGCCGGGACGAGCAGCAGATTTTCCTTTTTGGCGCGTTCGGAGAAGGCGTGGGCGTCGCCGCCCGGGGCCTTGACCATCATGTAGAATGCGCCCTCGGGCTTCACACACTCGTAGCCCATTTCCGACAGCGCGTTGTAGAGCGTGTGGCGGTTTTTGTCATAGGCCTCGAGGTCGGGACGCAGACCCGTGGCGCGGGCGATAACGCGCTGCATCATGGACGGCGCGCAGACATGGCCGAAGGCGCGGGACGCACCGGCAACGGCGGCGTGCAGCTTGGCACTGTCCGTCACGCTGTCGGGGATGCAGACGTAGCCGATACGCTCGCCGGGCATGGACAGCGACTTGGAGTAAGAATAGCAGATGACGGTATCGCGGTAGATGCCGGGGATATACGGGACTTCGGCATTGTCATAGACCAGCTCACGATAGGGCTCGTCGGCAATGATATAGATCGGGTGGCCGTATTCCGCGCTCTTGCGCTCGAGCAGGGCGCCGAGGGCCGTGAGTGTCTCGCGGCTGTAGATCACACCGGAGGGATTGTTCGGAGAATTGACCAGAACGGCCTGCGTGTGCGGCGTGAGCGCTCGCTCCACAGCGGCGATATCGACCTGAAAATTCTTCGTATCAGGCGGGACCTCGACGAATTTTCCGCCGTTGTAGGACACAAAGACCTGATATTCCGGGAAATACGGGGCGATGGCGACGAATTCGGCATCTTCTACGGCCAGCGCGCGGAGAACGGCGACAAGGGCCGGGGCCGCGCCGCAGGTGAAGAAAATGTTCTCCGGGCGGATCGTATCGCCGCTGCGCTGCGTCAGATCGTCGGCAACAGCCTGCTGGGCCTCCTTCGCGCCGCCTGCGGGCGTGTAGCCATGCAGAGCAAGGCTGTCACCCTCCAGAAGCTCGCGGATGATGGAGGCGACCTCCTCCGGCGCGGGTACGGAGGGATTGCCGAGCGAATAGTCATAGACATTTTCCTTCCCGACGACGGCTGCCTGACGGAGACCGTACTCGAACAGCTCGCGGATGCCGGACTTCTTTTCTCCCAAATGGACAAGGCTCTCCGAGATCATCCCTGCCCCTCCTTTCCATTTACTCCGTTTAAAATATGATAGATGCGGGCATTTTCCTCGCCCTGCAGGATGCGCATGCCGCCGAGGGCCAGTGCCTCCATTTCGTTCTCGCCGGGCATGACGCACACCGGCGCGATGAATTTGACGTAGTCCTCCACACGCTCCGTCAGCATTTTGGAGTTGGCCACGCCGCCCGTCAGGATGATGGCGTCGCAGTCGCCCTTGAGCACGATGGACAGCAGGCCAATGGCCTTGGCGATCTGATAGGCCTGCGCCTGGAAGATCAGGTCGGCATGGCGGTCGCCGTCGCGGATCATCTGCTCGATGACGCGGCAGTCGCTCGTGCCGAGGTGGGCATACATGCCGCCGCGGCCGCGGATCTTTTTCCGCATTTCCTCATAGGTATATTTGCCGGAATAGCAGAGCTTGATGAGCCCGAGCGAGGGCACGCAGCCGGAGCGCTCCGGGGAGAACTGGCCGTCGTCGTCGCCGACGGAGTCGATGATCTCGCCGTGGCGGTGCACGCTGGCGGAGATACCGCCGCCGAGATGCGCGACGATAAGGTTCAGCTCCTCATAGTGCTTGCCGTGCTCACGCGCATAGCGCAGGGCCATGGCGCGGCTGTTGAGCACATGGCAGAAGCTGCGGCGCTCGATGTCGACAAAGCCGGTGATCTTGGCGACGTCCGTCAGCTCGCCCGACGTCACAGCGTCGTAGATATAGGCGGGAATGCCGAGCGGCGCGGCGATCTCGCGGGCCAGCAGGCCGCCGAGATTCGAGGCGTGCGGCTGGCTGAGGTCGTCGTCCACAAGGGCATGGCACAGGTCTTCGTTCACAAGGTAGCCGCCCGTCTTCAGGCCGAAGACAAGGCCGCCGCGGCCAATAACGGCTGCAAGCTCCTCCGGATGCACGCCGCTGCGGTCGAGGAAATCGCGGATGACGGCCAGACGCATTGGCACCTGATCGCCGATGCCATGATACTGCTGCAGTGCAGCGGCATCATGCTCCAGATTCTCCTGCAGGAGCTTTTTCGCCCCGTCGTAGAGCGCCAGCTTCGTGCTGGTGGAGCCGGGATTGATGATCAAAAGCTTCATTCTGCATTCTCCTCGCGGCTGCTGCTCATCAGTGCACAGACGAGCAGCGAATGGTACTTCTCTTCAAAGCTCGCGCTGCGGGAATTGAGTGCGATGGGGCACTTTGCACCCGTGACGACGCCGACCATTCTGGCCCCGGCGAACAGGACGAGCGACTTGACCATCATGTTGCCTGCCGCCATGCCGGGCACGAGCAGAATATCCGTCTCGCCGGTCACGGGGCTTTCATAGCCCTTGATCTGCGCGGACTCGCGGCTGAGGGCCAGATCGAGCGAGATGGGGCCTTCCACATAGCACGGGCCGAACGCGCCCTCGAGTGCGGCCTGCTTCAATGCCGCCGCATCGACGGTCTCGATGATCTTCGGGCTGACATTTTCGGCCGCGCAGACGGCGGAGACGAGCGGGCGCTCATAGCCGAGGCCGTGGAACATGGCAACGGCGTTGTGCGCAATGGCCTTCTTCCCTTCCAGATCCGGATTCGGGATCATGCCGCCGTCCGTCACGCCGAGCAGCTTCGGGTAGCCCGGCAGCTCCAGCAGCGCCACATGGGACATGGGGCGGCCGAGACCGATGCCGGTCTGCTTGTTGACGACGGCCTTCAGAATGGTCGCCGTCTGCATCAGGCCCTTCTGCAGGAAGCCTGCGCGGCCTTCGCGCACGAGAGAAACGGCGATGGCGGCCGCCTCTTCGTCCGTCGCAGCGGGGATGACGGTCTCCGGCGCGATGGCGTGGCCGAGGCTGCGGCCGATGGAGAGAATCTCCTCCGGGTGGCCGATGAGCAGATAGTTCAGAATGCCCTCCTGCGCGGCGTGCAGCACGGCCTCGAGGGTGTGCGCGTCATGCGCGCACGCAACGGCAACGGTCTGGGGCCGGACTGCGCCGGCCCTTTCCCGAAGCTCGGTAAAGCTGTGGATCATGGTTCCTCCGATCTTAAAGCTGCACGGCATCATGCCCGGCGCGGTAGGCGCGCAGGTTCAGCTCGCGGAATTTCGGCGGGACGGTCTCGGCGATGACGGCTTCCCAGTCGATGTCGTCCATGCCGAGCGCCTTGGCCATGGAGCCGAAGAGCACGATGTTCATGCATTTGGCATTGCCGAGCTGCTCGGCGATCTCGCCCGCCTTGAGCACATGGCAGCGAAAATGCTGCTGCATGGCCTCGAGACAGCCGTCGGGATACTCGCACAGACCGGCGGCAATGCTCGAAGATGCGATCTCATAATCATTAATGACGGCAACGCCGTCAGGCTTCAGATAGTCCGCATAGCGGACAGCTTCCATCTTTTCGAATGCGACGATGATGTCCGCCGCGCCCTTGCCGATCACGGGAGAATAGACCTTTTCGCCCCAGTGCACCTGCGTGGAGACGCTGCCGCCGCGCTGGCTCATACCGTGCACCTCGGACATTTTGACGTCATAGCCCGCCTTCATCAGGCCGTTGACCAGGACCTTGGCCGTCAGGATGGCGCCCTGACCGCCGACGCCGACAAGGAGTGCGCTCTTTGTTGCTTTCATGGCTCAGTTCTCCTTTCTGGAAATGGCGCCCTTCGGGCAGACCTGCGCGCAGACCGTGCAGCCGACGCACTGGTTCGGATCGATGTGGGCCTTCTTGTCGCGGATGGTGACGGCCGGGCAGGCTACCTTCAGGCAGCGCTTGCAGCCGACGCACTTTTCTTCGTCCACCACGCACTGGCCGATGTCGTGCTTGATGCGCTTGATGAGCAGGCACGGGCGTCGCGTGATGATGGCAGCGGGGACCTCGGAGGCAAGCGCGTTCTGCACGGCCTGCTCCATGGCCTCAAGATCCTGCGGATCGACGATGTAAATATTCTTGTAGCCGTAGGCGGCGAGGATGTCCTCGATCTTCAGGGCCTCGGCGATGTCGCCCTGCAGGTTGCGGCCGCTGCCGGGGTTCTCCTGATGGCCGGTCATGCCGGTGATGGAGTTGTCGAGCACGACGGGGATGAGGTTGCCCTTATTGTAGATGATCTCGGCCGCGCCGGTCATGCCGCTGTGGAAGAACGTCGAGTCGCCCATGACGCCGAAGACCTTGCGGTCCGTCTGACCGGTCAGCTCGAAGGCCTTGGACATGCCCATGCCGATGCTGAAGCCGCCGCCCATGCACACGACGCTGTCCAGCGCGCTCAGGGGCGCGGAACCGCCGAGAGTATAGCAGCCGATATCGCCGGAGATCACGAAGTCCTTGTGCCGGGACATCGTGTAGAAGAAGCCGCGGTGCGGGCAGCCCGGGCACAGTGCGGGCGGACGGGACACGGCGGAGACGCCGACGTCGACCGTCTCAGCCTTCCGGCCGAAGATGCGCTCCTTCAGAAGCTGCGGATTCAGCTCATAGAGCTTGCCGGTCAGGTTCTTGCCCTCGCAGGCGATGCCGGCAGCGCGGATCTGGGATTCCATAAAATCATCAAGCTCTTCAATGACGTAGAGCTTCTCGACCTTCTCTGCGAACGAACGGATGAGGTCCATCGGCAGCGGATTCGTCAGGCCGAGCTTCAGGAAGGACGTGTCGGCCGGGAAGGCGTCCTTCGCATATTCATAGGCAATGGAGGCAGAGATGACGCCGACCTTCGTACCGTTCAGCTCCATCCGGTTCAGCGGGGACGTGCAGCCGTAGGCCTCAAGAGCCTCGAGCGTCTTTTCCAGCTTCGGATGGTTCAGGAAGGCGTTTGCCGGGGAGGCGATGTTCTTACGCGTGTTGCGGGCATAGGGCTTGGCCTCCTGCTCCTCACGCTCGCCGAATGTCACGATGCTCTTGGAGTGCGCCACGCGCGTCGTGGTGCGGAAGAGCACGGGAATGTCGAACTGCTCGGAAATGCGGTAGGCCTCACGCATGAAGTCCAGGCATTCCTGCGAATCGGACGGCTCGACCATGGCCAGCTTCGCTGCGCGGGCATAGTGGCGGTTATCCTGCTCGTTCTGGGAGGAGTGCATGCTGGGATCGTCTGCGGAGACAATGACGAAGCCGCCGCCGACGCCGTTGTAGGCAGCCGTGAAAATGGGGTCTGCCGCAACGTTGACACCGACATGCTTCATCGCACAGAGGCTGCGCACACCTGCGAGGCTTGCGCCGTAGGCCACTTCCGTCGCGACCTTTTCGTTCGGCGCCCACTCACAGTAAAGCGAATCACGATACTGGGGCAGCGCCTCGAATACCTCCGTGCTGGGGGTACCGGGATAAGCGGAACAGACTTTTACGCCGGCTTCATAGGCGCCGCGCGCAATGGCTTCGTTGCCGGAGAACAGAATTCGATCCAATGCGATTACCACCTTTCTGCGAAGTGCTTCTACGCAATTCGTACAAATTAATTTTATGCAAAGACTTGAAAATTGTAAAACACGATAATATAATAACGATATTAGATTTGCTTATAGCATGAAGGAGGGGGAATGTGCCTATGACGATCGCGCAGGTGCTCTATGTGCTGGAGATCGCGGACTGCCGCAGCATTTCGGCGGCCGCAGAGCGGCAGTTTATTTCCCAATCGGCGCTGTCGCAGCAGATCCAGCGGCTCGAGGGCGAGCTTGGCTATCCCCTGTTCGTCCGCACGCCCCGCGGGCTGACGCTGACGGCAGCGGGCGAGACGTTCTGCCGGGAGGCCCGGCCGGTCGCGGAGCAGTGGCAGAGGCTCTGCAGCGCCGTTAAGCCGGACGGACGGCGCGGGCGCAGGCTGCGCATCGGTATGGGCGCGCGTGTGTACTCCAACCGGCTGTTTCAGGATATTGCGCGCTATTTTGACAGCCACCCCGAGATCGATGTGACGTTCGTCACGGAGGCCGGGCTCGACGTGCTGGCGGGTCTGCGCGACGGCTCCATCGATCTGGCGCTCGACCGCCTGCCCGCCGGAGAGGAGGGCGCCCCTTCCCTGTTCGTCTGCGACCTTGTGCAGGAGCGCCAGTGCGTGCTCATGTCGCCGGACGATCCCCGTGCGGCCCTCCCCTGGCTGTCGTTCGGCGATCTGCAGGGCTGCAACATGATCTCCGGCCTTGAAAACTCCGCAGAAGACCGCATGCTCCGCCGCACCTGCCAGGAATATGGCATTTCTCTCAGCCGTGTTTACCGCTCCGACGGCATCGAGACGAACATGCGCCTTGTGCGCGACGGCATGGGCGTCGTGCTCGGGCCGGAGTCGTTCGCATCCTACTACGGCGTGTCGGCCGTGCCGCTGCACCCGGAGACCTTTGTATCGCTGAAATTCATCTGCCTGCAGAGCGGCATGAAGAAAAAAGACGTGCAGCTGTTCCGCTCCTATCTCTGCGGCGTCTGCCGCAGGCGTGGAACGGCATGTGAGCGCTGCACCTCGCCATGTACTTGATATAAAAACCGCACCGGCGCTGCCGGTGCGGTCGTTATTTTTATTACTCGTTCGGATAGGTTTCGAGGAAGGCGTGGAAATGGCGCATCGGCAGATCGTGGCCCTTGACGATGCGGACGTTCGGAATGGACTCGCGGTCCTCATACAGCGCCTTCACGGCGGCGATGACATAGTCCATGTGCTCCTGCGTCAGCTGGCTGCGGTTGATGGCGAAGCGGACGACATTGCAGACCTCCGCCTTCTGCTCCGGGGTTTTGAGGTCGTACTCCATGGAATAGTTGCCAAGCTCTGCCGTACGGATGCCGTAGCGGCGGATGAGCTCGATGGAGAAGCCCTGACCCGCGAAGCTCTCCGGCGCGCGCTTGTTGTCGAAGAATTCGTCCATGTTGATGTAGACGCCATGGCCGCCTGCGGGCAGGACGACGCCCTTGACACCGGCCTTGTAGAAGCCCTGCGCCAGATATTCGCACTGCTTGACGCGCTGGTCGAGATAGTCGAAGTTCTGGCACTCATACAGACCGGCGGCCAGCGCCATGATATCGCGGCCGGACATGCCGCCGTAGGAGTCGTTGCCGTAGCAGGAGATCTGCTTGACCTTGAGCTGGATGCCGACATCGTTTTTGACCGTGCCATCCTCGTTGAAGTCCGAGAAGTTCTTCCAGAACAGGCCGCGGTCGCGGAAGGCCAGAATGCCGCCCATGTTTGCGTGGCCATCCTTCTTCAGCGAGGCCGTGAAGCCGTCGCAGCAGGCAAACATTTCCTTTGCGATCTCCGCAATGGACTTGTCGGCGCAGCCTTCCTCATTGACCTTGATGAAGTAGGCGTTCTCGGCCCAGCGCGCGGCATCGAGCATGAACGGGATGCCGTATTTGTGGGCAATGCGGCTGCTCTCGCGCAGGTTGGCAAGCGAGACGGGCTGGCCGCAGACCGTATTGTTTGTGATGGTCGTGTAGACGAGCGGAACGTTCTCCGGCCCGAGCTTTACGATAAGCTCCTCGAGCTTTTCGGTGTCCATGTTGCCCTTGAACGGGTTCTTTTCATAGGTGCCGCCCTCCGGGACCTCCCAGAGCAGCTCCTTGTTGTAGAGGTTGCGCGGGATAGAGCCCATCTGCTTGATGTTGCCCTCGGTCGTGTCGAAGTGGCCGTTCGAGGGAATGGTGAAGACCTTGCCGGGGTGGCGCTGGCCAAGGATCTTGCGCACGAGCTCGAACAGGACGGCCTCTGCGGCGCGGCCCTGCGGCAGGATGAACGTGTTCGGGCGCTCCATCTGCGCGGCGCCGCCGTTGAACAGGCCGCCCTCATATTCGCACAGATACAGCTCGTCCATCATGCGGTCGATGTCCTTGCAGTTCGTGCGGACGAGATCGATGACGTGCTTCTGATCGTTGCCGCGCTCGAAGCAGTCGCGCAGGGCGTCCAGCAGGACGTAGTAGCCCTTGTTGCGGCCGTAGGATTCGTCGCCGAGGAACATGGCCGACCACTGCACATCGGTCATGGCCGTCGTGCCGGAATCGGAGAGCATGTCCACCGTCAGCATGCCTGCGGGGAAGGCAAATTCATTGTAGTGCGTGGCCTTGAGGGCGCGTTCGCGCTGCGCAGCGGTGACGCGGGGGATGTCCCGCGTGACATAAGTAAAGGAGCGCGGGGTAGCAACGTTCAGGGGATATTCTTCGTGATTCATACTGACCTCCATGATTCGGCGCAGAGCGCCGTGATTCTGGATACCCCGGTCATCGACCTGCGGCAGGGCTGCAGTGGCGACTGGCGGACAGTATCGGGCGCGCGGCTGATCCGCCGCCTCCCCATCATCATGCCATGAAACGGACCGTTTGTCAACGGAGAAATTTTTCACGTCCGCCGCTCATGGACAAAACTCCGAATGAATGAAATTTCGCATTGTATCCGGAAAATCTGCAATTTTAAAACAGAAAGGATTTGTAACACTTGTAACTTGTGGATGATTTCTCATTATATGTTAAAGTTGTCCAAAAAATATATCCTCTTGACATCGTTTTTTGTTCATGATATGATGCCACCAGAAAGATTGCCCACACCAAGGGAGGAATTGCCGTTGCACATAATGTCGAAGCTCTGATGATCATTTTCTCTGCGACCGGTTTCCCTTCCACCGCCAGGCGGCGGTTCGTTGATCCCTCTGTTCGACGGTACGTTTTGTATTCGCGCCACTCATTTCAGGTTTCAGGAAGGAAGTATTCTCATGAATAACAAATTGGAACGCAAATACGGCCTTTTCACCGCAATTTGCATGGTTGTTGGCATTGTCATCGGTTCCGGCGTTTTCTTCAAGGCACAGACCATCCTCCAGATCACAAACGGTGATATGCCGCTCGGCGTCATCGCATGGCTCATCGGCGGCGCGATCATGCTCGCCTGCATCCTCACATTTGCCGGTATGTCCCAGAAATATGAAAAGGTCAACGGCATCGTGGACTATGCCGAAGCGACGGTCGGCCCGAAATACGGCTATTATATGGGCTGGTTCCTGTCCACGATCTATTATCCGTCCCTGACGGCGGCTCTGGCTTGGCTCTCCGCCCGCTATACACTCGTGTTCCTCACGACGATGTTCCCGAATATGCCGCTGCTCATCCACATCAACGAGGGCGGCGTTGTGGTCGGCCCGGAGTGCATCGCGCTCATGCTGTTCTACCTCTGCTGCTCCTACGCTGTCAACGCGCTTTCTCCGAAGCTCGCAGGCAAGATTCAGGCATCCACCACGGTCATCAAGCTCATCCCGCTCGGCGTCATGGCGATCGTCGGCATCATTGCCGGTCTCGCCTCGGGTCAGCTGACGGAGAACTTTGTCGCCCCTCCCCTCGCCGTTGTGGGCAGCAAGGGCAGCATCCTCTTCGCAGCCGTCTGCGCAACCTCCTTTGCCTATGAGGGCTGGATCATTGCAACAACCATCAACTCCGAGCTGAAGGATTCGAAGCGCAATCTTCCGAAAGCCCTCACAGTCGGCGGCATCATCGTCATCGCCACCTACCTGCTGTACTACATCGGCGTGACCGGCGGTGCATCGAACGCGGAGCTGATCGAAAAGGGCGCGACCGTTGCCTTTACGAACATCTTCGGCAACGTCATCGGCAACATCCTGAACCTCTTCATCGCCATCTCCTGCATCGGCACGATGAACGGTCTGATGCTCGCCTGCTGCCGCGGCGTCTATTCCGTCGCAGCGCGCGGCAAAGGCCCGGCCACCCATATGTTCTCCCGCGTCGATGAGCACACGAATATGCCCAACAACTCCGCCGTCATGGGCCTGCTGCTGTGCGGCTTCTGGGGTCTGTACTTCTACCTGTCCAACCTCGCCGGCACCTGGAGCCACAAGACGGTCTTCACGGGCACGATCTTCGAGAGCGTCCCCTTCCTGTTTGACCCGACGGAGCTGCCGATCATCACGATCTATGCGCTCTATATCCCGGTGTTCATCCAGTGGATCCGCAAGCAGAAGGGCACCTCCGTCTGGCAGCACTATATCCTGCCGATCCTTGCCATCTGCGGCTCGGTCTTTATGGTCATTGCCTGTCTCGTCAGCCATGGCATGGGCTGTTTCTGGTATCTTATCGTGTTCGCCTTTGTGATGGTGCTCGGCGGTCTGCTCAACCGCAGAACGCAGCGCACCGTGCGGGCCGCTGGCGTCTGAGCCGGTTTGCTCTAATGAGAAACAGAGTCCCCTCTGCATCAGAACGGTGCGGAGGGGACTCTGCGTATATGAATGAATAATAAATACTGAAAAATGGGACAAAGACCCTGCCGACTGTCACAAGGTATTCTGCATATAGATCTGAGAGAGCTGAGCTTTTCATCGATGAGTCCGGCGATTTTGGCGAGGATCGATAAAACAGAAAACCCGAACCATCCCATAATCGGGAACGTTCGGGTTTCTATATCCTGGTGGAGACTAATGGACTCGAACCATCGACCTCCTGCGTGTGAAGCAGGCGCTCTAACCAGCTGAGCTAAGCCTCCGTAGCACGAATATTATAGCACAGGATCTGAAAAAATCAAGCCCTATTTTTCACAGACCGGAAAATTGGTTCCCCGGCAGGTGTGTTTTGGCCTGCCGGGGAATATGCTATGCCAGCGCGCGCTCAATGCGCGCCGTGATCTCCTCACAGCGCTGCAGGATATGCTCCAGATCATGGTGCACGAACTGCCCGTTCCGGAGAAGCGGCCTGCCCTGCACATAGACGCTGTCGATCTGCTCGCCGCTTCCGGTATAGAGCAGATTCGTCAGAATGCGACGCCGGTTCACCGTGCACAGTGTCTCCGTCCGCACAAGGGAGAAATCCGCCTGCCAGCCCTCTGCAATACGGCCGACGTCTCGATAGCCGAGCGCACGCATTCCCTGCTCCGTCAGCATGGCGTAGCACTGCTCTGCCGGGAGTACTGTCGGGTCAAGCGTGCGGACCTTCTGCAGGTAGCTGCCGAGCCGAGCCTCGCGCAGCAGGTCACGGTTTGCGCTGGAGGCCTCGCCGTCGCAGCCGAAGCCGACGCGCGCGCCGGATGCCAGCAGCTCCGCAATGGGCGGCGCACCGTCCGACAGCTTCATATTTGTCGAGGGACAGTGCGCCACAACGGCGTGCGACTGTGCCAGCAGCGTGATCTCCTCCTGCGTGAGCCAGATGGAGTGCGCAAGGATCGTGGACTCATCCAGGACACCGAGATGCGCCAGCTCATCCGCCTCTCCGCGGCCGGTCCAAGCTCGGATACGTTCCGTCTCGGCCTTCCCCTCCGCGAGATGTGTGTGGTAGAGCAGGCCGCGCTCGCGCGCAAATTGCTTGAGGGCCCGCATTAGCTCCGGCGTGCAGGCCGGACGTCCCTGCGGCACGGCAGCCGTGCGCAGCAGTCCCCTGCTGTGCCATTTGTGGTACAGCTCCTCCGCCTGCCGCAGGCATTCGTCCACCGGCGTGACGCGGATCTGGTCGTTCTCGGCGATATCCGTCGCGCCGATGCCGAAGGTGACGCGCAGACCGGCGTCCTGATAGGCTTGCACAACAGCGTCGATGTGCGGATAGTAGGTCATTTCATTGATGGCCGTCACGCCATAGCGGATGCTCCGCAGACAGCCGAGCAGCACGCCATAGTACCACTCGTCCTCCGTGAGCGACCACTGTGCCCGGAGCATGCGCGTGAGCCACTGCGTGATGTTCAGGTCGTCGAGCGGGCCCTGCGTCAGGCTCTGCACCATGTGCGTGTGCAGATCAGCCATGCCGGGCAGCATCAGAAGACCAGATGCCTCGACAATGGGGCAATCGGCCTCCAGATGGGGTGCGATCGCCGCAAAGCGGCCGTCCCGGATGAGGACGTCGGCCTGCGTGGTCGTTCCTGTTTCGAAATCGGGGAGCATTGCCCCGCGGATCAGCAGCATCGCAGTGCCTCCGCCGCAGTCGTGAACAGCCGCCCGCGCGCCTGTGCGTCCATCGGGGCGGCTGCACCGGTTGCATAGTTTTCCGCAAGATAGGCCAGCGAGGCCGCATGCATGCCGAGAATGGAGGCCAGCACGAACAGGGCACTCGTCTCGCCGTCCAGTGCACTGACGCCAAGCTTTGCCCAGTGGGCAATGCGCGCCGGGCCGCCGGGGGCCCACGGCGACTCGAGCGAGGTGCAGTCGTGACTGCGGAACAGGCCTGCATCGGGTACGCCGCAGCTCAGCAGCGCGCCGAGCAGGGGCATATCCGCCACGGCGGGATAGGACGGGTCGATGTATTCGCGCGTCGCGCCCTCACCGCGGACCGCGCCGGAGGCTGCCAGCAGCGTGCCCGGCTCCAGCTCCGGCTGGATGGCGGGGCAGGCCGCGATCTTGATGAGGGACTCCGCGCCGAGATGGTGCAGCTCCTCCACAGCGATGGCCATAGGCATGCAGCCGAAGCCGCAGCTCATCACCGTGAGCGGTTCGCCGCGCCATATGCCTCGCCAGGTCGCATATTCGCGATAGCAGCCCTGCTGCACGGGGCCCTCCAGCAGCGCGGCATAGAGCGGGACCTCCTGCGGATCCGGCACAAGGATGACGCGCGGCGTCACGGCATCGATGCCGAGGTGGTGCATCGTACCGTCGGTATGGACAAGTTTCTGACTTCCAAAGCTCATTTCGATCCCTCCAGCAGCTCGGCTGCGCGCATGGCAATGCGCGTGGCAGTTTCGATCCGGCGCGCCAGATGCTCCGGGTCGGCATAGGCTCCGTAGACGTTGGCGTTCGGGTCTGCGAACATGGAACCAAGCGCGACGCAGATGCTCGCGGCGCGAAGGCCGAGCAGGTGGCCATAGGTGAAAAGCAGGCCGGACTCGTTCTCCACGACGAGTACGCCGGTGTCGATCCATTTCTGCATACGCTCCCGCAGACCGGGATGGGCGGCCTTGGACTCCATATAGAACGCATCGTGGCTGCGGTACAGGCCGACGCGCACGGGCTCGTCCAGCTCCTGCGCAGCGCTGCACAGCGCGCGGACGAGCAGCGGGTCCGCAACGGCCGGGAATTCCGGCGGCACAAGCTCATAGCTTGCGCCCTCGCCGCGGACGCAGCCACTGGCAATGACGATGGTCCCCGGGGCCAGATCGGGCTGCACGCCGCCGCAAGTGCCCACACGGATAACGGCCTCCGCTCCCGCGGCAGCAAGCTCCTCCAGTGCGGCGGCAACGCAGGCACAGCCCATGCCGCTGCTTGTGACGGCGATATCAGCGCCGCCCGGTGTTTTGCCGGTATAGGTCGCAAATGTTCCCCGGTGGGCCGTAAACGAGGCCTCTGCGAACAGCGCGGCCATCTTGCGGCTGCGCTGCGGATCACCCGGCAGAAGCACAACGGGCGCGGTGCGGCGCAGGCCGGTGCGGCAGAGGGTGCCGTCCGGCTCGCGCGGCGGGTCAAGGGTCAGGTAGGCTTTTTTCATAGGCTCCTCCAAATTATCTGTGATAGACTGCGCGCGTTCGACAAATTTTGCGGATTCTCAATTTATTCCGACTTCGTTCATAGATTTTTCAAATGTCCCCGGTATACTCATACTCGTAAGAACGATACCGAACCTGCCGCGGTAACGGGCTTACTGGTCCATCTTTTCATTTTTATCTCTCTTTTTATCTCTCTTTTTATTTTCCCCTCTCTCATTTCTGTAGCGGATCCCCGGTCGTCCATCCCCCTCGGACGGCCGGGGATTTGCTGTATTCAGCCGCCGACCGAACGCCGCTCCACCTGCGTGCCGAAATAAAACGAGATCACGACCGTAAAAATCGTGAGGAACTGCTGCGCGCTGACTGCGCCCGTCACGGCCAGCCTGCAGAATACGACGGTCAGGGCGATCGTCACAAGAGACTTGACGCAAAGAAGCCGCTCAAGCCGCTGCCGCATGGCACTCACCTCCCGGCCAGACTATGCCGCAGTACAGCCCGATGTGCAAACAGGCGCGGAGCAGAGGGATCTGCTTCGCGCCTGCGTTTTGCGTATGAGGATCAGAGACCGTCGTCCTCGTCGAACTCGAACTCGAGCGGCTCGCCGCACTTCGGGCAGTCGACGGAATCGTTGAGGAGCGTCTCCTCGTCCAGATGGAGAACCTCGCCGCACTTCGGGCAGGTCACTTCATACATGGTGTCGTCGTCATAGTCGAAGTCTTCACCGTCGTCGTCCATGAAGCCGTCCTCTTCGTCATCGTCGTCCATCAGGTAATCCTCGATGGCGTCGAGATCATCCTCAATCTCATCGAGCTCATCCGAGACAGCCTCGGCGTTTTCCTGCAGATCGCCAATTGCACCGGTGACCTCCTGCAGCAGCTCGACGATCCCGGAGATCATCTTGCCCTCGGGGGCCTCCTGGTCCAGCTTCAGGCCGTCCATCAGGCCCTTCAGATATGCGGACTTTTCAGAGAGATTCATAGCGTTCTCCTTTCCAGATGTGGGCCGGATCAGCCCTTGGCGCGGCCCAGATATTCGCCCGTGCGGGTATCGATGGAGATCTTGTCGCCCTCGTTGATGAACAGGGGCACGCGGACCTCGGCACCGGTCTCAAGCGTAGCGGGCTTCAGCGTGTTGGTGGCGGTGTTGCCTGCAAGGCCCGGCTCGGTCTTCGTGACGACGAGATCGGCAAAGTTCGGAGCCTCGACGCTGAACACGCTGCCCTTGTAGGACAGGATCGTGCACTGGTCGTTCTCCTTGACAAACTTGAAGCTGGCGTCGAGAATGTTCTCGTCGACCGGCGTCATTTCGAACGTCTCCGGATCCATAAAATAATACAGGTTGCCGTCGTTATAGGAATAGTCCATCTTTCTGCGCTCGATGTAAGCGGTGGGATACTTGTCGTTCGGGTTGAACGTCGTCTCGGTAACGCCGCCGGTGATGACATTGCGCATCTTGACGCGGACAAAGGCTGCACCCTTGCCGGGCTTGACGTGCTGGAACTCGATGATCTGCATCACCTTGCCGTCCATGTCAAACGTAACGCCGTTCCGGAAATCACTGACTGAAATCATTGGTTTATCCTCCTGTGTTCCTCTCGAATACCATATCTGTTCCGAAGGTAAAAAAATGCGTTTCTATTTTAACCGATTTGTCAAAGAAATTCAAGTCTTTCGGCAAATTTCTCTGAGTTATCACCGCTTAAAGGATGGTCAACTCCTTCGGGCTGTGCGTGATGACCTCGCAGCCGCCCTCGCGGAAGATCACGACATCCTCGATGCGGACGCCGAATTTGCCCGGAATGTAGATGCCCGGCTCTGCGGAGCACACAGCGCCGGCAGGGATCGGGTTCTCGTTGCGCGGGGTGCAATTCGGCGCTTCGTGGATCTCGAGACCGAGGCTGTGGCCATAGCTGTGGCCGAAATACGGGCCGTAGCCGGCCTCCGTGATGATGTCGCGGGCAGCGCCGTCGATGCTCTTGCCGCTCGCTCCTGCGTGGCTGGCCGCAATACCGGCGAGCTGGGCGCGCAGGACGGTGTCGTAGACCTTACGCATCTCCTCGGTCGCATGGCCGAGGGCGACGGTACGGGTCATATCGGAGCAGTAGCCCTGATACAGCACGCCGAAGTCCATGGTCACGAAGTCGCCGTCCTGCAGGACGCGGCTCCCGGCGACGCCGTGCGGCATGCTCGTGTTCGGTCCGGAGACGACGATCGGGTCAAAGGACAGGCCCTCTGCGCCGTTCTTATACAGGCAGTAGATCAGCTCGGCCTCGAGCTCCTTCTCGGTCATGCCGATGTGGATGCGAGTGCAGACCTCGGTGAAGGCGCGATCTGTGATCTCCTGCGCCTTGCGCATGCGGGCAAGCTCCCAGTCCTCTTTGCTGGCGCGGAAGGCGTTGATCTCCTTCTGCAGCGGAACGAACTTGACGGGAAGCGCGGCCTCAAAGCCGTTGAGCTCTGCGACGGTGAGATATTCGTCCTCAAAGCCGAGCGTCTCCACGCCGAACTCGTCCAGCGTGGTCTTCAGCGCCTGCATCATCGGATTGTTCAGGCCGATCTCCACGACCTCAAAGCCCTTGAGGTTCTTCTGCGCGGACTCGATGTAGCGGCTGTCGGTGAAATAGCGAGCGCCCTGCGCGGAGACAACGGCAACGCCCTCGGCGATGTCAAATTCCGCCGCATACATGCGGCTGTAGCGCGAGGTCAGCAGAAGGCCCTGCACGCCGTCGTGCAGCAGAGAACGGTATTTTTCCAGATTGGTCATGTTTCTACTCTCCTTTTTCGCGCCATGGCGAGAAACGGCAGCTCCAGCAGGTGCCGCAGCTTCAGCCAGACGGTATGATTATGAATGGATCGCACGGCGATCGCCGTGATCCCGGCGCGCTTTGCGCCGAGTACATCGGTATAGATCTGATCGCCCACGAGTGCGGTCTGCTGCGGAGCGGCTCCGTAGCGGGCCATGGCCTCCCGGATGCCGCGTGTGCCGGGCTTGGCGGCATGCGTCACGCAGGGAACGTGATATTGCTGCGAGAAATGCGGCACGCGCTGCTTATGGCTGTTGGAGACGATGCAAAGCGTGATGCCTGCATCCTGCATCCCGGCGATCCAGTCCAGAAGCGGCTGCTCCGGCCGGTCCGTCGTGTAGGGAAGCATGGTGTTGTCAAAGTCCATCAGCAGCAGACGGATGCCGTGCTCACGAAGAAACGCCGGGCGGATCTGCGTGATGGTTTGGAAAATGAAGTCAGGTAAAAATGACAGCATATTCTCCTCGGGTATTCCATAGGTTGATTCTGAGGTTCCCATGTTCAGGGTCCTCCTTATTATAGCACGCAGGGGGAGGTTTGTCTATTGCCTGTTCCGGTGTATTTGGCGGCAAATTGTAAAGAAATTGCAACATTTACCGGCCGGGCCGCCGTGCTCGGCCTCGGCTTTCTGCCGGATGGCGGGGCCCGCATCCCGGCGTGCCCGCTGCAGGGACATATGGCCGTCATCGACGACGCCGTCCTGCCGCAGCGCGTTCCGGAGGAGACGCTGGACCGGCTTGCGGCCCGGTGCGGCGGGGGGTGTTGTCTGGATTTTCTGCGCACGCCCGGCCCCGTGCACCGCGCCGTGGCGCAGGGCCTGCAGCGGCGGCTCGGGAATGCCCCGATGCTGCTGCCCGCGGCTTATCACGCCTTTGCGCCGGAAGCGCTGCCGGTCCTCTCCTGCCTGCGGCCCTGCAATGCATGGGACGGCTTTGTCCAGTCGGCGGAGCGGCGCTTCCCGAACGGCTGGGCGCTGGAGCTGACGCCGTGGGCGGCAGAGCTTCCGGCCCCGCCGCTCCCCTATCCCGGCGGCATGCTCCCGGCCGCGCTGTGCAGCTGCGAGAAAAGCCCGGCGGGCCTGCGCTACTTTGACACGCCGGAGTCGCTCCGGCAGAAGCTGGCGCACGCAGCGGCACATGGCTGCCGCTGTGCCATTGGCCTGTGGCAGGAGCTCCAGCCGTTTTTCCCGGAGCGGGATGGATAAGACCGGGATGCGGCTGCGCGCAGCTTTTCCGTGTGCGGCATAGAAATGCTCCCCATATGAGGATGGTGATCTTTACTTCACTGTCTCTCATAGAGGGAGCATATTCTGTTTCGCGCTTTACGCAGAGATGGACTTGGCTCAGCCGATCAGCTCGCAGACGAGATCCGTATAGGCCGTCGGGTCTTCGAGCGGGAGGTTTGCCATCAGCAGGCCCTGATCGTAGAGAAGCTCAGCCAGCTTTTTGGCGCGCTCCGGATCGGATTCCCTGCTCTCGGACAGACGCTGCAACAGCGGATGCTCCGGGTTGACCTCCAGAATGCGGCCGCAGTGATAATCGGACGACGGGTCGACCGTGTGCATGTACTTCTCCATCTCGAAGCTCATGCCGCCGTCCGGGACCATAGTTACGGCATGGCTGCCCAGCTCCGTCGAAACGCGTACGTCCTTGACCTTCTCACCGAGGCTCTCCTTCAGGAAGTCCACGCCGGACTGGAAGGCTTTGGCCTTCTCCTCGGCGGCTTTTTTCTCCTCCTCGGTCGCAAGGTCGAGGTCGTCGGTCAGAATGTTGCGGAACTCATGCTCGGCGTAGGTATTGAGCGTCTGCGGAATGAACGTGTCGACCTGCTCCGTCATGAGCAGCACATCAAAGCCGCGTTCACGCAGCAGCTGGGTCTGCGGAAGCTGCGAAAGGCGCGCTGCGCTGTCGCCGGTGGCAAAGTAAATGTGCTTCTGGGATTCGGGCATGGCGTCGCAGTATTCCTTGAGCGTGATGTCCTTCCCCTCTTTGTCGGAACGGAACTCCACGAGGTCCTGCAGCAGGTCCTTGTGCATGCCGTAGTCCGAGACGAGGCCAAACTTCAGCTGGCGGCCGAAGGCGGCATAGAATGTCTCATATTTCTCACGGTCGTCCTTCAGCATGCGCTCCAGCTCGGCCTTGATCTTCTTTTCGAGGTTGGCGGCGATGACCTTCAGCTCTCTCGTGTGCTGCAGCATCTCGCGGCTGATGTTCAGGCTCAGGTCCTGCGTGTCGACCACGCCGCGGACGAAGCGGAAGTGCTCCGGCAGCAGGTCGGCGCAGTTTTCCATGATGAGCACGCCGGAGGAATAAAGCTGCAGACCGGCCTTATAGTCGCGGGTGTAGAAGTCGTACGGGGCCTTCGCCGGGATATACAGCAGGGCCTTATAGGTCACGGCGCCCTCGACGCCGAAGTGCAGCACGCTCAGCGGCTTTTCGTAGTCGAAGAATTTTTCGTGATAGAAGTTGTTGTACTCCTCCTCCGTGACATCCTTCTTGGCCTTCTGCCAGATTGGGATCATGGAGTTGAGCGTCTGCTCCTCGCGGACGGTCTCATACTTCGGCTCCTCGCCCTCCTTCGGCTCGTTCACGAGCTTCTGGCTGGAGACCTCCATGCGGATCGGATAGCGGATGTAGTCGGAGTATTTGCGGACAAGGCTGCGCAGGCGGTATTCGGACAGATAATCGGAATACTTGTCCTCGTCCGTGTCGGCTTTGAGCGTCAGGATGACGTCGGAACCGGCGGCTGCGCGCTCGCACGGCTCCATGGTGTAGCCGTCTGCGCCCTCGGACTCCCACTTCCAGGCCTCGTCGCTGCCGAAGCGGCGGGAAATAACCGTGACCTTCTCGGCGACCATGAATGCGGCATAGAAGCCGACGCCGAACTGGCCGATGATGTCGATGTCATCGTTTTTCTCCATCTCCTTTTTGAAGCGGAGCGAGCCGCTGTGGGCGATGGTGCCGAGGTTCTCCTCCATCTCCTCGCGGGTCATGCCGATGCCGTTATCGGAAACGGTCAGCGTGCGCGCTCCCTCATCCGCTGCCAGATGAATGGCAAAGTCGCTGCGGCTCAGACCGACGGAGTCGTCCGTCAGGGCCTGATAAGCCAGCTTGTCGATGGCATCAGAGGCGTTGGAGATCAGCTCGCGCAGGAAGATCTCGCGGTGTGTATAGATCGAATTGATCATCAGGTCCAGCAGGCGTTTCGATTCTGCCTGAAACTGTTTCTTTTCCATATGGATCAACTTCCTTATTTCGTATTGGCACTCTTAGTGCCTGAGTGCTAAATCCTATTATAGCCGCTTTTCCGTGTTTTGCAAGAGCTGTCACAATTTTTTTACACTTTCTTTTCTGCAGAATCTGTGGTACACTGTTGCCGAGGTGATTCCAATGATTACGATCAGCGATCTTGCGCTGCAATATAGCGGAACGTTTCTGTTCCAGCATGTCGATCTGCAGTTTACCGCCGGCAATTGCTACGGTGTGATCGGCGCAAACGGTGCGGGCAAGTCCACATTCCTGAAGCTGCTCTCGGGCGAGCTGGACTCCACGAAGGGCACGATCTCCATCAAGCCGGGCCTGCGCATGTCCGTCCTGAAGCAGGACCAGTTCCGTTACGATGCCTATACCATCCTCGACACGGTCATTATGGGCAACCAGCGCCTGTATGATATCATGAAACAGAAGGATGCTCTCTATGCCAAGCCCGATTTTTCCGATGAGGACGGCCTGCTGGCTTCGGAGCTGGAGACGGAGTTCGCAGAGCTGAACGGCTGGGAGGCCGAGTCCGATGCCAGCCGCATCCTGCAGGGCCTCGGTGTGCCCGTGGAGCTGCACAACGACCGTATGGCCGACACCGACGGCCGTATCAAGGTCAAGGTCCTGCTGGCACAGGCCCTGTTCGGTCAGCCGGACATTATCCTGCTCGACGAGCCGACGAACAACCTCGACATTGAGTCCATCAACTGGCTGGAAAATTTCATCCTGGACTACGAGGACAACGGCCTTGTCATCGTCGTGAGCCACGACCGCCATTTCCTGAATACCGTCTGCACACATATCGTCGATATCGACTACGGTAAGATCCGCATGTATGTCGGCAACTACGACTTCTGGTATGAGTCGAGCCAGCTCATGCAGAACCTCATCCGCAGCAAGAACAAGCGCAATGAGGAAAAGATCGCCGAGCTGCAGGCCTTTATCTCCCGCTTCTCTGCCAACAAGGCCAAGAGCAAACAGGCCACGGCCCGCCGCCGCCTGCTCGATAAGCTCAGCGTCGAGGAGATGCCTGCTTCGTCCCGCCGCTATCCCTTTGTCGGGTTCACGCAGGAGCGCGAGGTTGGCAAGGACATCCTGTTTGTGACGGACGTCTCGAAGACCGTCGACGGCGTGAAGCTGCTGGACAAGGTCTCGTTCATCGTCAACCGCGGCGACAAGATCGCTTTTGTCGGCGAGAACGAGGTCGCGCAGACGACCATGTTCAAAATTCTGATGGGCGAGCTGGAGCCGGATGAGGGCACGGTCAAATGGGGCGTTTCCACGTCGCAGAGCTACTTCCCCAAGGACAACAGCGAGTATTTTGACGGCCACGACGAGACGCTTGTCGACTGGCTGCGCCAGTTCTCCGAAAAGAAGGATGACGTGTATCTGCGCGGCTTCCTCGGGCGGATGCTGTTCTCCGGCGAGGATGTGTTCAAATCCGTTAAGGTGCTCTCCGGCGGTGAGAAGGTCCGCTGCATGCTCTCGCGCATGATGCTCTCGGGAGCGAACGTGATCCTGCTCGATCAGCCGACGAACCATCTGGACATGGAGTCCATTCAGGCCGTGAACAAGGGCCTCATCGCCTTCCCGGGAAATATCCTGCTGGCCAGCCACGACCACGAGATGCTGCAGTCCGTGGCGAACCGCATCATTGAATTCCGCCCAGACGGCACGATCTGCGACCGCCTCGGGACATACGACGAGTATCTGGAGTATCAGGCGGCGCTGAAAAATTCATAAATCCGTCACCGATTTTCCACTGCTCCGTGATACGATAGGAATATCAGAAAGGAGCCGCTGGAAGGATGCGGCCCCGAAAAAGAAAGAGGCGACGCATATGGCCATCCGTCTGAATGAAGATAAGGAGCTTGTCGCGCAGATCCGCGAGGGGCTTCGCCGCCGCGGGGGCTACTGCCCGTGCAGGCTCGAAAAGACCGAGGACAACAAGTGCATCTGCAAGGAATTCCGCGAGCAGATGAAGGATCCCAATTTTGAGGGGTACTGCCATTGCATGCTGTACTATAAAACAAAAGATCCGATAAAGGAGGAACCATCCCATGCTGAAGATCACAGCGACAAATTATGATGAGCTCGTCGCGCGGGCGGACAAGCCCGTGCTGCTGGATTTCTGGGCGGAGTGGTGCGGCCCGTGCCGCATGGTGTCCCCGGTCGTCGAGGAGATCGCCGCGGCCCATCCCGAGATCGCGGTCGGCAAGGTCAATGTCGACGAAGAGCCGGAGCTGGCGCAGGCCTTCCGTGTGCAGAGCATCCCGATGCTCGTGCTGCTGCGGGATAACGCCGTCGTTGCTGCCGCAGTCGGCGCGCAGTCCAAAGAACAGCTCGAGCAGAAGCTCGGCCTGTAAGATAGCGCAAAAAACCGGGACGGTTAGATGGGTGTTCATAAAACAGTCAATGGAGCGTATCGATACAGATACGCTCCA
>OGXQ01000986.1_pt1 | contig 22408 bp, 20 predicted proteins | sample 1576291 | NCBI WGS metagenome assembly OGXQ01 (sample SAMEA3541575, study PRJEB24748) | human gut metagenome | biome: human gut; feature: human-associated habitat; material: faeces | place: China | collected 2012 | reverse complement strand
GGAAAACAGATTCAAAAATACCGCAGCGGATTCTCAACAAAAAAAGAAGCCCGTGCCGAGTATTCCAAATTGATTCTTGCATCAACGGAAGAATTAGCTGATAAGAAGGAAGACATTACCTTCAAAAAGTTTATTGAAGAAATCTATCTTCCGTGGTACAAAACTCAGGTGAAAGAAAGTACCTACAAGAATCGTTACTCGACCATTCAAAAACACTTTGCCTATTTCTACAAGAAGAAAGTGTCCGAAATAGAAGCGATAAATGTACAGACCTGGCAGCTCAAGTTGGCAAAACAATTCAGTCCAAACTATGTACGCATTGTTCAGGGAATGTTATGTTTAGCTTTTGACCGGGCGATTATCCTCGGACTTGTGTAACCGGTGCAGTCCAGCTCAAACAGGCCGCCGAATCCGCCCAGACCGCCGATGCAGTGCTCGTTCATGGTGCGGGCGACATACTGCTTCATCAGTTCAACGGAACGATAACCGGCGGTGATATCCACACCGGCTGCTGCGTAGCTTTCCGAATAGCTCTTTTCCATGGTCTTACTCTCCTAACTTTTTCTCGTCCTTGGGACGGTCGTTCAGGTGGCGTTCGTGAATATCGGTGGAAAGCACCTCGTCCGGCTTCACGGCATATTCGCCGGTAAAGCAGGCGGTGCAGAATCCGCATTTTGCGTTCTTTGCAAGCTGGACAACATGCTCAGTGGAAAGGTAGCCCAGCGTATCGGCCCCGATCACTTCATTGATCTGCTCGACCGTGCGGCCGGTGGCCACCAGCAGCTTCTGATCCGGGATGTCAGTGCCGAAGTAGCAGGGGTACTTGAACGGCGGTGCCGACACCATAAAGTGCACCTCGGTGGCACCGGCATCCCGCAGCAGCTTGATGATGCGGGCAGATGTGGTACCGCGCACGATGGAGTCATCCACCAGCACCACGCGCTTGCCCTTGACCGTGCTGGAAATAACGTTCAGCTTGATGCGCACGCTGTTCTCGCGCTGCTTCTGGCTGCCCTGAATGAAGGTGCGGCCGATGTACTTATTCTTAATAAAGCCGATGCCATAGGGGATGCCGCTCTCCTGCGAGTAGCCGAGAGCTGCATCCAGACCGGAATCCGGCACGCCGATGACCACGTCCGCTTCCACGGGGTGTTCCTGTGCAAGGAACCGGCCGGCCTGCTTGCGGGCCTCGTGCACCGAGCTGCCCTCGATGATGCTGTCCGGGCGGGAAAAATAGATGAACTCGAACACGCACATCTGGGTGTCCGGCCGTCCGCAATGATCCTTGATGCTGCGCAGCTCACCGGTTTTTGCGTCTGCCACCACGATCTCGCCGGGCTCCACGTCCCGCAGCAGGGTGGCACCGGCAGCGTCCAGTGCACAGCTCTCGCTGGCAAACACATAGCCGCCGCCGGGCAGCGTGCCGATGCACAGGGGCCGGTAGCCGCGGGGGTCACGCACTGCAATGAGTTTGGTAGCCGACATGATCACCAGACTGTAGGCACCCTCCAGCACATCCATCGTCTTGCTGATGGCGGTCTCGATGCTGCCCATGCGCAGGCGGTTGCGGGTGATCAGGTAGCAGATCACCTCGGTATCGGAGGAGCCGTGGAAGATGGCACCTTCATTTTCCAGCTGGCGGCGCAGCTCGATGGCGTTGGTCAGGTTGCCGTTGTGGCACAGTGCCATGGTGCCGCGGCCATGGCGCACGATCATGGGCTGTGCGTTGGCCCGCACGCGGCTGCCAGCAGTGGCATAGCGCACATGGCCGGTCGCCATATGAGCGGTGGGCCTGGAAATGCTTGCCAGCACCGCCGGGGTGAACACCTCGTTCACAAGGCCGAGGTCGCGGTGGCCGTTGATCACGCCATCATCGTTCACGGCGATGCCGCAGCTCTCCTGACCACGGTGCTGCAGGGCATACAGAGCCGAGTAGGCCGCAGCGGCCACATCCTCGGTACCGGCACGGTCGTAAATGCCGAAAACGCCGCATTCTTCGTGCAGCGGATATGCAAAATCAGACATTGGTTCTCCTTTTTCGCTCTGAAACCCTCTCAGTCATTGCTCCGCAATGCCAGCTCCCCCGAGGGGGGAGCTTTTGTGCATATACCGGGAAAGTGCAGCTTCAAAGGCGAGATTGAATCGTCTGATGGATTTTTTCACAGACTGCTTCAAACTGAAGATCCACTTCATAATTAGAAAAACGAAGAACATCCAAGCCGTACTGCGAAAAGATGCTGCTCCGTTCACGGTCATACAGAAGCCCTTGTTCGGTGGTGTGTTGTGCTCCATCCAATTCGATGACCAGTTGTGCGCGAGAACAGTAGAAATCAGCAATAAAAGATTCAATGATGCGCTGCTTATAAATTTTTACCGGGTAGCGGCGCAAAAACTGATACCATAGCTTTCTTTCCTGCGGCGTCATTTCGCGGCGCAGCTCACGTGCACGAGGCAGCATATCGCCATTTTTGGGAACGATGTTCGGTTTCATAGGAAACACCTGCTTTCGGTTTGAAAAAAGCTCCCCCTTTCGGGGGAGCTGGCATCGAGCGTATGCGAGATGACTGAGAGGGTCCTTCAGTTCTTCAGCGACTGCATGGGGGCAGGCAGGCGGCCGCCGCGGTTGATGAACACGGACGGGTCGTGCTGGTTCACGGCCATGATGGGGCCATAGCCCAGCAGACCGCCAAAGTCCAACACCTCGCCGGCCTTGCGGCCAATGGCAGGGATCACGCGCACGGCGGTGGTCTTGCTGTTCACCATGCCGATGGCGGCTTCGTCAGCGATCAGGGCGCTGATGACAGCCGGGGTGGTGTCGCCCGGGATGATGACCCCTCGTACGGCATACCCCGCACGAGAACTACATGCCCGACACGGCGCAGCTCAAACAGAACTTTTCGTTCGTCAGCGAACAGATCGAGTCCGGGAAAATCCTTTCGGCCTGGTCCGTGGGCTTCGGCGGCATCGCCGAGGGCCTTGCGAAGATGGCTTTCGGCAACGGCATCGGTGCGGAGGTGACCTTCGATGAAAAGAAACTCTACGAATATGCCTACGGCTCGATTCTCGTCGAGTGCGAGGGTACGCTCGAATATCCCCATGCCGAGCAGTTGGGCTTTACGGTGGCCGAGGAGGCGCTGACGGTCAATGGTGTCCGGATGCCGCTCGACGAGCTCTATAAGGCCAATACCGAGAAGTTTGCGGCTGTTTACCCGGACAAAGACCTGCGGTTGACGGAGGTAATGACCTCGCAGCCGGCGCCGAAGAGTTTCACCTATCCCGGTGCGGCAGTCGAAACCCCGGTGGTCTATATTCCGGTGTTCCCCGGCACGAACTGCGATTACGATACGGCCAAGGCATTCCGCAAGGCGGGAGCCGAGGTGCGGATGAGCGTGTTGTGCAACATCGCAGGCGACGACATCCTGCGTTCGATCGCCGAGATGAAGGAGCATATCCGCCAGGCGCATATCTTCGTGCTGAGCGGCGGTTTCTCCGCAGGCGACGAACCCGACGGAAGTGCGAAGTTTATTGTCAACGTGCTGAACAACAAAGATATTCGCGAAGAAATACACGCGTTGATCGACCGCGGCGGTCTGATTCTGGGCATCTGCAACGGTTTCCAGGCGCTGGTTAAATCGGGCCTTTTGCCCTACGGCCGACTGGGCATGGTCACCAAGGATTCGCCGACGCTGTTCCGCAACGACATCAACCGCCACATTTCGCAGATCGTCACGACGCGCGTTGCGACGACCGCTTCCCCGTGGCTCGCGGGCTTTGAACTCGGCGAGTTGCATTCGATCGCCGTCAGCCACGGCGAAGGCAAGTTCGTCGTGAGCGAAACGCTCGCCAGGGAACTCTTTGCCAACGGACAGGTCGCTTTCCAGTATGCCGATGCCGAAGGAAAGCCTGCCGCCGAGGCTCCGTATAACCCCAACGGCTCGTTGTACGCCATCGAGGGCATCATCTCGCAGAACGGTCAGATTCTGGGCAAGATGGGCCACACGGAGCGCTACGAGGAGAACCTTTTCAAAAATATCGCCGGCAACAAGCAGCAATCGCTGTTTGCGAACGCCGTGGCCTATTTCCGCAAAAAGTAATAAACCAAACTACTACGCTGATGAAAACCTCCTTATTTACCTTGTGGGCAGCATTGCTCTTCACCGCGATCTTACTTCCGGGGCGCAGCAGCGCCCAGACCGATGACAACCTTCGTCTTTTGTACTGGAACATCCAGAACGGGATGTGGTCGGGCCAGGGCGATAACTACGATAAATTCGTGGAATGGGTTGCGTCCCAGGCTCCGGATGTTTGCGTGTGGTGCGAAGCGCAATCGAACTATAAAACGGGTTCGGCCGAGAAAATGGCGCCCGAAGATCGCTATTTGACGGATAACTGGGGAGAACTGGCCGCCCGCTACGGACACAAGTACTGGTATAAAGGCGGTCACCGGGATAATTTCCCGCAGGTCATCACATCGAAATACCCGATCGAAAACGTGGCCCGCATTATCGGTTCCCGGCCCGACAGCGTTGTTTCGCACGGCTGCGGCTGGGCCCGTATCGCGAAAAACGGCAAGACGATCAATATCGTGACGCTTCACACGTGGCCCCAGGCTTATGCTTTCGAGGCAAAGGACCGCGACGCGAGCAAAGCGGAGCACGGCGGCGACAAATACCGCCGTATGGAGTTGGAATACATCTGCAACCATACGATCGGCACGGTTCCCGATGCGAAGGAGCAGCTTTGGATGATGATGGGCGACTTCAATTCGCGTTCGTCGCGCGATAACTGGTTCTACAAGTACCCGGCGGACGACACGCGTTTTCTGGTCCACGACTATATCCTTCAAAACACGCCCTACGTCGATGTGATCGCCGAGAAATACCCGGGCGAGTTCAAGACGACGACCGGCGGGAAATCGCGCATCGACTTCGTCTACTGCACGCCTGCGCTCTATGAACTGGTGACGCATGCCGATGTCGTGACGGACGGCTATACGACTCCGGTCCGCGATCCGGGTAATCTTTCGAACTTCTGGCATCCTTCGGACCACCGTCCGATCGTCGTCGACTTCAATCTGAAATAAGGCAATAAATCAAATAATTAAAAACACCCAAACAACATGAAACAGCTCGAAATGCTCTATGAGGGCAAGGCAAAACAGGTTTTCCGCACGGACGATCCCGATAAGATCATCATTCACTATAAGGATGCGGCTACGGCTTTCAACAACATCAAGAAGGCTACGATCGAGAACAAGGGAGTGCTGAACAACGCTATTTCGACCTTGATCTTCAAAGAGCTGCAGAAGGCCGGCGTGAAGACCCACTATATCGAGACCATCAACGACCGCGACCAGATCTGCCGCCGTGTCGAGATCATTCCGCTGGAGGTTATCGTACGCAACGTAATCGCCGGTTCGATGGCCCAGCGCCTCGGCATCGAGGAGGGTACGCAGCCTTCGAACGTCATCTTCGACATCTGCTACAAGAAGGACGAACTGGGCGATCCGCTGATCAACGACCACCACGCCGTGGCGCTTGGCGCCGCGACTTACGAGGAACTCAACGAGATGTACGCCATGACGGCCAAGATCAACGAGGTGCTCAAGGAGATGTTCCTGAAGATGAACATCAAGCTCGTGGACTTCAAGATCGAGTTCGGCAGAACCTCGGATGGCGAAATCGTGCTGGCCGACGAGGTGTCGCCCGACACCTGCCGCCTGTGGGACGCTACGACCAACGAAAAACTCGACAAGGACCGTTTCCGCCGCGACCTGGGCAAGGTCCGCGAGGCTTACGAGGAGATTCTGGCACGCCTGAAGAAAATCGTCGAATAATATGATGGAAGTGATTAGCGACCGCGAGTTGCACGAGGAGTGCGGGGTGTTCGGCATCTATGGAGTGCCGGGCGCCGCGTCGCTGACCTACTACGGGCTGCATGCGTTGCAGCACCGCGGACAGGAGGGGGCCGGTATCGTCTCGGTGGACGACGACGGCACGTTCCGCCGCATCAAGGGCGGCGGACTGGTGACTGAAGTTTTCGACGAGGCGAAACTCGCCACGCTGAAGGGTTCCATGGCTATCGGGCATGTGCGTTATACCACGGCCGGGGGCGGCGGCATCGAGAATGTGCAGCCTTTCCTTTTCCGTCACAATACAGGCGATTTCGCGCTGGCGCATAACGGCAACATCGTCAATTCGGCCTTGCTGCGCCGCCACCTCGAAAACAAGGGCAGCCTGTTCCAGTCGACCTCCGACAGCGAGATCCTGGCCCACCTGATCAAAAAGGAGACGCGCTACCATGACCGGCCGCGCATCTTCGCGATCATCGACGCGCTGAACATGCTCGAGGGCGCTTTTGCCTTCCTGATCATGACGGCCAACCGCATCTATGCCTGCCGCGACAAATACGGACTGCGTCCGTTGTCGATCGGAAAGCTGGGCGACGGTTATGTCGTTTCGAGCGAGACCTGTGCATTCGATGTGCTGGGTGCGGAGTTCGTGCGCGATGTCGAGCCGGGCGAGATCGTCACGATCGACAAACAGGGCATCCGCAGCCGCGACTACTCGATGTACAAGCGCTGCCAGATGTGCTCGATGGAGTACATCTATTTCGCACGCCCGGACAGCGACATCGACGGCTGCAACGTCCATGCCTACCGCAAGGAGTCGGGACGCCTGCTCTACAAGGAGGCGCCCGCCGAGGCGGACATCGTGGTCGGTGTTCCCGATTCGAGCCTCAGCGCCGCGATGGGTTACGCCGAGGCGAGCGGACTGCCTTATGAAATGGGACTGATCAAGAACAAATACATCGGTCGCACCTTCATCCAGCCCTCGCAGGAACTGCGCGAAAAGGGTGTGCGGATGAAACTCTCGGCCGTACGTTCGATCGTTCGGGGCAAGCGCGTGGTGCTGGTTGACGACTCGATCGTGCGCGGCACGACTTCGCGGCGTATCGTCACGATGCTCAAGGAGGCGGGAGCTACCGAGGTGCATGTGCGCATCGCTAGCCCTCCGATGACCAATCCCTGCTTTTACGGAGTGGATACCTCGACGCGGGAAGAACTGATTTCGGCGCGCAAGGACCTCAGGGGCGTGTGCGAGGAGATCGGCGCCGATTCGCTGGTGTTCCTTTCGCCGGAGTCGCTGCTCGAGGCGGGCAACCGCAAGGAGCTTTGCATGGCCTGCTTCACGGGAGTTTATCCCACGATGCTGTACCAGTCGCCCGACGAGGCCAACAAAGACGTTAAATGTTAGAAAACCTTAAACCATAAATTACTATGGCTCAAAGTTATGAAAAAGCCGGCGTGAACCTCGAAGCCGGATACGAAGTGGTGCGGCGCATCAAAAAACACGTTGCGTCGACCTCGCGTCTGGGCGTAATGGGCAACATCGGCGCTTTCGGCGGAATGTTCGACCTCTCGGCCCTTCGGGTGAAGGAACCGATCCTCGTGAGCGGAACCGACGGCGTGGGAACCAAACTCAAGCTGGCCTTCGAGATGGACAAGCACGACACGATCGGTATCGACGCCGTGGCCATGTGCGTCAACGACGTGCTGGCGCAGGGCGCAGAACCGCTGGTGTTCCTCGACTATGTGGCTGTGGGGCGCAACGAACCCCAGAAGATCGAAGCCATCGTTGCGGGTGTCGCCGACGGCTGCCGCCAGGCCGGCTGTGCGCTGGTGGGCGGCGAGACCGCCGAGATGCCGGGCATGTATGCCGAAGGCGAATACGACATCGCCGGATTTACGGTCGGCGTCGTGGAGAAATCGCAGTTGATCGACGGATCGAAGGTCAAGGCGGGCGACGTACTGGTGGGTATCGCGTCGAGCGGTGTGCATTCCAACGGTTTCAGCCTTGTGCGCAAGATCGTTGCGGACAACTGCCTGAATCTGCGCGAGTCCTATCCCGAATTGTCGAATAAACTGTTGGGTGAAGTGTTGTTGACGCCGACCAAAATCTACGTGAAGCAGGTGCTGGAAGTGGTTCGCAACTGCGACGTACACGGCATCAGCCACATCACGGGCGGCGGTTTCGACGAAAACATCCCCCGCATCCTGCACGACGGCCAGGGCCTCGAAATCGAGGAGGGTTCGTGGGAGATACTGCCCGTGTTCCACTTCCTGGAAAAGTACGGCAAGGTGGCCCACCGCGAGATGTTCAACATCTTCAACATGGGTATCGGTATGGTCATCGCCCTCGATGAAAAGGAGGCGCAGAAGGCCATCGACATCCTCACGGCACAGGGCGAGAAGGCTACGGTCATCGGACGTGTAACGGACACCGAGGGTGTTGTAATCCGCTGACCGATGCATCGGTTAGCAGTCTTCGCCAGCGGCAGCGGTACGAATTTCGAAGCTATCGTCACGGCCTGCGAGCAGGGCGTGCTCAATGCCGAGGTCGTGCTGATGGTCTGTGACAAACCCGGCGCGAAGGTGGTCGAAAGGGCTGCCGGGCACGGGGTCGAGGCGTTTGTTTTCGCTCCGAAGCAGTATGCTTCGAAAGTCGATTACGAACGGGAGATCGTCGCGCGGCTCGATGCCGCGGGCGTGGAACTGGTCTGCCTGGCGGGATATATGCGTATCGCGGGCGACGTACTGCTGGGGGCTTACGGAGGGCGGATCATCAACATCCATCCCTCGCTGCTGCCGGCTTTCCGCGGGGCGCACGCCATCGAGCAGGCGCTGGAATACGGCGTCAAGGTTTTCGGCGTGACGATCCACTATGTGGATGCCGAATTGGACGGCGGGCGTATCATCTCCCAGCGGGCTTTTCCCTACGAGGGCAATGACATCGAAGAACTGGAGCCGATGATTCATGCGGTGGAGTATCCGCTTTATATTGAAACGATTGACAAATTATTAAAACAGAAATAGGTATTAGCATATGCGCGCTTTAATTAGTGTAAGTGACAAAACCGGTGTCGTGGAGTTCGCCAAAGGGCTGCGCGCCCTGGGCTGGGAGGTGATCGCCACGGGCGGTACGATGAAACTGCTTTCGGACAGCGGTGTCGAGGTGATCAATATCAGCGACGTTACGGGATTCCCCGAAATCTGTGACGGCCGTGTGAAGACCCTGCATCCCAATGTGCACGGGGGCCTGCTGGCCCGCCGCGACGACCCCGAACACCTGAAGGCTCTGAAAGAGAACAAGATCGAATTTATCGACATGGTCTGTGTGAACCTCTATCCGTTCCGCCAGACGATCGCGAAGCCCGATGTGAAGATGGAGGATGCTATCGAGAACATCGACATCGGCGGACCTTCGATGCTGCGTTCGGCCGCCAAGAACTGGGCGGACGTGACGGTCGTGTGCGATCCCGCGGATTATGCGCAGATTCTCGGTGAGATCAAAGCCGGAGGCAATACCGAAAAAGCTACGCGTCTCCGGCTTTCGGCCAAGGCTTATACGCATACCGCCGAATACGATTCGATGATCGCGACTTACATGCGCGCACAGGCCGGGCTGAACGAAAAACTGTTCCTCGAATTCGACCTAGTGCAGTCGCTGCGCTACGGCGAGAATCCCCACCAGGGGGCTAAGTTCTACCGCGAGGAAAAAGAGGTCCCCTATTCGCTGGCTTTCGCCAAGCAGTTGAACGGCAAAGAGTTGTCGTATAATAATATCCAGGATGCCAATGCTGCGCTGTGCATCGTGCGCGAGTTCGACAAACCGTTCTGCGTGGGCCTCAAACACATGAATCCCTGCGGCGCCGCCGTGGGCAAGGACGTTGTCGAGGCGTGGACCAAGGCCTACGAGGCCGATAAGGTCTCGATCTTCGGCGGTATCGTGGCTACGAACTGCACGGTGACACGCGAGGCCGCCGAGCTGATGAAGCCGATCTTCCTCGAAATCATCATGGCTCCGAAATTCGACGAAGGCGCGCTTGAAGTGCTCTCGGCGAAGAAGAACCTGCGCCTGTTGGAAGTCTGCATGGACAAGGGTGCTGTCGACCCCAAACAGTATGTGAGCGTCAACGGCGGCCTCTTGGTGCAGGACCTCGACGTGGCTACGAAGCCCGTTACGGCCGACCTGTGCGTCACGAAGGCCAAGCCCGCTTCCGAGCAGATGGAAGATCTCAATTTCGGCTGGCACATCGTCAAACACGTGAAGTCGAACGCCATCGTGGCGGTGAAGGACGGCCGGACGCTGGGCGTCGGCGCCGGGCAGATGAACCGCATCGGTTCGGCCGAGATCGCTTTGAAGCAGGCCCATGCCGCAGGCGTCACCGAGGGTCTCGTTCTGGCGTCGGACGGGTTCTTCCCCTTCGACGACTGCGTGACGCTGGCTGCCGAATACGGCGTGACGGCAATCGTGCAGCCCGGTGGATCGGTTCGTGACGAAGACTCGATCAAAAAGGCCGATGAGAAGGGTATCGCCATGGTATTCACGGGCGAACGCCATTTCAAGCATTAGGCGATGGAATCGAATAGTAACGCTTATGGCGTTACTATTCTCTGTCCTGCTGAAATTCCGACCGAATACCGGAGCCGTTGAGCGAGGGATGGACTAAAAGCGCGAGCGGAGGGGATGGTTTGCTTGCAAACCCGCGCATAGTCGCCCGGAGCCAGCGTTAGGCCGTCCCGAGGAGGCGGAGGTATTGTCGGAGCGTTTTTGTGGCACTTTTTGCGGAAAAAAGTGCCGGAATCTGCGGGGCTTGCTCTGCGATAAAAAAAGGAATTTTGTTTATGAAAGTTTTGGTAATAGGCGGCGGCGGCCGCGAACACGCTATTGTCGACGCCCTGTCGCGCTCGCCGCAGGTCGAAAAAATCTACTGTGCACCCGGGAATGCGGGTATCGCACGGCAGGCCGAGTGTGTGCCTGTCCGGGAGACCGAGGTGGAGCGCCTGCGCGATTTTGCCGCGGAGAACGGCATCGGCCTCACGGTCGTAGGCCCCGAAGTGGCGCTGGCGGCGGGAGTCGTCGACTGTTTCAAAACCGCGGGACTGCGGATTTTCGGTCCCACGAAAGCCGCGGCGCGCATCGAGTCGTCGAAGGAGTTCGCCAAGTGCCTGATGGCCAAATATAATATTCCGACGGCGGGATTCCGCGCGTTCACCGACTATGCCGAAGCGCTGGCCTACGTCGGGGGCCGTCCCCTGCCTGCGGTGCTCAAATACGACGGACTGGCCGCTGGCAAAGGCGTGGTGATTGCCGAAACGATGGAGGAAGCCGAAAAGGCTCTGAAAGATATGCTGCTCGACGATAAGTTCGGCGAAGGCAAGGTCGTCGTCGAAGATTATCTCGAAGGCCCCGAGTTTTCGTTCATGTGCTTCGTTTCGGGCAGCCGCGTCTGGCCGATGGTGCTGGCACAGGACCACAAACGTGCCTACGACGGTGACGAAGGCCCCAATACGGGCGGTATGGGCGCTTATTCGCCCCTGCCTTTCATCACGGTGGAGGACGAGCGCTATGCCATGGAGAAGGTCATGCGGCCCGTTGCCGAGGCGATGATAGCCGAAGGATGTCCTTTCGAAGGGGTGTTGTACGGCGGTCTGATGAAGACTGCACGGGGCATCGAAGTCATCGAGTTCAACGCCCGTTTCGGCGATCCCGAGACCGAGGTGGTGCTGCCGCGCCTGAAGAGCGACATCGTCGACATTTTCTGCGCCGTTGCCGAGGGCCGCGATACGCAGTTGGAGTGGCACGATTTTGCCACGCTGGGCATTGTGCTTGCCTCGAAGGGCTATCCCGGCGACTATGAAAAAGGATACGAGATCAAAGGGCTCGACCGGACCGAAGGCGCTGTTTATCACATGGGAACCAAGGCCGACGGCGACCGTGTGTTGACTGCCGGAGGCCGCGTGCTGTTCGTGGTGGGCAAGGGGCGTGACCTGGCCGAGGCGCGGGAAAATGCGTTGGCCGACGTTGCGCGCATCGACTGCGACAACCTCTTCCACCGCACGGACATCGGACATTGGGCATTGAAAAAGTAAAACGAAATCTATGGTAATCAGCGGAAAAGAACTTTCAGCGAAACTAAAACTCGAAATGGCGGCCGAAGTGGCCACATTCGAAGGTAAATACGGCCGTGTGCCGCACCTGGTGGTAATCCTCGTGGGCGAAGATCCCGGCAGCGTGAGCTATGTGACCGGCAAAGCCAAGGCTTCGGCCGAGGTAGGTATCCGGAATACGACGATCCGCAAGCCGGAGTCGATCGCCGAGTCCGAATTGCTGGACATCATCGCCGCACTGAACCTCGACGACGATGTCGACGGCATCCTGGTACAGTTGCCCCTGCCGAAGCATATCGACGAGGACAAGGTGATCGCAGCCATCGACAAGTCGAAGGATGTCGACGGTTTTCATCCCCTGAACGTCGCTGCGTTGTGGCAGAAGCAACCCTGCACGCTCCCCTGTACGCCGAAGGGTATCCTCAAGATGCTGCGGGCGGCAGGCGTGGAGATCGCAGGCAAGCGCGCCGTGGTGATCGGTAGGAGCAACATCGTAGGGCTTCCCGTGTCGAAACTGCTGCTCGATGCGAACGCCACGGTGACGATGGCCCACAGCCGTACGCGCAACCTCGGCGAGGTGACGCGCGGGGCGGAGATTCTGGTGGTGGCTATCGGCCGGCCGAAGTTCGTCACGGCGGACATGGTGTCGGACGGCGCCGTGGTGATCGACGTGGGTGTCAACCGTGACCCGGAGACGGGAAAACTGTGCGGCGATGTCGATTTTGCCGCCATCGAACCCAAAGCCTCGGTCATCACCCCGGTTCCGGGAGGCGTCGGGCCGATGACGATCTGCTGCCTGATGGAGAATACGATCGAATGTTTTCTCCGGCGGATGCGCCGATAAAGGATAACCGGGGCGACAGTCCCGGTTTTTTATTCGCAACGGCATGGATGATAACGCATATACGATTGTAAACGGCCGCGTGCTGACCCCTGCGGGCTGGCTTGCGGGGGCTTCGCTGGTGATCCGTGCGGGGCGTGTTGCCGCGGTATGCCCTGACGGCGGCGTTGCCGCAGGGACCGAGCTTGTCGATGCGCAGGGACTCTGCGTTGTGCCGGGCTGCATCGATCTGCACGTGCACGGCGGTGGCGGGGCCGATTTTCTGGAGGCTACGCCCGAAGCGTTCCGGACGGTGGCTGAGGCGCATGCCCAATATGGAACGACGGCGCTGTATGCCACCTTGGCGGTTTTTTCGCCCGATACATTCCGCCGGGCGGTGCGCGCCTGCGGGCAGGTGCAGCGGCATCCCGGCAACGGGGCTGCGGTGCTGGGGCTTCACCTCGAAGGCAATTACCTGAATCCGGCGATGAAGGGCGGACAACCACCGGAATATATTTCGAATCCCGATCCGGCCGAATATGAAGCCATGTTGGACGCCGCGCCGTGCATCAAACGCTGGAGCGCTGCTTCCGAACTCCCCGGGGCGTACGATTTCGCCCGCTGTGCCGTTTCGCGGGGCGTGCTGGTCGCGCTGGCCCATACGACGGCGGATTATGGGGAGGTGAAAGCCGCCTGTGCGGCGGGATTTACACATGCCACGCATTTCTACAACGCCATGACCGGGGTTCACCGTGAGGGCGAATACAAACGCGAAGGGACGGTCGAAGGCATCTATCTGACGGACGAAATGACCGTGGAGGTGATTGCCGACGGAATCCATGTTCCTCCGGCCTTGCTGCGTATGGCCTACAAATTCAAGGGTGCGGAACGGGTTGCGCTGGTGACCGATTCGATGGCTGCGGGAGCGATGCCCGAGGGCGGGAAACCTTTCGATCCGCGGGTGATCGTCGAGGACGGGGTGTGCAAATTGGCGGACCGGAGCGCGCTGGCGGGAAGCATTGCCACGGCCGACCGGCTGATCCGGACGATGGTCCGGGAAGCGGGTGTTCCGCTGGAGGATGCCGTGCGCATGGCCTCCGAAACCCCGGCCCGTATCATGGGCATTTCAGACCGGAAAGGAACGCTCGAAGCGGGGAAGGATGCGGATGTCATCCTTTTCGACGACGACATAACCGTCAGGGCTGTTTTCGTCGGAGGCCGCCGGGTGAAGTGATGTGCGGTCGTAAAAAGAGCCGGACTTTCTGAAAAGTCCGGCTCTTTTGTGTTATTGTTTGTCGTAGACGGCAGTCAGTTTTTCCGGCAGCGGTCCTTCCGGGTTTCGCCGCCAGACCATTGCCCGGTCGGTCGCTGTGTCGCCCGTACCGAAATCGAAGCGGTCCGGGGAGACGAACTCCGCCGGAATGTCGCCTTCGAATCCGAATCGGCCGTAGAAATCCCGCAGCCACTCCTTGCCGGGCGTCGGGATCAGCAGCGCCGCGTCGTCGCCTTGCTCCGCGATCCGTTCCATCGCCTCGCGCATCAGTTGCGAGGCCAGCCCGCGGCCCTGGAATGCGGGGTCCGTCGCTACGCCGTAAATATAGGTCGTGCGGCCCAGTTCCGTCTGGAACGGCAGGAGGTGGAGCATCGCCGCCATGTGTCCTTCGACCTCGGCCGTCAGCATCCTATTGCGCGAATAGTAGCGCATGATGAACGAATCGGCAAACTGTTCGTCGTCGCCGAAAGCCTTCGTCCACAACTCCTTGCAGGCGATTTCGTCGGGGTGCATGCAGATTGCCGCGAATTTGTGCTGCAGGAAAGCGGGGTGGTAGGAGAGTTTGGCCTGCCGCAGTCCGTCCAGCCCGAGGTCCTCTTCGCGGTTGATCAGCGTGAAACGCTCGGGAAGGTGCTGGGCGAAGAGTTTGTTGATGATCGTGAAGGCGCCGTCGAACTCCGTGTCGGCTTTTTCGACATGGGTGTCGAAGGTATGGTCGTTGACAGCCGAACCGTAGGTGAAGGCCGCAAGCCGGTCGCCGACGTAGATACATCCGCCGGTCAGGCCCAGTTCGTCGAAATGCTCGAAGGCCCGCTGCATGGCGCGCTGTTCGGCGCACAACTCCGACGTGTGGCCGTCGTGGCCCCTGCGCCATTCGCGTTCGAGGGCCATGCACTCCCCGAAACGTTCGGGTGTGAGCTCTTCGTAGCGGTAGTCGGGGTATTCGGCCGTGAAGCGGTTGATGTGGTTGCGTTTGGGCTGGTAACGGCGCCCGGTGAGGTTGCGCAGGTCGTCGGCGTTGTAGACATAGTCTTCCAGCGCGCGGTCCGACTCGAATGCGAAGTGGCAGGGGTGGACCCGGCGGATCGTGTCGCGCCCTTCGTCCGTCAGGCCGATGATACGCAGCCGCTGCCCGTGGGCATGGGCATCCTCGCGCAGGACGGGGATGATCGGGCCGAAATTGCCCTCGCCGACAGGCTGCATGTAGCCGATACGCTCGCCGCCGTCGATCTGGAAGCGGATCACGAGGAATCCGCCGATCTCGGCCCACGCGCTGTGGAACACGGCCTGCCAGCAGTACATGTTGGCAAAGGCGAGGTCGCAGTTACAGATGCCCGAAGGCATGGTATAGCGCTCGATGACCGCCCGGTCTTCGAGGCGCACGGGTTTGAATTCAATCATTGGGGGTGTAACTCTTGCGTTCGATATGGGTGTAATACTGCTGGACAAGGGCCTGGAAATCGGACAGCAGCGACGCTTCCGCGGGCGCGGGATTTCCGGCATGGCGCGGTGCGACGGTGCTGCCCGCGTCGTCGAAACGCAGGACCGCATCCCCCGTGAGGGCGCGGAACTGTCCGTCGTACGACACCGACCACCGGGGGCGCTCCGGCTCGTTCAATACGTCGCGGCCGAAGGCGAAATAGGGCTTGCGGTTGCCCGTGAGACCCAGTACGGTGGGCATGATGTCGAGTTGCTGCGTGACCTCCTCGACTTCTCCCCGGAGGGCTCCGTCGGGGGTGTAGATGAAACCGATGATATGCATGTTGCCCGGGTAGGAGCGCGTCTCTTCGGCGAACTTCTCGCTCGATACGTGGTCGGCCACGAAGACGAAAACCGTGCGGCGGAACCACTCTTCGCCGCCGAAGCGCTCGAAGAAGAGGCGGAACGCCTGGTCGTCGTAGGCCACCCCTTTGTGGATTCGGGTGTAGCCGTCGGGCAGCGTCGAGGCGTATTTTTCGGGCACGACGAACGGATGGTGCGACGAGAGGGTGAACAGCGCTGCGAAGAACGGTTCGGGGGTTTCCGCCAGCTCTTCCCCGGTGAATTGCAGGAACTCTTCGTCCCAGATACCCCAGTAGCCGTCGAAATCGCCTGTGCCGTGCCTGGCCTCGTAGTCCTCGCGGCTCACGAGCCGCTCGACGCCCGCCGAACGGGCATAGGCTCCGAAGCCCATCGAACCGCGTTCCGAGCCGCAGAAGAAGGCCGTCGAATAGCCTTTGTCCGCAAGCATCGCAGGCAGTTGACGGCTTTCGCCCAACGACTGCGGCATCAGCACGAAGGGCGTGCGGAACGACGGGATGCTTCCCAGCACCGAAGGCATGGCCTGGATCGAGCGTGTGCCGTTTGCGTACATTTGCTTGAACACCAGTCCGTTCTGCATCAGCGAATCGAGAAACGGCGTGAAGCCTTTCACCGCGCGGTCGGCATAGACTTCCGGGCAGAGATAGGCCGAGTGTTCGGCCGACATGCTCTCCATGATGAAGACCATCACGTTGCGGCCCGAGAGGTCGACAGCCGCGCTGTCGGCAGGCTGGTGCACGGGCGTAAAGTGCTGCGGCAATTCCTCCGGGGGGAAATATTTTTTGTATTTGACACTCCCCGCGCTTCCCACAGTGCGCAGAATGCAGAACGGGTTGCTCAGGATGAGGTTGGCCTTGCCGCTGTCGGCTGTGTAGAGCGTGGCGTTGGAAAGGGTGATCGGACGGGTCATGCGGGTCATACCGCCGCGCATCCCGGCGATGCTCAGGGCGGCGGCCAGTGCGAAAACGACCGTGCCGCCGGCGTAGTAGGCCCAGCCGCGGCTGAAGAGGCTCTCTTCGCGGACTTTACGACGGTAGCCCCATGCCAGCAGGGCCGTGAGGGCGATCCACAGGAGCACGAGATACCAGTTCTCGGCCATGAACTTCCCGACCAACTGTGCCGAATTGTCGTTGTCGGCGAAGAAGATTTCGTCGGCCGTGAAACGCTTTTGCGTGTAGCGGAAATAGACCGTGTCGGCCAGGTTCGTCGCCGTGACCAGCAGGGAGTTGACCACTACATAGTACCAGAAGAGCATTGTCCTGTACCAGCGCCGTTCGCGCAGGTGCAGGGGCATGAGTGACAGCAGGATGAACACACCGTCGGCGTAGACGACCGACGCGGTGTCGAATTTCAGCGATCCGGCCAGGAGTTGCCCCAGTTCGCTCCAGGCCAGGGGCCCGAGTTCGGCGGCATTGTAGATGTAAAACGCCGCACGGCAGAGCATCAGCACCGCATAAAGCAGTACGATGCGCCACACGAGCAGTGCCAAGGGCGTATGGAGCAGGCGTGATAGGGGAGCTGTTATTTGAACCGGTGTTCGTTTCATGGAGCGTCTGTTTAACGGGGCAGGTCGTTGTGACGGCCTGTGGCTGCGTTCGCTGGCCTGATCCCACCCCAAACCCCTCTCTCGGGAGGGGCCTGGTTCGGGGTGCGACTCTACTTTATTCGCAGGCTTTCAGCGACATGTCGAGCGACTTGATCTGATGCGTCAGTGCGCCTACCGAGATGAAGTCGACGCCGCACTGGGCGTAGTCGCGCATCGTCTCCAGCGTGATGCCGCCGCTCGATTCGGTTTCACAGCGTCCGGCGACCTTCTCGACCGCTTTGCGGGTCATTTCGGGCGTGAAGTTGTCGAACATGATGCGGTCGACGCCGCCTGCCGCGAACACCTCGTCGATGTCTTCCAGCGAGCGGACTTCGCATTCGATCGGGAGGTTCTTGCCTTTGGCTTTGAGGTATTCTCTGACGCCGGTGATCGCCGGACGGATGCCGCCTGCGAAGTCGATGTGGTTGTCCTTCAGCAGGATCATGTCGAACAGGCCCATGCGGTGGTTCTCGCCGCCGCCGATCTTCACGGCCATCTTGTCCAGTACGCGCATGCCGGGCGTGGTCTTGCGCGTGTCGAGAACGCGGGTGTGGAGGCCTTCCAACTGCTTGACGTAAACGGCCGTCTGGGTCGCCACGCCGCTCATGCGCTGCATGATGTTCAGCAGGATGCGTTCGGCCTGCAACAGCGACCGGAGGCTTCCCGAGACGTAGAAAGCCACGTCGCCGGGCTTCACGCGGTCGCCGTCGCTGAGGATCTGTTCGAATTTCATCTCCGGGTCGAGACGCTGCAACACGAGTTGTGCGATTTCGATGCCGGCGATCGTGCCCTCCTGCTTGCACAGCAGGCGCATGCGCCCGTGTTCTCCGGCAGGGATGCACGAGAGCGACGTGTGGTCGCCGTCGCCGATGTCCTCTTTGATGCAGAGTTCGATCAATTCGTCTACGAAAGGTTTGTATTCGGGTTTCATAACGTTGATTTATTGAATGATTGTGCCGTTGAAAGCGGCGGTATGATTCAGTCGGTAGGTTGCATTGACGCAGGTGAACGTCAGGTAGAACGTCGAGGCGTTGTTGGTCAGCCGGCATTCGAAGTCCGAGATCACGTAGTCCTCGTAGGGGGCGCCGCCGATCTCGGGAACGATTGTTCCTGCATGTTCGAAGTAGGTCGTTCCGCCGTCGTTGCGGCAGGCGAGTTTCGGGAAGACGATGGTTTTCACCGGTTCGCGCGGATTGTCGGTGAATTTCACGTCTTTCATCGTCAGCGAGACGCTTTTGTCAGACTGCTCGTCGAGGCTGCATACGACGTTCGACGTCCGGTTGGTCTCGTCGCCCGTCGAGGCGTCGGTTACCACCAGCAGGCAGCCGTACGACCCGGTGTCGGGCGTGAAGTTGTCGTCGTCGTTATCGCAGGCCGTGAAAACGGCGGCGGCCAACAGCAGGAAGAGGAATTTTTTCATGCGTTTGTATTGTTAGATGTTTATATTCAGGGTGATGCCGAACGTGCGGGGCCGTCCGCGCTGGACGAACTCGTTGCCGATCGACTTGAAATAGAATACGTCGTAGTTCGTTCCCCCGAGGTTGCGGCCCCAGATGTCGAGCGAATAGTTTTTGTGTTCGAACCTAACGGAGGCGTTCGCAAGGGTGTAGAACGGCTGCGAGAGGGAGTTCTCCTCGTTCCACCAGATACGTCCTGCGCAACTGACTCCGGCCTGCAGGACCAGGTCGCCGAGCCATTTAACGCCCGTGGGCACAGTCCATGCCGCACCGGCCGAGAAGGTGTGCTGCGGGGCGTAGGGGATGCGGTTGTCCTTGTAGCTGACGCGCACGGGATCGCCGGCATCGTTCTTCACGGTGGTTTCGTAGCGGACGAACCGGGCGTCGGTGTAACCGTATGCCGCGTTGATGTCGAGCGTCCGCCACGGCGAGACCTGTAAGGCCGCTTCGACTCCGAGACTGCGCGTGCGGCCCGCATTGGTCATCATGCGGCCCGTGGTCTGTCCCGGGGGAAAGACCGTGAGCTGCTGGTCGCGCACGTCGATGTAGAATACTGCGAAATCGCCCCTTACGGCGCCGTCCATGCAGGAGAAGTGTCCGCCCGCCTCGTAGTTCCAACTGTATTCGGGTTTGTAGGTTACGCCGTTGCGGACATCGTAGACCTCGCCGATGCCCATTTGGTTCATCAGCTCCTGCTGCAACACGTCGGAGAATATCTGGGTGTTGAATCCGCCCGATTTATACCCCTTGGCTACCGTAATATAGAGGTTGCGTATCTCGTCGAAGGCGTACATGACGGAGAATTTGGGCAGGAACTCCGAGAAATTCTGTTTCAGCGTGCGTCGGTTGTCGATCTCTACCGGCCGTTCGTAGACGGTCCCGTCCTTGATAAGGGTCTTCGTGTAGCAGGTGCTCGTGTAGTTGCGGTAGCTGAGGCGGGCGTGTTCGAAGTCGAAACGCAGTCCGGCGGTGAACCGCCAGCGTCCGGCCGTGTAGTTCGACTCGTGGTAGAGGGCTCCCCCGGCCGAGGGCATGCGGAAATCGCTCCCCAGGAACAACTCCCCGCTGCCCGTTCCGTCGGCCCGGCCCCAGGCGTAGCGGTAGGTTTTGTCGTTCTCGTTTGCGTTCTTGAGGATCAGTTCGTCGATGCCCGTCTGTTTGAAGTTGACCGGGGCGTCCATCGTTCCGTGGCGGTAGAACCCGAAGGCTCCGAACAGCCAGCCGTAGCGCCGTCCGTCCCGCGAGCGGAAAACGAGGTCTTCGGTGACGGCGTGTTCGCGCCGTGCCTGCCGGAGGGTGAAATAGGAGTCGGGGGTGAAGTCCTGGTCGAGGAGCATCTCGTCGTCGGAGTACTGGTACGAGGTGATCGACGAAACGGAGTATTTTTCGGCGTCGTAGCGCACCGTGAGGCCGTCGCTGATGTTCGTGCGACGGTATGAACTGGGGTCGTTGTAGCTGATCTGGCCGTGGCGGATAACGGTTTTGCCGTCGCGTACGATCTCTTCGCCGACGTAAGCATAGGGATAGCCGCCCTGGTCGAGCACCGAGAACGAGAGGGTGTTGTCGATGCGAAGTCCCTTGCTGTTGCGCCACTGGATTTTCCAGCGTCCGCCGCCGAGGCGTTCCCAGTCGCATTTTTCGCCCGTGTAGTCGTTGTCGAAGAAGCCGCCCGTGTGGGTATAATAGCCAGTCACGGCCATGCCCAGGTCGGGAGCGAGTTTGTAATAGGACGAGGCGCGGAAACGGTAGGAATCCCCGCTGCCGTATTCGGCCGTGAGCCGCACGCCTTCGTAGGTGAGCGGCGAGCGGGTGTAGACATTGACCACGCCGCCCATCGTGTTGCGTCCATAGAGCGTCGACTGGGGGCCGCGCAATACTTCGATGCGCTCGACATCGGCCAGTTCCGTGTCGAAATTATCCTTGTTCAGCACGGGAACGTTGTCGATGTTGAGCCCGATGACCGGCTGGTCGATGCGCGCCCCGAGTCCGCGCACGTAGATTGACGAGGTCATGCGCGAACCGTAGTCCGGGGCGTGGAAGTTGGGAACCGTCTGCGAAAGGTTCTTGACCGCGCCGATGCCGCTGCGCTCGATGGCGCGGCTGCCGATGATCGACGCTGCGACGGGCTGTGAGCGCAGTACGAGGCCCTGCTTGATGGCCGTCACCTGCACTTTGTCCACCACGATCACCGTGTCGGCCGCCTCCGTGTCCGGGGCCGGGCCGTTACCGCCCGCAGTACGGGCCGTGGCGGCGGAGGCCAGCAGCAGCAGCAGGGATATGGCGAGCGATTTATAGTGCATTTGTCGGGTGCGGTTATCGAAAGTACAAAGTAACGGTTTTATTTCGGTCGGTGCAATCCTTATTTATGAGGATGCGTCACATCCCGTCGGGATCGACGTAACCCGCCGCGAGGGCGTAGACCACCAGCCCGGCGGCCGTGCGGATGCCGAGTTTCTCCATGATGTTGCGGCGGTGGGAGATGACTGTCGTTAGCCCGATGCCGAGCCGGCCGGCGATCTGTTTGTTGATCAGCCCGCCGGCGATGAGCGCCAGCACCTCCGTTTCGCGCTCCGTGAGCGGTTGTGCCGCCTGCGGCTGTGCGGGCAGGGCGTGCTCCGGACGGCGGACGCTGTGCTGCAACTGCATGAGCGAGCGTACGAAACGCTCTTCGTCGGCCTGCACGTCGATGCTGTGCATTCCGGCGGGCGACTGTCCGTTGGTGAGTACGATGGTTTTGTGGTTCCGGGCGCGGAAAAAGGCGTTGTGCGCCGCGAAAAACTGCGCCGTGACGAAATAGTGGAAGAACCGCTCCGGATTGGCCTCTGTGAAATCGCGGAAATCGCCGAACAACTCCACGTCGGCCGCCGGGGCCGCTTTCTCGAGGATGGCGCGCAGCCCCACGCCTACGAGGATGTTGGAGGTCAGGACGGCTATGGCGGGGCGCTGTTCCATCGGCTATTCGTGGTGGTAGGGTTCGTTGTTGAGGATGGTGAAGGCCCGGTAAATCTGCTCGGCGAAAATGGCCCGCACGATCTGGTGCGAGAAGGTCATGCGCGAGAGCGACAGTTTGCTGTCGGCGCGCCTGTAAACCTCGTCCGAGAAACCGTAAGGGCCGCCGATAACCAGCACGAGGCGTTTCACGCCGCTGTTGAGGCGCTTTTGGAGCCAGAGCGCAAACTCCACCGAGCGGTACTCCTCGCCCCGCTCGTCGAGCAGCGTCACGTAGTCGCCGTCGGTAAGCTGGCGCAGGATGGCTTCGCCCTCGGCCGTGCGCTGCTGTTTGACGGTCATGCTTTTGGTGTTGCGCACGTCGGGCAGGGTAGTGACCGCAAACCGGCAATAGAAATTCACGCGCCGGGCGTACAGTTCCACCAGCGCGGCGATCTCTTTCGAGTCGGTTTTTCCTATGACGATCAGCTCTATGGTCATTCGTTCCGCCTGTGTGTGCGTCGTACGCAGGCCGTCGCAAAGATACCGGTAGCGGGGTACACTGCTGAAAACGTGTCCATGAAGGTAGATC
>OGXQ01000981.1_pt1 | contig 22436 bp, 20 predicted proteins | sample 1576291 | NCBI WGS metagenome assembly OGXQ01 (sample SAMEA3541575, study PRJEB24748) | human gut metagenome | biome: human gut; feature: human-associated habitat; material: faeces | place: China | collected 2012 | reverse complement strand
GGAAGGCACTGGAGTTGTCCACGAACACGGCACCTGCCTTGACGATGGCCGGGGCGAAACGCTTGGCGATGTCGTTCTCCGCAGCACCCAGCACGATGTCCATACCCTCGAAGGCGCTGTCCTCGGCGGGCTGCACCGTCAGCTCCCGGCCCTGCCAGAGCAGCTTCTGCCCGGCGGAGCGGGGGGAGGCCAGCAGCCGCAGTTCCTCCACGGGAAAGCTGCGCTCGGCCAGTATTTTCATCATTTCACGGCCCACCGCACCGGTGGCCCCCAGAATGGCAACGTTCATAGTTTGGTTCCTCCTTATTTTACAAAGCTGTCGTACAGGACACGGATGGCACGCTCAAAGTCGCCGCCGTCCACGCCAACGATGATATTCAGTTCCTCCGGTCCTTGGGTGATCATGCGGATGTTGATGCCGTTTTCACCCAGCTTGGCGAAAATGCGGCCGGAGGTGCCGGGCTTATAGGCCATTTTCCGGCCCACGGCGGCCACGATGGCCATATTGTCCGTCACATGGATGCTGTCGGGCTTCAACTCCTTTTGCAGATCACCCAGCATGGGATACAGGCACGGGGTCACCTTCTGGGCCGACACCACCAGCGATACCGTGTCGATGCCGGAGGGCAGGTAGTCCACGTTGATGCCGTAGCGCTCCAGCACCTCCAGGATCTGCCGCAGGACACCGGCCTGTGAGGACATCCCGTTTTTGGTGATGGTGATGACGGAGAAATCCTTGCGGCCGGCGATGCCGGTAATGAGGTTCTCGTCTGCCAGCTCCGGCTCATCGAAGCGCTCCCGAATCATGGTGCCGGGGTGGTCGGGCTGGTTGGTGTTGCGGATGTTCAGGGGGATGTTCTTCTCCCGCACCGGGGAGACGGTCCCCTCGTGGAGCACCTGCGCCCCGATATAGCTGAGCTCCCGCAGCTCGGCGTAGGTGATGCGCTCGATGGGGCGGGGGGCCTGCACGATCTTGGGGTCGGCCATGAGGAAGCCGGAGACGTCGGTCCAGTTCTCGTAGACGTCGGCGTCCAGCGCTGCCGCTGCCAGAGCGCCGGTGATGTCGCTGCCGCCACGGGTGAAGGTCTTGACGCTGCCGTCGGGCATGGCCCCGTAGAAGCCGGGGATCACCACCCGGCGGCCAGAGGCGGTGCGGCGCAGGGCCTCGTAGCTGGCGGGCTGATCCACGGTACCGTCCAGCCGGAAGCGGAGCCAGCAGATGCTGTCCAGAAAATCGTAGCCCAGATAGTCCGCCATGAGGCGAGCGGCGAAGTATTCGCCACGGCTCACCAGCTCGTCCTGACTGATGCCACGGTTCATCTTCTCCCGCAGGGCGGCGAACTCCGCCTCCAGCGGTGTGGACAGGTGCAGCTCGTCCCGGATGGAGAGATAGCGGCTGCGGATCATGTCGAACACAGCGTCACAGCTGACGCCATATTGCAGGTGGGCGTAGCACAGATACAGCAGGTCCGTCAGCTTGTGGTCGTCCCGGCTACGCTTTCCGGCGGCGCTGACCACCACCACACGGCGGCTGGGGTCAGAGTCCACAATGGCCTTCACCTTGGCAAACTGATGGGCGTCGGCCATAGAGGAGCCGCCGAATTTCAATACCTTTAACATAGGAGGATCGCCTTTCTTTCATGGATGCAGTGCCGTTTGTTCCGCAGCGGACAGAGAGTATTTATGTCCTCGGAATAAAAACACTTGCTTTTTTCTTGGAGACAGTGTATCATACTGTTTCAGAAAAAGCAAGTGGCAAAAGGAGCGTTTTTATGATCTACCACAGCACGAGGGATGAAAAACTGACGGCGGCCCCGGCCAGAGCCGTTTTAGAGGGCATCGCACCGGACGGAGGACTGTATGTCTGCGATCCGGGGAAGTTAGAGTTTGACTGGCAGGGGGCTTTGCAGAAGGATACCATGTCCATGGCGGCGGACATTCTGGGTGTGCTGCTGCCGGACTTTCAGGATATGAACGGACTGGTGCGGGCCAGCTATGCCGGGAAATTCGTCAGCGATGACCTGACGCCGCTGGTGCCGGTGGGGGAGCGGTATGTGCTGGAGCTGTACCACGGGCCCACCAGCGCCTTCAAGGACGTGGCCCTGTCGGTGCTGCCCCGGCTGGTGAGCGCCGCCGCCAAGCAGGAGGGGGCCGGGGATGTGGTGATCCTTACCGCCACCTCCGGCGATACCGGTAAGGCGGCGCTGGAGGGTTTCCACGATGTGTCCGGCACCCGGATCATGGTGTTCTATCCCGCCGGGGGCGTGTCGCCGGTGCAGGAGGCACAGATGGTGACGCAGGAGGGCGGCAACGTCCGGGTATGCGCCATCCGGGGGAACTTCGATGATGCGCAGACCGGCGTGAAGAATGTCTTTGCAGCCTGTAAAGGGAAAGACCTTCACGGTGCGGTGCTGTCCTCCGCCAACTCCATCAACATCGGGCGGCTGGCCCCGCAGGTGGTATACTACTTCCGGGCCTATGCCGATCTGGTGCAGACGGGGCGCATCCGGGTGGGGGAGAAGGTCCACTTTGTGGTGCCTACCGGCAACTTCGGGGACATTCTGGCGGGGTACTTCGCCAAACGCATGGGGCTGCCGGTGGGGCGGCTGGTGTGCGCCAGCAACGCCAACGATGTGCTGACGGAGTTCATCTCCACCGGTGTATACGACCGGCGGCGGCCCTTCTATAAGACCACGTCGCCCTCCATGGACATTCTGGTGTCCAGCAATCTGGAGCGGCTGCTGTACCTGCTGTCGGAGGGGGACTGCGGCTATGTGGCGGGGCTGATGGAACAGCTGAACCGGGAGGGACACTATCAGGTGTCGTCCCGGCTGTTGGAACGCTTGCAGGCGGAATTTGACTGCGCCTGCTGCGACGATGCCGGGGCGGCGGAGGTCATCCGTCGGCTGTGGCAGGAGCAGCACTATCTCTGCGACCCCCACACGGCGGTGGCGTGGTCGGCGGCAGAGCAGATGCGGCTGGAGGACGGGGCTCCGGTGGTGGTGCTCTCCACGGCATCACCCTACAAGTTCCCGGCGGCGGTGCTGGGGGCGCTGGAGGGCGGCTGCGACGGCGACGAGTTCGCCATGATGGAGCGGCTGCACCGGCTCACCGGCACAGAGGTGCCGAGGAATCTCGCCGGTTTGCAGGGCCGGACGGTGCGCCATCGGGACGTCATCGACAAGGAGCAGATGCTGGACTATGTGCTGGCAGAGGTCATGAGGAGCTGAAAGGAGCGGACTATGAACATCGTTTGTTTGGATATGGAGGGGGTGCTGGTGCCGGAGATCTGGATCGCCTTCGCAGAGGAGAGCGGTATCCCGGAGCTGCGGCGCACCACCCGTGACGAGCCGGACTATGACAAGCTGATGCGCTGGCGCATTGACATTCTGCGCCAGCATGGACTGGGGCTGACGGACATTCAGAACACCATCCGCCGCATTGACCCGCTGCCGGGAGCCAGAGAGTTTCTGGACCGGCTGCGGACTAAGGCGCAGGTGGTGATCCTCAGCGACACCTTCGAGCAGTTCGGCCTGCCGCTGATGGAGAAGCTCAACTGGCCCACCCTGCTGTGCAACACGCTGGAGGTGGGGGAGGACGGTATGATCGCCGGCTTCCGGATGCGGTGCAGTCACTCCAAGCTCACCACCGTCCGGGCCTTCCAGTCCATGGGCTACGATACCATCGCCTCCGGCGACAGCTACAACGATCTGGAGATGATCCGGGCCAGCAAGGCGGGCTTCCTGTTCCGCACCACGGAGCAGATCAGGGCGGACTATCCCCAGTATCCGGCCTTCGAGGAGTATGACGACCTGCTGGCGGCCATTGAACAGGCACTGTAAAGGGGAAACGCATGACAGGGAGAGCCTCCGCAGGAGGGCGGTTCCGCTGTCAGAATAAGAAAAGGATAGGGCAGGGCCGACATTTTGTCGGCCCTGCCCTATCCTTTATGGTGGTTACTGCTCCTGTACCACGGCAATGTCCTCACCGACGGTGCAGATGTGGTATGGGGCATCGGTGGAGACGCCGGTGTCGTGGGTCTCTCCGGTGCGGAGGTTTGTCACCCAGAGGGTTCCGTTCTGCCGGTAGGTGGCATAGGCGGCACCGGCATAGAATTGCAGGCCGTCCTCCTGCCGCTGGGGGATGTAGGCGGCGGCACGGGACACGGTCGGCCGGGCCAGTTCTGTGGCGCAGTCGTATACATAGACATCCGTCAGGCGGTACTCCTGACTTCCGTCATCCGTGGCTATCACGAGGATATCCGCTCCCAGCCAGCGGGCGGTGAGCATGAGGGAGGCATCCTCTGCTATGCCGCAGGCGACGGCCAGATCCACCACCTGCTGCCCGTCGCAGTAGAAAGCGCCCTGACGATTCGCCTGCTTGGTCAGGAAGATGGCTTGCTGCAAATCCGGGGAGATCTCCAGCTGCCAGATGCCGTAGGGGGTCAGCAGGTCGGGCAGCAGCCACGTCAGTTGGCCGCTCTCCAGCCACGCCAGAGCGTACCGGCCCTGATCCAGCTGCTCCGGGTCACGCAGGCGGCACAGGACGGCGTCCATGGAGCCGGAGATGGGCTCGGCAGACCAATCCTCCTGCTGGTTCTGGAGGAAGATCTGCCCATCATATTGGCACCAGAGGAAGGTGAGCTGTCCCTCCGGCAGGGTACCGGAGAAGGTCTCGGTGGGCAGGGCCTGACCGTCTGCGTAAAATACGCCGTCGGTGCAGGTGGGCGCTGCCGGGATCACGGCGGCATGGAAGGGGGCCTCGCCGGTCCAATAGGCGATCTCATCGCCGGTGTTCCCGGGTAAGGCACTGCATCCCGTCAGCAGGATGCACAGTGCACTCAAGAGATAGAGGATTCGATGCTTCACGGTGGCCCTCCTTTTCACACGATATGTTTTTGGTATATGGTAAGATAATTGTATGGTAAAGAAAAAGAATTGTCAATAATTTATAATATTTGGAGGAGGCAAAATGGAAAATATGCACTTTGCACAAAAAAGTGAGGGACGAATCTATTGACTTTGCCGTGGGGGTATGGTAAAAGTAAGGAGAAAGACAGTGGTTGGATGGGCGATAAAGGAGGCTCTATCATGAAAACGGGAAGGATTATAGCGGTGCTTGCGGTATCCTTGCTGGCAGGGCTTGCGCTGGTGCTGCTCTGGATAGGTCGGGGCGGCAGAGAACCGGAGAAGACGGAGGTATCCGTGACGGAAAAGCAGGCCATGACCTTCGCGGAGGGTGAAATCCGCCGCATCGCAGGGGAGGGCGGGCCGGACTGCACATGGGACGATACCACGGCGATCCTCCAAGGCAGGCCCCTTTACGGCCCCGACGACCGGTGCAACGGATATGTGTGCAGGCTGACCACCGGCGGCATGGAGACAGGGTATCTTCAAGTGGATGCGCTGGGCGGGGAGCTTTGCACCGGTGCTTACTCCTTCACCGGTATCCCGGCCTATGAGGGGCTGGCCGAGGAAGGTGGAGGGACGGTCTCGGAGGAGCGGCTGTACTTCTTCGGCGGCATCTCCTACGGCGTAAGACTGGAGGACGGGAGCTTCCGGCTGATGGGCTCTCCGGAAAGGGTGAGCGCCGAGACGGCGGCGGAGCAGTACCGGCGCACGGTGGAGCAGGTGCAGCGCCAACGGGCGGAGTAAGAGATGATGAGCGGCGTATTCTCCGGCAGGAGGGTGCGCCGCTCTATTGACAGCGGTGGTATAATCTATTATGGCTGAAAATATACGAAAACGAGGACAACACTATGGACATTACACAGGGCGCACCCTTCGAGAGCTTTGGGCTGTCGGAGGCGACCATGCGTGCCATACACAACAAAGGATATGAGGTGAGCACCCCCGTACAGGCCGGGTGCATCCCCCCCATGCTGGCGGGGAAGGACGTGATCGCCAAGGCCCCTACCGGCACCGGTAAGACCATGGCCTTCGGCATCCCCATCATCGAGCGCATCGACCCGGAGAGCGAGACGGTGCAGGCGGTGATCCTGGCTCCCACCCGTGAGCTGGCCATGCAGATCACCGAGGAGATGCGGGAGGTGGCGGTGTGCCACGAGGGGGTGCGGCTGGTGTGCCTGTACGGCGGTCAGCCTATCGGCAAGCAGATCAACGCCCTGAAGCGGCGGCCCCAGATCGTGGTGGCCACGCCGGGGCGGCTCTCCGACCACATGAAGCGGCGGACGGTGGTGCTGAACGAGGTGTCCACTGTGGTGCTGGATGAGGCGGACCGGATGCTGGATATGGGCTTTATCCACGATGTGCGGCGGATATTGGACAAGATCCCCAACCGGAAGAATCTGGGGATGTTCTCCGCCACCATCTCCCGTGAGGTGATGGATATCTCGTGGATCTATCAGCGGGATCCGGAGGAGATCACGGTGCAGGCCACGCAGGAGAATAAGCCCGATATTTTGCAGTACCGCCTCGATGTGGACTCCGACGCCAAGGTGGACGCCATTGCCGCCATCATCAAGAAGCAGGGGCTGGAGCGGGTCATCTGCTTCTGCAACACCAAGGGCTCCACGGAGCGGCTGACGAAGTTTTTGCAGATGCGTGGGCTGGACGCCCAGTGCATCCACGGAGATATCCCCCAGAAGAAGCGGGAGGAGGTCATGGCCCAGTTCCGGGAGGGCAAGCTCCATGTGTTCGTGGCCACGGACGTGGCCAGCCGGGGCATCGACGTGGACGATGTGGACGCCGTCTTCAACTTCGACGTGCCGGAGGAGAATGAGTACTACGTACACCGCATCGGCCGGACGGGGCGGGCCAAGCGCCACGGCGTGGCCTATACGCTGCTGTCGGATTTCCCCAGCCGGATGCGGCTGGACGATATCGCCCGCAACACCCGCAGCCAGATCGTCTCCGCCAAGCTGGAGGGGGACGGCACGGTGGTTCCGCTGGAGAAGTAAGAGGTGGGGCTATGAATATTTGGAAACGGGGCGTTTGCCTGCTGCTGGCGTTGGTGATGGCGGCGGCGCTGGCGGGCTGCGGCACCCGGCGGGAGCCGCAGACGCTGCGGGTATGCCTGCCGGAGCTGCCGGGGACGCTGGACCCGGCTATGGTCACCACGGACTCCGAGCGCATCGTGGTGAGCCATCTGTATGAGAATCTCATGAAGCTGTCCTCTGACGGGCAGGGCGGCAGCCGTGTGGAGGCCGGGGCTGCCCGGAAATATACCTGCACAGACAACAACGACGGAACCCAGACCTATACCTTTACCCTGCGGGACATGAAGTGGTCCGACGGGCAGAAGGTGACGGCGGCGGATTTTGTCTACGCCTGGCAGCGGCTGGCGGACCCGGCCACGGCCTCCCCCAATGCGGCGCTGCTGGAGATGGTGGCGGGGTATCGGCAGGTTCGCAGCAGCGGCGATGTCAGCAAGCTGCAGGTGTCGGCCCCGGAAGAGAACACCTTTGTGGTGACCCTCAGCAATCGGTGCGCCTACTTTTTAAGCGCCGTGTGTACGGCGGCGGCCACCATGCCGGTACGCAGTGAGCAGCCGGAGCGTTGGCAGACGAATCCCGCAACGCTGTGTACCAACGGAGCCTACCGCATCAGCGAATGGAAGAACGATCTGCTGACCGCCACGGTACCGGAGAACTACTACGACCAGCGGCGACTGCAAATGAGCACGCTGGTGTTCCGGTTCGAGACGGATGCGGCGATGAGGACGGAACTGCTGAAAAAGAACGAGGTGGATTTCGTACTGGGCCTGTCCCAAGAGGAACTGGCGGATGAGCCGGAGACATGGACACCGGACAGCTATCCTCAGGTGATGACGCTGCTGGTAAACCAGATGGCACAGAGCCTGGCCAGCGAGGAGCTGCGGCAGGCCATGTCGCTGGTCATCGACCGGAACGCCTTGGCGGCGCTGACAGAGAGCCGTCTGGTGACTCTGGCGACAGGACTGATTCCCGGAGGGATACGTAACACCATGGGCGGAGACTTCCGCACGGAGAGCGGCGACCTCATGAACAACGACCCAGAGGCGCTGACGGCTGCCCGTGAGAAGGCGGCGGGGCTGATGCAGCAGGCTGGCCTGACAGACCCCAGCAGTCTGGCGGGGCTGGGGCAGGTGACGCTGCTGTATGAGGAGAACGACATCAACGCCAAGCTCGCCCAGTTGCTACGGGATACGTGGCGGGATCAGCTGGGCCTTGTGGTGACGCTGAAGGGCGTTACCGGCGAGGAGGTACAGCGGGATGTGGCCAGCGGCGAGTTTACCATCGCTATGGTGACGCTGAAAAGCGACCGCAACGACGCCATGGGCCTGCTGCGGCAGTGGGCCAGCGGCAGCAAGGAGGGGGAGTTCTTCTACTCCCACGCCTACGATATGCTGATGGGTGTGGCGGCGGACTGCGGCGAGGTAGAGGTACGGGACGCCTATTTGGAGGATGCCGAGCGTCTGCTGCTGGAGACGGGGTATGTATGCCCCTTGTATTTTACCGGCCAGAGCAGTCGGCTCAGCAGCGCCTACACGGGGCTGCTGACGGACGGCATCGGCGGATATTACTTCACCCATGTGGGTCAGCAGAGCAACGGATAACAAATAAATAAAAGAACATCCTGTGAAGGTTATTGCCTTCACAGGATGCTCTTTTCATGGGAAAATGCCATGGGATGGGGCGTCCTCCCGGGAGGAAAGCCCCGTGGTGGGAGGCGGCAATTACCGGATGTCGGTGACGTGGTAGCCGGCGTCCTCCACGGCCTGACGCAGGGTGTCATCGGACACGTCGGGGGTGCAGGTGACGGCGGCGGACTTGGAGTCCAGATCCACGGTGGCCTCTACGCCGGGCAGGTCATTGAGGGCCTTTTCCACACGGCCGGTGCAGTGGGCGCACATCATGCCGTCAATATGGATGGTCTTGTTCACGGTATTCTCCTCCTTTCCTTGAGACTGGAACACGGCGCTCTCCGGCAGGGGAGCGGTGGGTACGGGATGGTCGGAAAAGACCGGGGGCTTCCAACCCCGCAGACGCAGGGCATTGGACACTACGCACACGGAGCTGAGGCTCATGGCGGCGGCGGCCAGCATGGGATTCAGGGTCAGGTGCAGGGCCGGATACAGGACACCGGCGGCCACGGGGATGCCGATGGAGTTATAGAAGAAGGCCCAGAACAGGTTCTGCTTAATGTTCCGCAGCACGGCGCGGGAGAGGTCCATGGCGGCGGGGATGTCCAGCAGACTGCTCTTCATCAGCACCACATCCGCCGACTCGATGGCGATGTCCGTACCGGCACCGATGGCAAGGCCCACATCGGCCTGCGCCAGCGCCGGGGCATCGTTGACGCCGTCGCCCACCATGGCCACCCGCTGACCCTGCTGCTGGAGCTGGGCCACGCACTTGGCCTTATCCTGCGGCAACACCTGTGCGATGACCTGATCTACGCCGATCTGGCGGGCAATGGCGTTGGCGGTGCGCTGGTTATCGCCGGTCAGCAGCACCACTCTGCGGCCCATGCGCCGCAGAGCAGCAATGGCCTTGGCGCTGTCGGGCTTCACCACATCTGCCACGGCTATACAGCCCAGCAGATGGCCGCTCTCAGCGAAGAACAGAGGTGTTTTGCCGTCCTCGGCCAGCCGGTGAGCGTCGGCCTCCATGGCTGCCAGCGAGACACCGTTCTGCGCCAGATAACCGGCATTGCCGGCCAGCACCGCTTCGCCGGAGAGGGTGGCCTGGATCCCGCCGCCGGGGACGGAGCGGAAACCGGACACGGGGCAGAGGGGGATGTGGCGGGCTTGAGACTCCTCCACGATGGCGTGGGCCAGCGGGTGCTCCGAGGGCTTCTCCGCCGAGGCGGCCACGCAGAGCAGCTCTTCCTCCGTGACGCCGGGGGCGCAGAGGATATCCGTGACACGGGGCTGGCCCATGGTGACGGTGCCGGTCTTATCCAGCACCACCGTCTGCACCTTGTGCAGCAGCTCCAGACTTTCGGCGGACTTGATGAGGATGCCCTGCTGGGCGGCCTGTCCCGTGCCCACCATGATGGCCACGGGGGTAGCAAGACCCAAAGCACAGGGGCAGGAGATCACCAGCACGGCGATGGCGATGGAGAGGCAGAAGCGGACATCCATGCCCCCCACGAAGGCCCACAGCAGAGCCGCCGTCAGGGAGATGGCCATGACCGCCGGCACGAAGATGCCGCTGATGCGGTCTGCCAGCCGGGAGATGGGGGCCTTGGAGGAGGCGGCCTCCTCCATGAGCCGGATGATCTGGGAGAGGGTGGTGTCGCCGCCCACACGGGTGGCCCGCAGCTCCAGATAACCGGAGCTGGTGACAGTGGCAGAGGTGACGGCGTCGCCGGGAACCTTCTCCACCGGCAGGCTCTCACCGGTGATGGCGGACTCGTCTACGGCGGCGTGGCCGTCGGTGATGACACCGTCCACGGGGATGCGGCCGCCCTGACGGACGATGACGGTGTCACCGGTCACGATCTCCTCCGTGGGGATGGTGAGCTCCTGTCCCTGACGGCGCACCATGGCGCTCTCCGGGGCCAGAGCCAGCAGAGCGGAGATGGCGCCGGTGGTCTTGCCGCGGGAGCGCTCCTCCAGATACTTGCCCACCGTCACCAGCGTCAGGATCATGCCGGCGGACTCGAAGTACAGGTCCGGCATACCGGATACCTGTCCGGCGGCCAGCAGGCCCATTTCAATGAGACTGTACACAAGGCCAGCCGCAGCGCCGACGGCCACCAGCGAGTCCATATTGGGGCTAAGCTTCACCAGACGGGAGAAGCCTACGGTAAAATAATTGCGGTTGAGAATGAGAATGGGGATCACCAGCGCCAGCTGTAGGCAGCCCAGCAGCAGAGGGTGCGTATGCAGTACCTGCGGCAAGGGCAGGCCCATCATGTGGCCCATGCTCAGGTAGAACAGCGGCACCAGAAACACCACCGACCAGATGAGGTGCTTCTTCCGGCGGCGGAGGGCGGAGTCCTGATCCCGGCGCAGCTGGCCCTGATCCGTCTGAGAGGCGGGAGAGGCTCCGTAGCCCGCCGCCTTTACGGCGGCGATGATATCGCCTTCGGTGACCGCCTTCTCGTCGTAGGTGACGGTCATACTGCCCAGCATCAGGTTCACCGGGGCGCTCTGCACGCCGCTGAGCCTGGAGACCGCCTTTTCCACATGAGCCGAGCAGGCGGCGCAGGTCATGCCGGTCACGGCGAATTGCTCTGTCATCATCGGCACCCCCTTACTTCATGAGCTTTTGCAGGGTAGTGACCAGCTCGTCAATGACGGCGTCATCCCCCTGACGGATGCCATCGGCCACGCAGGTGCGGATGTGGGTGGCCAGCAGCTCCTTGCTGAAGCTGTTGAGGGCGGCGCTGACGGCGGAGACCTGGATCAGGATATCCGGGCAGTAGGCGTCCTTTTGCAGCATCTCCCGCAGGCCACGGACCTGTCCCTCGATGCGGTTGAGGCGATGGGTGAGTTTCTTTTGCTCCTCGTCGGAGCGGTGCTTTGTCTTATGGCAGCAGCAGTCCATACAAATACCTCCCTGGGGTATAATTTCATGGTGGCATTATATACCCCCTGTGGGTATTTGTCAACGTTTTTCCTTGGGCTTGAAGAAAATGGCTGCCAGCACGGAAAAGACCACCGCTGCGGCGATGCCGCCGGAGGTGGCGGTAAGGCCACCGGTGAGGATGCCCAGCGGCCCCTTTTCCGCCACGGCCTTGGCCACGCCCTTGGCGAGACTGTATCCGAAGCCGGTGAGGGGGACAGTGGCGCCGGCGCCGCCCCAGTCCACCAGATACTGGTAGACGCCCACCGCCTGCAAAAGTACCCCGGCCACCACATAGCCGGTGAGGATGCGGGCAGGGGTCAGTTGGGTGCGGTCGATGAGAAACTGGCCGATGGCACAGAGGACGCCGCCGCAGAGAAATGCGTTCAGGTAATCCAAGGCTTACACTCCTTCCTTTGCGGCGGAAAGCGCCACCGCATGACAGATGCCGGGGATGGACTCCCCCTGAAAGGAGGAGGTGGGGCTCAGCAGCGCCCCGGTGGGGGCGAAGAGCAGGCGCTTCCAGCGGCCCTCCCGCAGGCCACGGAGCAGGTAGCCGTTGAACACGGCGGCGGAGCAGCCGCAGCCGGAGCCTCCGGCGTGCATATCCTGCTTTTCCAGATGGTACAGCAGCAGCCCGCAGTCGGTGTAGTTTTTCGTCATGTCCACGCCGTCCTGCCGGAAGAGGTCAGTGACGATCTGGTGGCCCAGCAGCCCCAGATCGCCGGTGACGATGAGGTCATAATCCTCCGGGCCGGTGGCGGTAGCAGTAAAGTGCGCCCGCAGAGTGTCGTAGGCGGCGGGGGCCATGGCGGCCCCCATGTTGTTGGCATCGGTGATGCCCCAGTCCACGATGCGGCCGCAGGTGACGTGGGTGATATAGGGGCCGTCCCCCTGAGCACCCAGAATACAGCAGCCGGAGGCGGTGGCCGTCCACTGGGCGGTGGGGGTGCGCTGGCTGCCGTAGGGGACCGGCATCCGGTACTGGCGCTCGGCGGTGCAGTAGTGGGAGGAGGTCATGGCGGCGGCCAGCCGGGCGAAGCCCCCGTCAATGAGCAGCGCCGCCAGAGACAGGCTCTCTCCCATGGTGGAGCAGGCGCCGTACAGCCCGTAGAAGGGGATATGGAAGCTCCGCAGGCCGAAGGAGGTGCCGATGCACTGGTTCAGCAGGTCCCCAGCCAGCACGTAGTCCAGTTCACCGGCGGTGAGGCCACCCTTTTCCAGCGCCCGGCGCAGGACCCGCTCCTGCATGGCGGATTCTCCCTGTTCCCATGTCTTTTTCCCGAAGAAGGCATCGGGGGATAGCTCGTCGAAATAGTCGGAGAGGGGGCCTTGCCCCTCCATGCGGCCGCCGATGTTGGCGAAGGACACCACGCTGGGAGGATGGGAGAGCTGCACCGTCTGGCGGCCCGCTCGTTTGGTCTGCATAGACTTCACCTCGTGTTTCGTATTTGAGGTAGTTTGTCCCGGTGAGGGAAAAATAAACAAGGAAGGAAGCCCTGCGGCAAAGCCGCAGGGCTTCCTTCCTTTTCAGATGTTCCATCGGAACAGCAGCAGATATGTCGCTGCAAAATCACCGGCCGCCAGATTACGATTACCGGCTGCGGGGTCACTCGCCGGATCTCTCCGGGACGGTTGCCGCCGTTTCAGGCTCCGGCAGCAGATCCGTCATGCTCTTGAGGCTGATGCCCAGCGTGGAGGCATTGTGCAGCAGAGCAGAAGTGGTGGGGGGCAGGATGCCCGCCACGCCCAGAAGGATCAGGCCCAGATTGAAGCTCACAATGAAGCGGTAGTTCCGATGGATGCGATCCATAAGGCTCTGACTGATGCGCCGCAGCGTCACCAGCTGGAACAGATCCTCGGAGGTGATGGTGATATCGGAGATCTCCCGTGCGATGGCGGCACCGGTGGAGATGGCGATACCGGCATCGGCCTCCGACAGAGCAGGGGAGTCGTTGACGCCGTCACCGATCATGATGACCGTGTGCCCGGCGGCACGCTCCCGGCGGATGAAGTCTGCCTTATCCTCCGGCAGGACCTCGGCGTGGAACTCGTCCACACCTACCTCCTCCGCCACACAGGCGGCGGTACGGCGGTTGTCGCCGGTCATCATGACCACCTTGCGGATGCCGCAGTCGTGGAGCGCACGGATGGCGTCCTTGGCCTCGGCCCGAAGGGGATCGTGGATACAGATCACCGCCGATAGCTGCCCGGCCAGACACAAATAGAGGTGGGAGTACTGGGTGGGCAGGGCATCGAACCTCTCCTGCTCCCCGGCGGGGATGGTGCAGCCCTCGTCCTCGAAAACGAAGTGGGCGCTGCCGATGAGGGTCTTTTCGCCGTTTACCATGCTGGAGATGCCGTGGGCCACGATGTACTGCACCTGAGAGTGGTACTCCTCGTGGGACAGGCCCCGGTGCTTGGCCTCCTCCACCACGGCGGTGGCCATGGAGTGGGGATAGTGCTCCTCCAGACACGCCGCCAGACGCAGCATCTCTTGAGCATCGTGCCCCCCGAAGGGGACCACGTCCTGCACCGTGGGGACGGCGTAGGTGAGGGTACCGGTCTTGTCGAACACCACGGTATCCGCCTGGGCCACGGCCTCCAGGAAGCGGCCACCCTTGACGGAGATGTGATAGCTGCTGCACTCCCGCATGGCGGAGAGCACGGCGATGGGCATGGAGAGCTTCAGAGCGCAGGAGAAGTCCACCATCAGCACCGCCAGCATTTTGGTGACGTTCCGGGTCAGCAGGTACGTCAGCACCGTGCCGCCCAGCGTATACGGTACCAGCCGGTCCGCCAGACGGGCGGCCTTGTCCTCGGTGGTGGATTTCAGCTTCTCGGACTCCTCGATCATCCGGACGATGCGGTCGTAGCGGCCGCTGCCCTGCACCTTCTGAACCTCCACCACGCATTGGCCCTCCTCGGCCACTGTTCCGGCGTATACCGGACTGCCGGGGCGCTTGACCACGGGCATGGACTCGCCGGTGATGGAGGCCTGATTCACCATGGCCTCGCCGCTGACCACCTGACCGTCCAGCGGGATAAGGCTGCCGGTGCGGACCAGCATCCGGTCGCCCAGCTGCACGTCACCGATGGGAACCAGTACCTCCGTATCGCCGCTTTGCAGCCATACCTTGTCCACATTCAGGGACATGGCCCCGGCCAGATCGGCCACAGACTTCTTGTGGGTCCACTCCTCCAGAATTTCGCCCAGCCGCAGCATGAACATGACGGAGCCGGCGGTGGAGAAGTCGCCCCGAACCATAGAGACGGTGACGGCGGTGGCGTCCAGCACCGCCACGGTGAGCTTGCCGTGCCACAGGGCCGTCAGCCCCTCCCGGATGTACTTCACGGAGCGGTACAGGGCCATGGCCGTGGTGATGGGGGCGGGGAGGAACAGCTTGGAGAAGATACGGCGCATCACCGTCATGGCCAGCTTGTCCTCGAACTCCCGGTTCAGAGCACGGGAGGTGTGCTCCGGCACCAGCTCCATGACCTCGGCCTTGGCGAAGGAGAAGGAAGCCAATGCGCCGATCACGGCGCTGCGCTGGCCGGTGTAGCGCACCACGGCATCCTGTGTGCGGTCATAGACCGTGACCTCCGTGACACCGTCTACGCTGCGAAGATAGTATTCCAGCAGATCCGCCTCATGCAACGACATCCGGGCGCAGTGCAGATGTACCCGCAGGCGGTTGGGGGACTCGTGGAGAATGTTGCATTTCATAGATCAGTTTGAACCTCCAAACGAAAGAAGAACCGCAGAATGCGGCTCTTCCTATAACGCAGTGCTGAACTTAAGCCTCTTGTGCGGAAGTGTCCTCAATGGTCTCGGCCTCGGCCTCAGCGGCCCGGTGGTCATTGATGGCCTTGGCGTCGGCGTAGATGTCATCGGCACCCTCACGGACAGAGGTGACGGTGTGCATGATGCAGTCCTTGGCACGCAGAGCGGCGGCGGTGGTGTGGGCATAGACCTTCTTAGCGTCCTTGCTGGTGAGGATCTTCAGGCCGGCCGTGCCGAACAGCAGACCGGCGGCGAACAAACCAATGTGTTTCATGATAAATTGCCTCCTGTAAATTGCGATTGCTGCGCTGAAACAGGCGCAGCTCCTAAGATCGAAGTGCTCCGATCCGTGAAAGAATCATAGCACAACGAGTGGTACAATGCAAGTGTTTTTCATAGAAAAGTGGGGATCATGGGAACAAAAAGCTACACAACCGACGCCCCAAAGGGCATCAGGGCCAGACGGGCCATTTTGAAGCACTGGAGACCCACAGGGACCCCGACAATGGTGACGCACCACAGGCATCCCAGAATGACATAGCCCAAGGCCATCTCCATTCCGGAAAGCAGCAGCCAGAGAATGTTCACCAGCAGCGAGAAGCCCCCGCCGCCGTAGACTACCTCCTTGCCGAAGGGGAAAAAGGCCAGAGAGGCGAATTTGAAGCACTGAAGGCCCACAGGGATGCCCACAATGGTGACGCACCACAGGCAGCCCGCCAGCACCCAACTCAGTCCGCCGATGAGTCCGCCGAAGAGAAACCAGAGGATGTTGCCGATTGTTTTCATAGAAATACCTCGCTTGTAACTGTCTCCGAGGGAGACTGGTTCTATCTTAAACGGAAATTGTGAAGTTTTCAACCACGGCGGGAAATATTTTCCCGGTGAGAGTCAGGCACCGGCGGAAATATAAACAAATCTACCCTTGCAAAGAGGAGGGATATATGGTAAAATCACCATAGAGTGTAGGCCCGTTGCTGCCCGGTGTGAAAAACCGGAGGAGAAAGGGGCGGAGTCCGGCTGCAGCAAGTGGAACGTTCTATAGCTGAATTGGAGGCCATGAAGGATGCGTTGGTCCCCTATATGAACGATTATGGTATCTTTTCTCTGGACGCTGATGAAATACCCAATAGGGTGCGGATCGAGGTCTATGAGCGCTCCCCGGCCTTGGAGCAGCTGCTGGAGAACGATGTGGACAGCTATGAGATCGTGGAAGTGGGCGATATACAGGCAGACGACCTGCTCCTGTCAGCCGAAGAGCATCAGGCTGTGCTGGCATAGGGAGAGGCACCGTATAACTGGGAGAGTGAGAGCAGTCAGGTGTCCTGAACGGCTGAACAGAAAAACGGGCTGCGGCCCGTGATAGGGAGCTCATATAGCCTTGCGGAAATGGTGCAAGGCGTTTCTACGGAGCCGCCGAAGGCTCTACTATGGGTGCTCTGCCGGAAAAGCGGCGGGGTGCCTATTTTTTGCGGAAAGGAAGGAAACGGATATGGTGCAGGTTTTGAAGGGAAACATCGTGCAGGCCCCGGCGCTGGGGGAGCTGCAGATCACGGAGCAGGGCTATCTGGTGATGGAGGACGGCGTCATCCGGGGCGTCTATGACCGGCTGCCACTGGAATATGCTACGGCGCCGCTGGTGGATTACGGTCAGGCACTGGTGATGCAGTCCTTTGCGGATATGCACCTCCACGCCCCTCAATACCCCATGCTGGGCATGGGCATGGATCTGCCGCTGCTGGAGTGGCTGGACACCTACACCTTCCCCACGGAGGCACGGTTTGCCGACACGGACTACGCCCGCCGCATCTATCGCCGTCTGGCCACGGACCTCATCACCAACGGCACCACCCGTGTGTGTATGTTCTCCTCCCTCCACACCGACGCCACGTGGATCCTCATGGAGGAGCTGGAGCAGGCCGGTGTCACCGGCTATGTGGGCAAGGTGAACATGGATCGCAATGGCCTGCCCGGCATCTTGCAGGAGACCACGGAGGAATCTGTCCGGGAGACGCTGCGGTGGCTGGAGGGATGTCATTTCGACCACGTCAAGCCCATTCTGACCCCCCGCTTCACCCCCAGCTGCACCAATGAGCTGATGGCGGCGCTGGGCCGTCTGGCGCAGGAGAAGGGGCTGTATGTCCAGTCTCACCTGTCGGAGAATCTGGGGGAGATCCAGTGGGTAAAGGAGCTGCACCCGGACTGTCAGCAGTACTGGGAGACCTATGATAAGTACGGCCTGTGGAAGGAGCGCACCATCATGGCCCACTGTGTACACTCCGACCGGCGGGAGTGCGACGCCATGCGCCGGGCTGGGGTGGTGGTGGCTCACTGCGCCGGTTCCAACATCAATCTGTGCAGCGGCGTGTCGCCGGTGCGGGAGATGCTCCAGCAGGGTATTTGGGTGACGCTGGGGTCCGACATTGCCGGCGGCGCCTGCCTGCCCATGTATAAGGTGGCTACCATGAGCATCCGGGCCTCCAAGATCAAGCGTATCGAGACGGACTGGTCCGAGGACTTCCTGACGGTGCCGGAGGCCTACTATCTGGCCACCAGCTCCGGACACCGGTACTTCGGGGACAGAGATGGCTTCGCCCCAGGCAACCGGCTCCACGCCATCGTGGTGGATGACGGTGACTTCACGGAGGCCAGCCATCCCCTGACGGTGCGGGAGCGGTTCGAGCGGGCCATATATATGCTCCACCGCCACAACATCACCGCTGTCTGGTCCGACGGTCGCTGCGTGGTGGGGAAGATGCTGCAATAAAGGAAAAATGAAGAAAAAGCCCTCCGGCCTTGGCCGGGGGGCTTGCTGCTTCAAATACTGCGCTCCATAGGGAGATAGGCGGAAAAATCATTGGGGTGGACCTCACCGGTGAGGGTGAAGCCGTTCTTGGTCCAGAAGGCCAGGCTCTGAGGATTGCCCTCATCCACCGCCAGTCGCAGCCGGTGATATCCGGCAGCAGACAGCCGGGCCATGCAGTCCCGGAGGATGCGGCTGCCCAGTCCGCAGCCCTGACGGTCATGAGCCGTCATGAACAGGCCGATGAAGGCGGTGTCGGCGGCGGGATAGTTCAAGATCAGATCCATCACGGCAATCAGGCAGTCCCCGTCGTAAAAGCCCACGAACCACTTATCTTCCATAGCTTTTCCCGGCGGCAGGGCGGTCATACCGGTCCGGATGCTCTCCGGCGTGGGCTGCGGCGGGTGATACCGGTAGAACAGGGGATTGCCCTGCATCAGCGTACAGACCTGCGCTGCGTCCGCCTCCGTCAGGCGGCGGACGGGATAGACGGCGTCACTCATGGGGCTGCTCGGCGGCCAGAACGGCCTCCGTATCGGCGTCGCACAGGCGGATCAGCTTCTCCGCCAGAATTTTGGAGAACCCGGCGATGAGTCCGCACTCGATGACCAGCCGCCCCACGGCCCCCTCCTCGTCCCCGGAGGGGGTGCGGATGTCGGTGGCGGCGCTTTGAACCTGCTGGTTGAAGAACAGGGCCAGCTGCCGGAATTTCTCGGAGTAGGCCTCGTATACCGACCGCACGCAGTCCTCGCTGCTGTCGGCGGGCAAAATTTTCTGCACGTCGCTGATGCTGATGCTCTGCTTCATGGTGAGGATCATAATGAGGTAGGCGATGTGTACCCGGTAGTACTTCCGCTTCACCGGAGCGGGCATGATCTTCAGGCGCACATAGTTGTTGATGGCGGAGGAGGTGACGAAGCTCTCCTTGCCGCCGGGGATGGACGGGATGAAGCTGAGATACTGCACCAGCAGCACCACCACCTGATCCATGTAGAGTCCCAGATCGGGGATGGAATCCCAGTCCGGCAGATGGTAATTGGTGATGAACCGGTCCCAGCGCTCCAGCTTATGAATGATGAGTTCCTTATCGTATGACATGGCGAACCTCCTGTGCAGGCGCCGTCGGCGCACCGGCAGCGTGGAAGTCGGCTGTTTTTCTTAACAGCCTTGATATAACTACTATATAATATCAGAAAAACTTGTTTTTTGCAAGGGTAAATAGCAGTTGACCTGTTGACTTTCGAAATCTAATATGCTATATTAGGAAAAACGGAAGATAGGGGGCTTGCTATTATGCCCAAGCAGGTGTATATTTATGGTGACTCCTTGCTGAAGGCCACCATGCCGGACGAGGGGTATCATTACCATTTCCATTACGACGAGGTACTGCAGCGCTATCCGGAGCGCCGGACGCAGGTGGTGAACCGCTCTAAAATGGGAGCCACCATCTCCAAGGGCGAGTCGCTGGTGCAGCACGATCTGAACCGGGGGCTGGAGGCCGACTATGCACTGGTGGCCTACGGCGGCAACGACAGTGACTATGACTGGGCGGCCATCGACGCAGACCCGGCGGGGGATCATCGTCCCCGGACGGAGCTGCCTGCCTTTCGGGAGAAGCTCCGCCACACGGTGACCATGCTGCGGGAGAGGGGCATCCAGCCGGTGCTCATGAGCCTACCACCCATTGACGCCGCACGGTATCTGGCCTTCATCTGCCGGGACGGACTGCGGAAGGAGCGGATCATGGACTGGCTGGGGGACGTGCAGATGATCTACCGGCATCAGGAGATGTACTCCGATGCGGTGACCCAGCTGGCCTATGCCGAAGGCCTGCCCCTGATCCCGGTGCGGGAGGAGTTCCTCAACGACCACAGGCTGATGCGGCTCATCGCCGCAGACGGTATCCATTTGACCATGCCCGGCTATGAGCGGCTGTTCGACACACTGGCGGACTGGCTGCGGATACGGGTATAAGAAGGAGTAGAAAGCTATGCTGAGAATTTTCACCGATACGGCGGCCAACGTCCCGCCCCACTTGCTGGAACAGTATCACATCACCGCCATGCCCCTGACGTATCTGCTGGACGGCCAGCCCACGGAGCTGGTGGGCCATGACTACTACGAGGCCATGCGGAAGGGTGCCGAGGTCAAGACCTCGCTGGTGAGTCCGGCTCTGATCCGGGACACCATGGAGAGCGCCCTCAAGGATGGGGATGACGTACTGTACATCGCCATCTCCGGCGGCATCAGCGGCACCTGCTGGAGCGCTGAGCTTATGGCGGAGGAGCTGCGGGGCGAGTATCCTGACCGCATGATCCGGGTACTGAATACCTGCGGCGCCTCGTTGGGAGAGGGCCTCGTGGTGCTGGAGGCAGCCAAAATGCTGGAGAAGGGCTGTACGGCAGATGAAATCATCCGGCAGGCCGAGGAAAATTGCGGGCGGATGCGCCAGTTCTTCATGGTGGACGACCTGAAGTATCTGCGCCGGGGCGGCCGCATCAGCGCTGCGGCGCAGGTAGCGGGCTCTCTGCTGAAGATCAAGCCCATTCTCCAGTCCGACCCGGAGGGCCACATCATCCAGCATAGCAAGGTCCGTGGTCAGCTGAAGGCCATGGAGACGCTGGCGGAGTTGTACAAGGAGTACGCTGTGGACGGCACCCGGACGGTAGGCATCGCCCATGCCGACTGCCCGGACGGGGCGCTGCGGCTGCAGGCCAAGCTGCGGGATGCCGGTCAGACCGGCGAGATCCTGTCGGTATGCTATGAGCCGGTCACCGGCGGCCATGTGGGTCCCGGCACGGTGGCGCTGTTCTTCTTCGGCGAGGTCTGGCGCTAAGGCCGGATTTTCTGCGCCGGAGAGGTTGCATCCGGCACAATTATTGGTATAATATAGGCGGCGGGATGTCTTGTCCCGCCGCCTATCTCGTGTAAAAGGGGGACTTTCCCATGAAGATAAAGGACCTGCTGGAGCGCTCCGGCGTGCAGTTACTATCCGGCGGCTGCGGAGAAGAGGAGATCACGGCGCTGACCTACGACTCCCGGAAGGCGCAGACCGGGAGCCTGTTTTTCTGTCTGCGGGGCGCCCGTTCCAACGGAGAGGACTTTGCGCCGGCGGCCTATGCACAGGGCTGCCGCTGTTTCGTCAGCGAGGGGACGCTGGACGTGCCGGAGGATGCGGACGTGGTGCGGGTATCGGATGCCCGTCAGGCGCTGGCGCAGATCTCGGCGGCGTTTTTCGGCTTTCCCCAGCGGGATGTGACCATCATCGGCGTCACCGGCACCAAGGGCAAGACCACCGTGGCGGAGACGGCCTGCTCCGTCATGAACCGCATGGGCCTGGCCTGCGGCGTCATCGGCTCCAACGGGGCTGCCTACGCCGGGAAGCACGTGGGAACCAGCAATACCACACCGGAGAGCTACGAGCTGATGCGGCTGTTTCGGGCCATGCGGGATGAGGGCGTCCGGTATGTGGTGATGGAGGTGTCCTCTCAGGCGCTGGCCCGCCACCGGGTGGACGGCATCACCTTCGATACGGCGGTGTTCACCAACCTCTCCCCGGACCACATCGGCACCGAGGAGCACCCGGACTATGCCCACTACCGGGACAGCAAGAAGCGGCTGTTCGCTCAGTGCCGCCACGGCATCTTCAACGCCGACGACCCGGAGGCGGAGTACATGATGGCGGGCAGTTCCTGCGAAAAGAGCACCTATGCCATTCACCGTCCGGCGGATCTCCGGGCGGAGAGAGTGAACATTCTGAAGGCCGGGGACCTGTTCGGTATGGAGTTCACGGTGGCCGACACCACCTACCACATTCGGATGCCGGGGGAGTACAACGTCTACAACGCTCTGGCAGTGGTGGCACTGGTGGGGCGTTATACGGACCGCACCTGCGAGTTGGCGGAGGCCCTCAGCTATGTGACGGTGCCGGGCCGGTTCGAGGTGCTGCCGGACGTGATGCCGGGATGTACTGTGGTGCTGGATTTTGCCCATAACTCCATCAGCATGAACGCCCTGCTGCAAACGGCCCGCAGCTACGATCCGGCTCGCATCATCGCCGTGTTCGGCACCGGCGGCCGCACCAGAGTGCGCCGCCACCAGCTGGGGGAGGCAGTGGCCAAGGGGGCCGATTTGGCCATTATTACCACCGACGACCCGGATCGGGACGACCCGGCGGAGGTCATTGCGGACATTGCCACCTGCTTCGGCCCCGGCAGCTGCCCCCATGTGGGGATTGTGGACCGCCGGGAGGCGGTGCGCTATGCGCTGGAGCAGCTGTGTCCCGGCGATATGCTGCTGCTATGCGGCAAGGGCCGGGAGGGATACCAGTTGGTGCA
>OGXQ01000961.1_pt1 | contig 22638 bp, 18 predicted proteins | sample 1576291 | NCBI WGS metagenome assembly OGXQ01 (sample SAMEA3541575, study PRJEB24748) | human gut metagenome | biome: human gut; feature: human-associated habitat; material: faeces | place: China | collected 2012 | reverse complement strand
TGCATGTGTTAGGCACGCCGCCAGCGTTCATCCTGAGCCAGGATCAAACTCTCTATAAATCATATCATAACCGTCTCTAAAAATTTAAAAACGGATACAACCTAAATCTTAGATCGCTATCTAGCTCTCAAAAGAATTGTTTTACATCGTCTCCGATGTTAAGAACCCTTTTCTGGTGCTTATTTTGCATAAGCTACAAAACTTTTTCAGTTTTGTGTTCTTACATTGTTTAATTTACAAGGTACACGCCGCTGTGCCTCTCGGCGACAGCTTGTTTATACTACCACACGCGGCTTCGCTTGTCAAGAACTTTTTTCAACTTTCTTTCGGAAGTTTCGTTCGTTCGTGACGCACAACCCCTCGCGTGTTTGATAATATAGCACTTCCTGTTGCCATTTGTCAATACTCTTTTTAAACTTTTTAACGTTATTTTTTCGTCCCGCTATATGTAGTGGGGATGCGCTGCCGCATCCCCTATTTTGCGCTGTTTTCGGACACTCAGGAGCAGAACCGGTGCTTCCCGATGACCGTGATGAGCGGCCGCGACCAGATCCACGAGCTGGTGGCCGTGGACGGATTGAAATAATAGATCGCGCCGCCGGAGGGATCGACGCCGTTGAGTGCATCGCGCGCGGCGCGGTAGGCGCTCTCCGCGACCGGCTGATTGAACTGCCCATCCGTGATGCACGTGAACGCGCCGCTCTGATAGATGACGCCGGAGAGCGTATTCGGGAACGACGGGTGCTTGATGCGGTTGAGAACGACGGCGCCGACGGCCACCTGGCCGGAGTACGGCTCGCCGCGGGCCTCCGCCGAGATCAGGCGCGCGAGCAGATCGACCTGCGAACTGGACGCGCCGCCGGAACCGCCGGAATTGCTGGAATTGCCTCCGCCCGCGGACAGCCCCATGGCCGCCAGCGTCTGGTCGCCGGCCTTGCCGTCGACCGTGAGGCCGTTTTTCTGCTGGAAGGCGCGCACGGCGCGCTCGGTGCCGCTGCCGTAGATACCGTCCACGGTACCGGTATAGTAACCCCAACTTTTGAGCTTCGTCTGGATCTGCGTGACTACGGCGCCGCTGGAGCCTTTTTTGTACGAGGCCGCCTCGACAGCCGGGACAAGCGCAACGAGCACCATGCTCACCGAGAGCAGCACCGCGAGTGCGAGACACAAGCGTTTGGATCGTTTCTGCATATACAAAACTCCTTCGCAGACGTTTGGTTCTAGTCTGCGAAGGAGCGTGTTTCTTATGCAGGCAAATTTGAAAAATCAGCTTTTGCGCGACTTGACATCCGCCTGCAGGCGCGCAATGAAGTCCGGGAGGGCCTCAACGCTCTGCTCGCCGGAGAGGGTGCGCACGGAGATGGTGTCGTTTTCCGCTTCCTTATCGCCGAGGACGAGCATGTACGGGATCTTCTGGCTCTGCGCCTCGCGGATCTTGTAGCCGATCTTCTCGTTGCGCAGGTCGGTCTCGACGCGCAGGCCAGCCTTCTCCAGACGGTCGGCAACGTGCTTGGCGTAGTTGTTCGTGCGGTCGGTGATGGGCATGACCTTGACCTGCACGGGCGCAAGCCACAGCGGGAACGCGCCGGCGTAATGCTCGGTGAGGATGCCGATGAAGCGCTCGATAGAGCCGAAGCAGACGCGGTGGATCATGACCGGGCGGTGCTTCTCGCCATCAGCGCCGACATACTCAAGGTCAAAGCGCTCGGGCATCTGCATATCCAGCTGGATCGTGCCGCACTGCCAGGTGCGGCCGAGGCTGTCTTCCAGATGGAAGTCGATCTTCGGGCCGTAGAACGCGCCGTCGCCCTCGTTGATGACATAGGGCTTGCCGAGCTCGTTGAGCGCGGAGACGAGGCCATTTGTCGCAACCTCCCACTGCTCGTCCGTGCCGATGTGATCCTCCGGCATGGTGGACAGCTCCATGTGGTACTTGAAGCCGAAGAGCGAGTACACGTCGTCGATGAGCTTGGCCACGCCCTTGATCTCGTCCTTGACCTGATCGGGCGTCATGAAGATGTGCGCATCGTCCTGCGTGAAGCAGCGGACGCGGAACAGGCCGTGCAGCGCGCCGGACAGCTCGTGACGGTGCACGATGCCGAGCTCGCCGACACGCAGCGGCAGGTCGCGGTAGGAGTGCGGCTGGGACTTATAGACCAGCATGCCGCCGGGGCAGTTCATCGGCTTGAGCGCGAACGGCACATCGTCGATGACGGTCGTATACATATTATCTTTATAGTGATCCCAGTGGCCGCTGCGGTGCCAGAGATCCTGGTTGAGCATGATCGGCGTCGAGATCTCGACATAGCCGGCCTTCTTATGGATCTCGCGCCAGTAGTCGATGAGCTGGTTTTTGAGCACCATGCCGTTGGGCAGGAAGAACGGGAAGCCCGGGCCCTCGTCCATGAACGTGAACAGGCCGAGCTCCTTGCCGAGCTTGCGGTGGTCGCGCTTCTTGGCCTCTTCGATGCGGGCCAGATACGCATCGAGCTCCTCCTTCTTCGGGAAGCAGGTGCCGTAAATGCGCTGGAGCATCTTGCGGTTGCTGTCGCCGCGCCAGTAGGCGCCGGTGACGCTCGTGAGCTTGATGGCATTGCCCTTGACGCGACCGGTGGAGTCCAGATGCGGACCGGCGCAGAGGTCGACGAATTCGCCCTGACGGTAGAAGGAGATGACGGCATCCTCCGGCAGGTCGTTGATGAGCTCGACCTTGTACGGCTCATCGCGCTCCTCCATGAACTTCAGCGCTTCGGCGCGCGGGAGCTCAAAGCGCTCGAGACGCAGCTTTTCCTTGCAGATCTTGCGCATCTCGGCCTCGAGCTTTTCGAGCACCTCGGGCGTGAACGGCTGGGGGCTGTCAAAATCGTAATAGAAACCGTCCTCGATGGCCGGGCCAATGGCCAGCTTCACCTCGGGGTACAGGCGCTTCATGGCCTGGGCGAGAATGTGGCTGGTGGTGTGACGGTAGGTATCTCTGTAGGTCTTGTTTTCAAAGGTGTACTGATCGTCCATAATGTCTCCTCCTAAACTAAAAACACCCCTGCGCCTCGCGGCACAGGGGTGCTGAAATCACACGGTTCCACCCTGAGTTTCCCTCAGTTGGCGCTGTAACGCGCGCCGCACGGATCGCCTTACTGTAAGGTTCGGGCGATCGGCTCGGGGAAGGTCTGCGCCGGAGGGGTGCCGCAGGCGGCTCACAGCCTATGACCGCCATTCTCTGTCCGTCCTCACTCGGGTGCAAGTCCCGTCACTGCCTTTTGAACGGTATCATCGTAACACCGACTGTTATCCCCTGTCAAGCACAATTTCATACGAAATCCGGCCGGAAATGCCGCCGTTTGTGCATGAAACGCTGCACGGATCGCTTGCCAAATGCAGACAGTCCGTGCTATACTGAATCTGGAAGTCCAACCGGCAACAGAAAGGAGCGCACCACCATGACCATAGGCGACAAATGCCCCTACTGCGGCAGGGAATTGCTCTCCGGCTATCTGCAGAGCGCGCGGCAGATCATCTGGAGTCAGGAGGAAAAGTCCATATCCTTTCGCGCGGACGAGGACGGCGATCTCGTGGTGAGCCACGGAATCTGGGAAGGCAGCTTTGCCGACTGCCGGTACTGTGCAGACTGCGGCATCTTCCTGCTGGAGCGCCCCGCGCAGCCGCCGAAATTCGGAGAGCGCCTGCGCGGGAAATTCGGCCGCCTGCGCGGCGGCGACACAACGGAATAAGAAAAGACCGCACGCGGCGTTTTGCCGCGTGCGGTTCGTCGTTTTCCAGAAAGATCAGACGTTGAAGCGGAAGAGCGTCACGTCGCCGTCGTGCATGACATAGTCCTTGCCCTCGGAGCGGACGAGGCCTTTCTCCTTGGCGACGGCCATGCTGCCGCAGGCTTTCAGGTCGTCGAACGCGACGATCTCAGCGCGGATGAAGCCGCGCTCGAAGTCCGAGTGGATCTTGCCGGCGGCCTGCGGCGCCTTCGTGCCGCGCGTGATCGTCCAGGCGCGGCACTCATCGCTGCCGCACGTCAGGAACGAAACGAGCCCCAGCAGGCTGTACGAACACTGGATGAGCCGGTCGAGGCCGGACTCTTCGATGCCGAGCTCCTCGAGGAACATGGCGCGCTCGTCGGGCTCGAGCTCGCCGATCTCCTGCTCGACCTTCGCGCAGATGGGCAGCACCTGCGCGCCCTGAGACGCAGCCAGATCGCGCACCTGCTGATAGTACTTGCAATCTTCATACCCGGCGGCGAATGTATTTTCGTCGAGGTTGGCGGCGTAAATGACGGGCTTGATGCTCAGCAGGTCGCTCGTCTCGAGCAGGGCACGATCCTCGTCGCTGCAGTCATAGGTGCGGGCGCTCTTGCCGTCGTTGAGATGCTCGAGCAGGCCGCGGAACACATCCGCCTCGTGCAGGCAGGCCTTGTCGCCGCTCTTGCCGGCCTTGGCCGCCTTGTCGATGCGGCGCTGGACCATCTCGATGTCCGCCATGATGAGCTCGAGGTCGATGATCTCAATGTCGCGCAGCGGGTCGGTCGAACCCTCGACGTGCATGACGTTTTCATCGTCAAAGCAGCGTACGACGTGCACGATCGCATCCGTGGCGCGGATGTTGGACAAAAACTTGTTGCCGAGACCCTCGCCCTTGGACGCGCCCTTGACGAGGCCGGCGATGTCGACAAACTCGATCACCGCGGGGGTCTTTTTCTTTGGCTGATACATCTCAGCCAGATAATCCAGCCGCACATCCGGCACGGAGACCATGCCGACGTTCGGGTTGATGGTGCAGAACGCATAGTTGGCGACTTCCGCGCCCGCGTTCGTAATGGCGTTGAACAGCGTGGACTTGCCGACGTTCGGCAGGCCGACGATACCGAGTTTCATAGATCCGAGCATCTCCTTCGTTTCCCAGCCGCGGCCGCGGCTGACATAGCAGTTTATTATAGCATGGGTGCCCGGGCATTTCAAGCCGTCACTTGACCGGATGATAGTTGTCCGGATCGAGATACTGTGCCGCCATGCGCACGTACCAGTCCTTCGTCCCGCGCCAGTCGGTGCGGTCTTTGTCGGTCAGCTCGCGCAGCGGCCTTGCGGGCACGCCCGCGACGAGCGTCTCCGGCGGAATGATCTTGCCCTGCGGCACGAGCGCCGACTCGGCCACGATGCTGCCCGCGCCAATCTCGCTGCAGAGGCTGAGCACCGCGCCCATACCGATGCTGGCCTCCGGCCCGATCACACGCGCGTGGATGATCGCGCCGTGGCCGATGGTCACGCGGCGCGAAATGGTCACGACGGGATCTTCCCCGCCGGTGTGGATGATGACGCCATCCTCGACCGCGACCTCCTCCTCGAGGACGATGCGCGAGGCGTCGGCGCGGATGACGGCATAAGGGCCGATATAGCAGCGCGGGCCGACGATCACATCGCCGATGAGCTCCGCGCTCGCACTGACGAACGCCGTCGGGTCGACCTGCGGGGCTTTCCCGCCAAAGGTATAGAGCATAAAGGTCTCTCCATTCAAATAAAAGATGTATGATTTTATCATGCACAGCCGCCGGATGCAAGCACAACGCCCGGGCAGGAGAAACCTGCCCGGGCGAACGTATTCGGATCGCAATTACAGACTGCGTGCCGCCTCGTAGCCATCCCAGATGGCGCCGAAGATGTTGCGCACACGGCGGCCGTCGCCGAGCGCGAGCACGGTCTCATAGTCATCGCGGATCGCGTCAAAGAGCGCATGGTTGGCCTCCATGCCGACCGCAGTGATGACCGTGTCACCCTCCGCCAGCGCGGGCACGCCCTCGACCTCGTAATAAACGCCCTTGGCATCGACGGATTCCAGCGCCGCACCCTCGACGATGTGCACGCCGTGGAACACGAGCAGGTCGCGCAGCATGAGCTCATTCATGGCCGGCAGCTTGGCCGAGCGCAGGAGCTTGCGCCGGGCGAGCAGCGTGACGGTGTGGCCGTTTTGCACCAGGTGCAGCGCCAGTTCGCAGGCGACGAGTCCCGCGCCGATGATGACGACCGACTTGCCGGCTTTCGCCTTGCCCTCGAGCACATCGAGCGCGCTGACCACATTGTCTCCGTCCGCACCGGGCAGTGCCAGCGTTCTGGGCGTGCTGCCCTCGGCGACGAATACCGTCTGCGGCTTGAGGGAATCGAGCAGCGCCTTATCCGCGCGTGTATTCAGGCGCACGTCCACGCCCAGATGCGCAAGCGTGGCGGCATACCAGGCAACAAGATCACGATCCGCCTGCTTGAAGTGCGGCACACCGGCCGGCTTGAGCGCGCCGCCGAGGGCATTGCTTGCTTCGAGCAGCGTGACATCATGGCCGCGCAGCGCGCTCACGCGCGCCGCCTCCAGGCCGGCAGGCCCGCCGCCGACAACGACCACGCGCTTTTTCTCCGCTGCGGGCGTGATGCCGACGAGCCGCTCGCGCGCGCACTCGGGGTTGACCGCGCAGGAGCCGACCGCGCCGTCAAACGCGCGGCCGAAGCAGCCCTCGTGGCAGCACAGGCACGGACGGATGAGCGCGAGCTCGTCGTTGCGCACCTTGCGGACGTAGTCAGGCTCGGTCAGGAGCGGACGCGCCAGACCGATCATGTCGCAGCGGCCGTCTCGCAGCGCCTGCGCCGCCAGATCCGGATCGTCCATGCGTCCGGCAGCCAGCACCGGCACGTCCACGACCTGCTTGACCTGCTCGGCAAACGGCAGATAGACGCCCTTGTCAAAGTACATCGGCGGATGCGCCCAGTACCAGCTATCGTAGGTGCCGGCATCGACATCGAGCGCGTCGTAGCCCGCATCGACCAGGATTCTGGCCGCCTGCAGGCCCTCGTCCGTATCGCGGCCGAGCTCGGTGAACGTCTCACCCGGCACCGCGCCCTGACGCAGATCCTTGATATAGCTCTTGAGCGAAAAGCGCAGGATGACCGGGAAATCCTCGCCGCAGTACTGCTTGATCTTCTGCACGATCTCGATGGCGAAGCGCAGGCGGCCGTTGAGATCGCCGCCGTACTTGTCCGTGCGCTTGTTGAACAGCGACATGGCAAAGCAGTCGAGCAGATAGCCCTCGTGCACGGCATGCACCTCAACGCCGTCATATCCGCACTTTTTGGCGATAGCGGCCGACACGCCGAACTGCTCCACGAGCCGCTCGACCTCCTCCGTCGTCAGCTCGCGGCACTCGATGCGCGGGTTCCAGCGGTTGCTGATCGTACTCGGCGCGACAAACTTGCGGTCATGGATCATGGCGGGCATGGCACTGCGGCCAAGGCCGGCCGTGAGCTGCACGAAGATCTTGGTGTCAAAGGCGTGCACGCGGTCGATCAGCTCGCGCGCGGACTTGATGTATTTCCCGGGGCAGATCGTCGGGCACGGGAAAGAACCGGGGCTGTGGACCTCAATGTTGTTGTCCACCCAGTTGGCGCCCGTGATGATCAGGCCGACGCCGCCGGCGGCGCGGCGGACGAAATAGTCCACGGCGTCCGGCAGGTAGGCACCGTCCTCATCGTTGTGCGTGACGGTGCCCATGGCGGCCATGAAGTAGCGGTTTTTAATGCGCGTATTGCGGATCGAAAACGGTGTAAACAGCGGTTCGTATGCGGGGTTCATGTGGTTTCCTCCTTCTCTGGTTCGGGTTGTGTATCAAATTGCGCGGCGCACTCCGGTGACAGTTGTCCCCAGGCGACTGCCTCCTGCGCGAGCGCGCAGCGAAAACGCGGATGCGCGATGCGGATCATGGCGCAGATGCGCGTCTCCAGCGGTTGATTGTGCAGATCGGCCGCGCCCCACTCCGTGACGATGTACATGACATCGCTGCGCGGCGTCGTGACGACTGCGCCGGACGGAAGATGCGCGCGAATGTTGGACGTGAGCGTCCCGTCGGGCGCTTCGTGCGTGGAATGCAGGCACAGAAAACTCCGTCCGCCGACAGAACGCGCCGCGGCGCGGACAAAATCGAGCTGACCGCCGACGCCGGAATACTGCCGGCCGTCAATGGCCTCGGCGCAGACCTGCCCGGTCAGATCGGCCATCAGACAGCCGTTGACCGAGATAAGCCCCGGCTGCTGCGCGGCACGGAACGGATCGTTGAGCACGTCCACCGGGATCATGCGGATGTGCGCAAGCGCAAAATCATCCAAATGCCCCGCCGCGTCGAGCACGATGGACGCCTCGACCCGATCGAGATCGACCGCGCCGCTGGCCATCAGGCGCAGCTGCGCCTGTGTGAGCACCTCCGTGTAAATCCCGAGCCGTTTGCGTCCGTGCAGCCCGTAGGCGACGGCGTTGGGAATGCCGCCGATGCCGACCTGCAGCGTATCGCCGTCCCGGACGAGCGGCAGGATGTGCGCGGCAATGCGCGCATCGAGTGCATCGGGCGCTTTATAATGATAGGTATTGAGCGGATGATCCGTGCGGCAGAGCGCCGTGACCTCCGAGACATGGATGCGATGGTGCTCGCCGCGGGTGCGCTGCTGAAAGGCGTTGACCTGATAGATGCGCTTTTCGACCTGTGTATCGAGCGAACTCCAGGCCGTGCCGCGCGGGCCGTAATACAGATACCCGTCCGCATCCGGCTCGGACACCTCGAGCATCAGTGTATTGACACGGTAGACCTCGCGCGCTGCGCGCACGGTCTGGTGAAACTGCACGGAGTTTTCGTGCAGGCCGCCGCGCTGCTGAAACTTGCGGTCGGCGCGGCCGAGAAACAGGGAGTGATACGGCGTGCGCGCAAAGCAGGCCGGGTCGGACAGGGCGCGGCTCTCCGTGCCGTTGACGACGGTCACGACCGGGATGCCGCGCAGCTCCGCGCGGTCGCTCACCGCGTCGATCAGCACGGCCGGGAAGCTGCCGGCGCCGCCGGCAAAGATGCGGTCGCCGGGCGCGATCAGCGCCGCCGCCTGCTCCGGCGTGCAGAGCCTGCGCGCATAGATCTCACGCCAATCCATCGTGCTCACGCCTCCCGCCGTGCAACGGGAAAGAAATGATTCGGATCCAGGTACGCCGCCGTGAGCCGGACATACCAGTCCTTCGTGGCCTGCCAACTCTCGCGGTCCGCCTGCGTGAGCGGGCGCAGAGGCTTGGCCGGGATGCCGGCAACGAGCGTCTCCGGCGGAACGGACTTGCCCTGCGGCACGAGCGCGGACTCCGCCACGACGCTGCCGGCACCGATCGCACACCCAAGGCTGAGCACCGCGCCCATGCCGATGCTGGCCTCCGGGCCGAGATAGCGCGCATGGACGATCGCCCCGTGACCGATGGTCACACGCCGGGACAGCAGGCAGCGCTTGTCCGCCCCGCCGGCATGGATGATGACGCCGTCTTCCACCGCGACCTCCTCCTCGAGAATGATCTCGGCGGCATCGCCGCGGATCACGGCGCCGGGACCGATATAGCACCGCGGGCCAACCGTCACATCGCCGATGAGCTCGGCGCTGGTGCTGACAAACGCCGTGGGATCGACGCGCGGGCATTTTCCATGAAACGAATAGAACATGATCGGATCTCCATTTCTGATAATAAGGGGGGAGCGACCCGGCCCGGGGGCCGAGCCGCTCCAAAGAAAAAAGAAGGGAATGGGGGGATTACCAAAGTCAGGCGAACTTTGCGATGGTCGCCTCGCACTCGTGCATCATCTGGCCGATGATGGTCTGCACGGGCAGCACATCGTGGATCAGGCCGGACGTCTGGCCGCAGCAGATGACGCCGCAGTTTTCCACGTCCGCGTTCTCGAAGAACATCTTGCAGGCCGTCTTGCCGGCCATATCCTCGGCCACATCCTTGAATTCGCAGCCGGCCTGCTCCTTGGCAAAGACGCGCTTGGCGACTTCGCTCTTATACATGCGCGTGGAGTTCTGGAACGAGCGCAGAAGCAGGATCGTCTCCATCTCGTTGGCGTGCTCGACGAGGTAGTTTTTCACGGCCGGGAGCACGGGGCACTCCTCGGACAGCAGGAAGCGGGTGCCCATGTACACGCCTTCGGCGCCGAGCATGAGCGCGGCTGCCATCTGGCGGCCGGTCGAAACGCCGCCGGCGCAGATGACCGGAATGTCAAGCGCCTCCACACAGCGCGGCGTGAGCACCATGGTGCCGAGATCGTTCTCGCCCGGGTGGCCGGCGCACTCAAAGCCGTCGGCGACGACCATGTCCGCGCCGAGCGACTGCGCCTTGAGCGCGTGCTTGACGGTGGTGCACTTGTGGATGAGCACCATGCCGGCGTCCTTGATGGCGCGCACCATGTCGTCCTTCGGCGGGCGGCCGGCGGTCTCCATGACCTTGACGCCCTCTTCGGCGCAGACGCGGATGTAGCCCGCATAGTCCGGCACGACGAGCGACGGCATGAGCGTGAGGTTGACGGCAAAGGGCTTGCTCGTCATGGACTTGATCTTGCGGATCTCCGCCTGCAGCTCATCGGCCGAGGAAAACGTGCTCGACGACAGCAGCCCCAGGCCGCCGGCCTCCGACACGGCGGCGACCAGCGGTGCGCGGGAAATCCACTGCATGCAGCCCTGCACGATGGGGTATTCGATCCCCAGCATTTCGGTAAGTTTGGTACGGATCATAGGTATTACCTCCTGAAATATTCACGTGTGCCGCTGTGCGGCGTCTGGTTGTTTGTGATTTCACAATAGCAAACCGTCAGTCGCTTCACAACGCTGATTTCTCCAAAAAACAGCAGTTGCCGCCGTGCGCCGGATGGGCACGGCCTACAAGATGCGCGCGTCAGCTCGCCTGGACACTGCGCGCGCGCAGCACGGCCGTGAGCACTTTTCCGGTCGCGCCCTTGGGCAGCTCCGGCACGATCTCGATCTCCTTCGGCGCGCGGAACGTCGGCATATGCGCGCGGCAATACTGGCGCAGCGCCTCCGCCGTGAGCCGGCTGCCCGGCATGAGCACAACGCTCGCTTTCACGTGCTCGCCCCAGGTCTCGTCCGGCACGCCGTAGACCGCGACCTCGGCCACGTCGTCGCAAAGCTGCATGATGACATTGGTGACCTCTCCGGGATAGATGTTCTCGCCGCCGGAAATAATGAGATCGTCGGCACGGCCGCTCAGGAACAGGTACCCCTGCGCGTCGAGCATGCCCATGTCTTTCGTGCGGTACCAGCCGCCGACCAGCGCCGCGTGCGTCGTCTCGGGCGCATCCAGATATTCCAGCATCCGGCCCGGGCCGCGCACATAGATCTCACCCGCGGTGCCTGCCGGGCAATCGCTGCCGTCCGGCGCGACGATGCGCACGGCCGCGCCGGGGATCGGCCGGCCGACGGACGAGAGGTACTTACCGCCGTCGCGCAGGTGGTCTTCCGGCAGCAGCGCTGTGACGGTGCTGCCCATTTCCGTCATGCCGTAGGACTGATAGAAGCTGCAGTGCAGCTTCTCGATCGCGCGCTGCAGCAGCGCCTTCGGGATCGGGCAGGTGGAATAGTTGACGGTCTTGAGGTGCGAGAGATCATAGTCCCCGTTGTCCGTCTCGTCGAGGATCCACTTGAGCACCGTCGGCACGACACTGATGGACTCGATGCGCTCGGACACGAGCGTGTGCATGTAATCCTCAAGCGCGAAATGATCCTTGAGCACCATCGTGCCGCCGGTCGCAAGCGACAGGTGCGCACCGATGGCGGCCGAGTGGAACAGCTGCGCAATGAACTGATACCGCTGCCCGTCCGGGTAGGGATAGACCTGCAGCATGCTCACGATCTCGCGGAGCATGCCGCCGTGCGTGTAGACGACGCACTTCGGCTCCCCCGTCGTGCCACTCGTGTGCAGGCGGCAGGCGACATCGTCACGCGAGACCGGCACGTCCGGCGGCGTGTCCGGCTCGCCGCTGACGAGCGCGCACAGCGCCGAGCGGCCGTCGACCGGCTCCAGCCGGATCAGGCGTACGCTGTCCGCGCACAGTCGCTCGAGCTCCGCGCCCCACTCCGGCTTCTCCGCCTTGAGAAAGGCGACCGACACCTGATTGCGCGCGAGCATGCGCGCCTGCTCCGGCGGCGTGAGCCGCCAGTTGATCTTGACCACAATGGCGCCGAGCTGATAGAGCGCAAACTCGGCAATGATCCACTCCGGGCAGTTGCGCGACAGGATCGCGACCCGGCTGCCCTTGCGCACGCCGAGGTGCCGCAGATAGTGCGCCGTCTGGTGGATGTAGCGCTCCAGGTCGCCATAGGTCAGCCGCCAGTCCTCGTATACAATGGCCTCGCGCTCCGGGCAGCGCGCGAACGCATCATCCATGAGCGCGCCAAAGCTGCTGCACCGTGAAAGCTTCTGAGCAATTTCCCGCATGGGTGATCCCTCCGATCCTCTTTTTCATGGTTCTATTCTTTATAAAATTGTGAATTATCTCCCGAAACGGCCAAAATGGAAAGAACCTACTTGCGCGTTTCGGATTTAACGTTTATATTTTAACGTGCTTGAAAAAAACGCACACCGTCATTCCGCCAGAAACGACCGTCGTTGTTTTTGCACATGAATCGTCACTTTCACGGCGGCGTTTTCGGAGCGATTGCACAGTCGCGCTTTTTGTTGGAATTTCAAGCGTTCCCGGGGATATGCAATCGTCGTTTCTGCACAGGTTTTGTGCAAATACGCACACTTTTTTCGTAACTCCTGCCCTTTTCGTTTGCAGTCGGCCACCTGTATAATTGGAATTGTTAAAAAACAGTCATTCGTCACTTTCGCGCATTTTTGTTGTCTTTTGTGCGTGCGATGAGGATGGACTGAAAAATACAGGAGGTTGATACAATATGAATAAACCACTCGAAGGTCTTTTCGTCGTGGAGCTGACGACCTATTGGGCCGCCCCCTCCGCAGGTGAGTTTCTGCGCTGCCTCGGCGCCAGAGTCGTCAAGATCGAGACCGGCAAAGCGGGCGACTCGGTTCGCTACTGGGGCCGCACCTGCGGCATGCCGATCGAAGCGAACGAGAACCCCTCGTTCGACCTCTTCAACGGCGGCAAGGAATTCATGCACATGGATCTCAACGATCCCGAGCACGAGCGCGTGCTGCACAACATGCTCGCCAAGGCGGACGTATTCCTGACGAGCATGCGTCTCGGCGGTCTGAAAAAGCACAACCTGGACTATGACACCCTGAAAGAGAAATACCCGCGCCTGGTCATGGCGCACGCCACCGGCTACGGCTGCAAGGACGGCCCGCTGTCCGCTGCCCCCGGCCTGGACGCCGTGGCATTCTTCGCCATGAACGGCCTGATCTCCGACCTGCGCCTGAATCCGGACGACTCCCCGATCTGCCCGCCGACCGGCATGGGCGACCTGACGACCGGCATGCCGCTGTTCGGCGCGATCATGACGGCGCTGTTTGCCCGCGAGCGTACCGGTAAGGGCGATTATGTGTCCGCCTCTCTCTACGGCACCGGCAACTGGGTCACATCCGCGATCAACTCCGGCACGCAGTACTTCAACCCCTGGCCGCGCTCCCGCTTCACGCAGAGCCCCATGGGCCAGGCGTTCGAGACGAAGGACGGCAAGTTCGTGCAGATCTTCGTCAATGAGTACGAGCGCTACTTCCCCATCTTCTGCAAAGCCTTCAACATCGAGGACATGCTCGACGACGAGCGTGTGAACACGCGCCCGGCGCTGAACGTCAACGGCAACTGTGCCATCATCGTGGCGCGCTGCATCGAGGAAGCAAAGAAAAAGACCGCCGACGAGATCATGAGCGTGCTCCAGGCCGGCAACGTGCCCTGCACCGTGCTGCGCGGCATCGGCGACAAGTACAAAGAGCAGGAGCAGCTCGACCAGTGCCTGTCCAACGGCTACCTCGGCGAGGGCACCTACGAGAGCGGCAAGCACTACTATCAGCCGCAGATCCCGATCTACATGGAGAGCGTCGGCGTGCAGAACTACTTCGCGCAGAGCAAATCCATCGGCGCGGACAACGACGCGCTGTTCGCGGAATTCAGCAAGTAAGCAGATCACTGCCGGATGACCGGCCAAAGGGGTGCCGGACGGCACCCCTTTTTGCAAATCAGCAATCAGCCCCCGTCCCGGGGACAGAAAAATGGAAGTGTGGTGGATTCTGAATGAAATTGTCTTTGCAACTGATCCTGGAAACCCTGACGGAATACGGCGCACAACTGATAGAGACCGACGGCGATTTCACCTTCACCGGCGTACAGATTCTGACCTCTCCCACGGATATTCTGGAGCCGGACACGCTGTATGTCTGCACACCGAAAGTGCTCCCAAAGCTGAAAAAGCAGCTTTTTGAAAACCACTGCTTCGTTTTCAAGGCCAAGCCGTCCCAGCTGCAGTGCCATCATGCGCTGCACGGCATCCTGCTTGACGAAAACACCGACCTCAACGAGGTCGTCAACCGGCTCATTACCCTCTTTACACAGTTTCACGCCTTTGAGTTTGCCATCAAGGAGGCCTCTCTCGAACGGCGCGGCTACGAGCCGTTTTTTGAGATCGCCAAAAAGGCGTTCCCGCACTGTCTGATCGTCGTCACGGACTCGGCATACAACATCGTGTGCTCCACGCGCAGCTCCGTCGATGACATCCCCTATTTCCGCGACCTGCTCCAGCGCGGCTATTACAGCCGTGAGGATATGAACCAGATCGCAAGCTGGGGCTACTATGAGGACGAGCGCAAGTGCGTCCAGCCGGTGCTCTACCCGGCGGAAAAGACCATCTGCGGGTACCCGTTTCTCGTCCGCTCCTACAAGAATCACGGCGCGGCCTACTGCTTCATCGGCTGCTATTTTCTCGATGTGCCGCCGACGCAGCGCGACATCTCGCTCTACACCTGCCTGACGCAGGAGCTGGAAAATTACTATAAAGTCAACGGCATTTTTGACGCCGGCATGCTCGGCAAACAGCAGCAGCTGCTCGACGATCTGATCCGGCCGAAGCAGAACTCGCCGGAATATTTCCACGACCGCTGCGCGCAGCTGAACATTCCCTATCAGGGCACGTTCCGCATCGGCCTCGTGCAGTGCGAGAGCTCGACCCTGTTCAAAGTCTCACACATCTCCAATCAGCTCCGCGCCCACTGCCCGCTGGCAAACTACGGCGTGTTCCAGTACGGCTCGTCCGTCATCATCCTCTTCCGCGACTGGAACGACGCAAACGTGCGCACGCAGTCCGGCTTTTCCGAGGACTGGAACGCCCTGCTGACCACCCTGCGGCAGAACAAGGCCTGCATGGGCATCAGCCTGCTGTTCAGCGACGTCACGAAGCTCTACGTCGGCTACCGGCAGGCCGAAGCCGCATCGAATATCGGCAAGCGCCGTGATACGGACGGCACCGCCTATTTCTACTCGAAATACTATCTGGAGGACATGCTCGAGCATTATGCCGACACCATGCCCCTCGAAGACACCTATACGCACTATCTGGACCGGCTCATGGACGATAACAACAGCGTCTGCAGCAACATCAAGCTCCTGTATTACTTCCTGTGCTCGGAGCGCAATATCTCCCTGACCGCCAAGCATGTGCACATGCACCGCAACAGCGTCATCTACCGCATTCAGAAGATCCAGGACATCCTCGCGCTGGATCTCGACGATCCGGATGTCCGTCTGCGGCTGATGATCTCGTTCAAGATCCTCGAAATGACCGGCCGCATCCCGCACTGGGAAACGCCGCACGGCGAGAACGATACCGGCAACAGCGGCATCGTGCATCAAGAGTGACCACCGTTTCGCGCCCGCTTTCTCCTGTTTCAGGAGAAAGCGGGCGCTTTTTTTCGTCATTTCTGCACAGTCGCTTGTGCGGCGGCGGGAAAAAACGTCGTTTTGAATGACGTTGTTCCGTGCCGCGCGCCTCGTTAAAATGTAATCAAAGTTGGGAAAGTACGTGCTTTCCCGTGAGAGGAGCAAGATTTTCATGAGCAAATACGGTTACTATCTCGGCATGACGCCGGAGCAGCAGGATATCGTCAAAATGATCCGCGAATTTGCCGAGCGCGAGCTCGACCCGGTCGTGAAAGAATATGATGAAAAGGGCGAATTTCCGGTGCAGCTACACGAAAAATGGGGTGAAATGGGCCTGTTTGGTCTGGACGTGCCGGAGCAGTACGGCGGACTGGGACTCAACGCCGTGACGCGCTACTGCATCAGCGAGGAGCTGGCAAAGCATGACGCCGGCTTCACGATCTCGAACAATTCCTACTCGTTCGGCCTGTCGGCGATCCTCGCCGACGGCACGGAGGCGCAAAAGCAGGCCGCCTGCGCGCGCATTCTGCGCGGTGAGGGCATCTCCATGGCGATCACGGAGCCGCAGAGCGGTTCGGACGTCGGCAGCACGCGCACGAGTGCAAAGAAAGTGGACGGCGGCTACGTGCTCAACGGCGTCAAGTGCTTCATCACGAACGCCACGCTCTGCTCGGCGTGCGTGGTGCTGGCCGTGACGAATCCGGATGCGGGCTATCACGGCATGAGCCTGCTGCTGGTGGAAAAAAGCGGCGCCGGGGTGAGCGTCGGCAAGCACGAGGACAAGATGGGCATCCGCCTGTCGGACACGGCGGATTTCGTGATGGAGGACGTGTTCGTCCCCGCCGACCGCCTGATCGGCACGGAGGGCAACGGCTTTGCCCAGACCATGAAATTCCTCGCCGGCAAACGCCCGGTCAGCGTGGCGGGCGCCGTCGGCGTGGCGCAGCGCGCGCTGGATCTGGCCGTGGACTACGCCAGGGAGCGCAGCTTCAAGCACGGGCCGATCGCAAAACTCGAGGGCATTCAGTTCCTGATCGCGGACATGGAGATGCGCATTCAGGCCTCGCGCGCCATGGCGGTCTACGGCGCGCAGATGACGGACGCCGGCATCCCGATCGGCACGCTCGGCAACTCGCTCAAATGCTTTGCCTCGGAAATGTGCTACGACGTGGTGAACATGGGCCTGCAGGTCTTTGCCGGCTATGGCTACAGCCGCGAATACCCGCTGGAAAAGCTGCTGCGCGACGCGCGCATCTACAGCATCTTCGAGGGCACGAACCAGGTGCAGCGTCAGGTCATCGGCAAGACGCTGCTCGGCTGAGGGCGGTGCCGCGTGAACATTCTCGTCTGTATCAAGCAGGTCCCGGACACGACCGAGATCCGCATGGATCCGAAAACCAACACCCTCATCCGCGCCGGTGTGCCGAGCACCGTCAACCCCTTTGACAAATACGCGCTCGAGGCGGCCGTGCAGCTCCGCGAGACGCTCGGCGGCACCGTGACCGCCATGACCATGGGGCCGGCGCAGGCGGCGCAGGCGCTGCGCGAGTGCTACGCCCTCGGTGCCGACCGGATGGTGCTGGTGTCCGACCGGCGCTTCGGCGGCGCGGACACTTATGCCACAAGCTACACGCTCGCACAGGCCGTGCGGGCGCTCGGCGGCTTTGACCTGATCCTCTGCGGCCGGCAGGCCATCGACGGCGACACGGCGCAGGTCGGCCCCATGCTGGCCGAGCATCTGGGGCTGCCGCAGCTCACGTGCGCATGCGCCATCACGATCGAGGACGGCGCGATCCGCATCCGGCAGGAGGGCGAGCGCGCCTACCGCGTGCTGCGCGCGCCGCTGCCGGCCGTGGTCACGGTCGTGAAGGCCATCAACGAGCCGCGGCTGCCGAACGTCATGCGCAAGCTGCAGGCCAACCGCATGCAGCCGCAGACGCTGACGGCGGACGATCTGCCGGCACTCGATCCCGACTGCATCGGCCTGCACGGCTCACCGACAAAGGTATCAAGAACATTCGTGCCCGTGCGCACCAAGCAGACCGTGCGCATCGACGGCGCGCAGCCGGAGGCCGCCGTGGCGTCTCTGCTGGCGCAGCTCGACGCGGCGCACATCTCGCTGGAAGGAGGCGGGGATCATGTCTGAGAGCAAACACGTCTGGGTCTTCCTCGAGACGGAGGACGGGCAGCTGCGCAGCGTCGGGCTGGAGCTGCTGGGACAGGGGCGCCTGCTCGCCGACAAGATGGGTGAACAGCTCGTCGGCGTCATTCTCGACCCGCACGCCGGCACGCTCGCCGCGCAGGCGATCGGCTGCGGCACCGACACAGTCATCACCATGGAAGATCCCGCCCTGGCGCACTACAATACGGACATTTTCACCGCCGCCATGTGCCACCTCGTGCGCAAATACGCGCCCGAAGTGCTCATGATCGGCGCGACGAACGTGGGGCGCGACCTCGGGCCGCGCATCTCCTGCCGGCTGCACACGGGGCTGACGGCCGACTGCACGCATCTCGACGTGGACGCGCACCGCTGCGTGCTCTGGACGCGGCCGGCCTTCGGCGGCAATCTGATGGCGACCAATATCTGCCCCGACACGAAGCCGCAGATGGGCACCGTGCGGCCGAACGTGTTCCGCGCGCCGGCATTTGACCCCGCGCGCACCGGCGCGGTCTTTGTGGAATCGCTGCCGGAGGACGCCCGGCGGAGCAGCACGGAGCTGCTGGAGCTGATCCCGGTGCTCGACGCCGCGACCGCGAATCTGACCGAGGCGCAGATCATCGTCTCCGGCGGACGCGGCATGAAGGGACCGGAAAATTTCGCGCTGCTGCAGGAGCTGGCCGACACCGTCGGCGGCTGCGTGGGCGCATCTCGCGCAGCGGTCGACGCCGGCTGGATCTCCCCCATCCATCAGGTCGGCCAGACGGGCAAGACCGTCTGCCCGCGCGTCTACATTGCCTGCGGCATTTCGGGCGCGATCCAGCACCTGATCGGCATGAGCGCATCCGACACCATCATCGCCATCAACCGCGACCCGAACGCGCCGATCTTTCAAGTGGCGGACTACGCCATCGTCGGCGACCTGTTCCAGATCGTACCCGCTCTGACAAAGGCGCTGCGTCAGCGCCGGAAACCGGAGCAGGCATAAAGACATAAAGAAAGGAGCCAGACCATGTCCTATCAGGAATTTCTGAGCTTTGAGCGGCGCGGCGCCGTCGGCATCGTGCGGCTCGCGCGGCCGGAAAAGCTCAACACCATCAGCGCCCCGTTTTACGAGGCCATGATCGAGCTGCAGCAGACCGAGATCGTCGGCGATCACGACCTGCGCGCCATTGCGCTGCTGGCAGACGGCCGGCACTTCTCCGCCGGCATCGACCTCAATTACGCCAAAGCGGTGATCGGCAAGCCGGGGCGCAGCCTCTACGGCGTCTATCACTGGCAGCAGGCCTACCGCTTCTGGAGCGAGTGCAACCTGCCGGTCGTGGTCGGCATCCAGGGCGCGTGCATGGGCACCGCCATCGAGCTCATCACGGCGTGCGATATCCGCATTGCCGCCGACAACGCGAAGTTTTCCCTGCGGGAGGTCGACGTCGGCATCAGCACCGACCTCGGCGGCACGACCCGCCTGACCAAGCTCATCGGCCCCGGCATGACAAAGCTGCTGGCCATGACATGCGAGGATATCGACGCGCAGGAGGCCGCGCGCATCCGGCTCGTGGAGCGCGTGGTGCCGCTCGGCGAGCTGGAGCAGACGACGCTGGCCTATGCCGAAAAGCTTGCGGCCAAGCCGCCGATCGCCGTGCAGATGTGCAAAAAGTGCATCAACATCGCTACCGACGCCGGCACCTCCGTGGGCCTGCTGGCCGAGGAGATTCAGGGCATCTACACCGTATCGACCAAGGACAAGGCCGAGGCGGCCGCCGCCATGCTCGAAAAGCGCCCCGGCCGCTACACGTGCGAATAAACCAGGAGGAAACGTCCATGAACATTCTTGTCATCAACGGAAGTCCCCGCATGGAGCGCAGCAACTCGCTGCGCATGACGCGCGCCTTTCTCGAAGGGCTCGCCAAGACCTGCGACACGCAGGTCGAAGAACTGACCGTGGCCAAAATGCACATTGAGCCGTGCCTCGGCTGCCTCAACTGCTGGAAGCGCACGCCGGGCAAGTGCTTCCGCGACGACGATATGGCCGCCGCGATCGAAAGCTACGTCACGGCCGACCTCGTCGTGTGGAGCTTCCCGCTCTACTACTACGCCCTGCCCGGCCAGCTCAAGTGCTTTCTCGACCGCACGGTGCCGATCAACCGCCATCTATCCGGAGTATTTCAAGGTGGGGGGGCGGTGGCTGCTGGCTGAGGAGAGCCGCATGGACTGCGTGGCCGCCCTGCGGGACGGGAAGATCGCCGCGGTGGAGTTTCGCAACCTGAAGGCCGGCGAGCCGGTGGCGGTGGGCCGCACGGAGGACGCCTCCGAGGGCATCTATGTCTATCCCTTCGGCTTTGCCGAGGAGAAGGGGGAGGCGGAGACCTTTGCATTCCGCCAGGGGCGCTCCCGGGAGACCGCGTACTCCATGGACTACGACTCCATCTATGAGCTGCTCCGCCACGAGAAGGAGCATGGCCGCATCCTGTGGGTGATGGGGCCTGCCTGTGCCTTCGATCACGACGCCCGGGCGGCTTTCGCCGCCCTGGTGCGGGGCGGGTATGTCCACGGCCTGCTGGCGGGCAACGCACTGGCCACCCACGATCTGGAGGCCAGCTACCTCGGCACCGCCCTGGGCCAGGACATCTACACCCAGAAGCCCCACTTCAACGGCCACTATAACCACATTGACACCATCAACGCGGTGCGGCGGCTGGGCTCCATCCCCGCCTTCGTGGAGTCCGGCGCGGTGACCGACGGCATCATGTATGAGTGCGTCCGCCACCAGGTTCCCTTTGCCCTGGTGGGCTCCGTCCGGGACGACGGCCCCCTGCCCGAGGTGTACGGCGACGTGTACCAGGGCCAGGACGCCATGCGGGAACTGGTGCGGAAAGCCACCACCATCATCTGCATGGCCTCCACTCTGCACACCGTGGCCACCGGCAACATGACCCCCAGCTACCGGGTGGTGGACGGACAGGTGCGGCCCCTGTATTTCTATTCGGTGGACATCTCCGAGTTTGCGGTGAACAAGCTGCGGGACCGGGGCAGTCTGTCGGTAAAGACCATCGTCACCAATGTGCAGGATTTTATCGTCCACGTGCGGAAGGGCGTCTGCCCGGCGGAGGGATGATCCCCCCGCCCCTTCCATCGTTCTGTGCGCAGATCCCCCAGGAGCTTCAGGGAACCGCTTCCCCGGCTCCTGGGGATTTTCTTTGTTTCCGCTCGAACGCACCGGGAATTTTTTCTTGTGCCTGGGGCGTGAAATATGGTATAGTAAATGTGTGTGTTGTTGAGGAAAACACAGGATGTCTTCTCCCTGGGAACAGTTTCCAAGGGTGGGAGGCTGCTGTCCGCCCCATCAAGGAGGGATCTGTTTGCGTACCGGTCAATTCTGCCGTAAAGCGCTGCTGGCGCTCACGCTTCTGGGCACTCTGGCAGGGTGCGGCGCGCCCTCCGGCTCCAGCAGCTCGGGGGGCGGTGAAGGGGATCTGATTCTCCTCACCATCGGAACTGCGGACAGCGGCGGAACCATGTATCAGGCGGGCAGCGCCCTCGCCCAGGCCATCACCCAGGAGGACCACTCCATCAAGGTCAACATCAGCGCCTCCACCGGCTCGGGCATGAACGTCCGTTCCCTGGAATCGGGGGAGGTGGACCTGGCCCTGGTCTCCGGCGACATGGCCTACGCGGCGGTAAACGGGGAGGATGAGTTTCAGCCTCCCGTAGAGCTGCGGGCCATTGGGGCGGTCTACTCCAGCGTCTCCAACTGGGTGGTCCCCGCCTCCTCCGGCTATACCTATGTCCATGATCTCACCGGAGCCCGCATCGGCGCCGGTCCCCAGGGCTCCACCACAGAGCTGTCCGCCCGGGCGGCGGCGGCCTCCCTCTCCCTGGAGGAACAGGGCATCACCTTTGTCAACTGCAGCCTGGGGGACGGCGCGGAGATGCTGGGCAAAGGGGAACTGGACGCGGTCCACGCCTTCACCGGCATGCCCGTGCCCAGCCTTGTGGCCCTGGCGAAGGAGATGCCCTGCCGGCTTCTGCTCTACACTCCGGAGGAGCTGGAGACCATTTTGGAGAAAAATCCAGTCTATTTCCCCACCCAGATCCCCGCCGGGACCTACCCCGGCCAGGAGGAGACGGTGGACACCTTCGGCGTGAAGTGCCTGCTGTGCGTCAGCAGCTCCATGCCGGAGGATCTGGCCTATCAGCTGACCCAGGCCATCTGGAACGTCTCCGGCCGCATGGGGGACTACTCCCCCGCCATGGACGACATGGCCCAGCCGGACTTTCTCTGTCAGGATCTGCCCATCCCTCTCCATCCCGGCGCGGAGCGCTTTTACCAGGAGGCTGGCGCCCTGTGATCCGCCATTGACTTTTTCCTAGAGAACTGGTATATTATTCCCGGATATATACATATCCTATCTCAGGCCAGTCCACCCAAAAACAGATGCCAAACACAATACCAACGACAACTGGAGGGATCGCTATGAAATTCTATGTCTGCGAGCATTGCGGAAACATTATCACCTTTGTGAAGTCCAGCGGCGTGCCTGTCATGTGCTGCGGCCAGAAGATGACCGAGATCGTCCCCGGCACCACCGACGCCGCCGTGGAGAAGCACGTCCCCGTGGTGAAGGCCGAGGGCAGCCAGGTCACCGTGACGGTGGGCGCCGTGGAGCACCCCATGCTCCCCGAGCACTTCATCGAATGGATTGTTCTGGAGACCCAGCAGGGCAGCCAGATCAAGCACCTGAAGCCCGGCGAGAAGCCCCAGGCGGTCTTTGCCCTGGCCGAGGGAGACCAGACG
>OGXQ01000948.1_pt1 | contig 22813 bp, 15 predicted proteins | sample 1576291 | NCBI WGS metagenome assembly OGXQ01 (sample SAMEA3541575, study PRJEB24748) | human gut metagenome | biome: human gut; feature: human-associated habitat; material: faeces | place: China | collected 2012 | reverse complement strand
GGAAGATTCTGCCATTCTCTTCTCAACCAACTCTTCAGAGCATCCCCAAAATGCAAAAAGAACTAAAAATACAACGTAAATACACCCTCTACTTAAATTAAAAAGATTCATGTTCATTAGTATTTTCATTTAAAGTATAACATAATAGTATCTAAATTCATCACAGGTTGTAAAACAGCAACTTTCGGCAGCTACACTGAAGAGATTCAACAGAATATTTATCACCAACAAGACGATGAATATTGCCAACATAAAGAAGATGCATTGATTGAAAGTAACGCCTTTATTTCTGATGTTGTAGTTCAGGGCGGTACTTTCCTAAACGACGCTGTTTTGCGTGCATTTGAACAGGAAATGGGCGTTGAAGTTGTCCGTCCCAACATTGCAGGACTTATGGGTGCTTACGGTGCGGCTCTTTACGCAAAGAAAAAGTCAAAGGGCGTTGGCAAGAGTACAATTACCGACAAAAAGGGACTTGATGAATTCGTTCACGAAATCAAGGTTGCAAACTGCGGTATGTGCAACAACAACTGCCGTCTTACAATAAATTCATTCGGCAAGGGCAGAAAGTTCATTGCAGGAAACCGTTGTGAAAGACCAATCACAAAGAAAGCTCCTGCAAACGATATGAATATGTATGCCTATAAGCTGAATCTCATTGATTCCTACAAGCCTGTTGAAGGCATAAGAGGTAAGCTTGGAATTCCTATGGCGCTCAATATGTATGAGCTTTATCCGTTCTGGTACAGATTCTTTACAGAACTTAAATTTGAGGTGTTCCACTCACCGTATTCAACAAGAAAGCTTTATCAGAGAGGTCAGCAGACAATTCCGAGCGATACCGTTTGCTTCCCTGCAAAGCTTGTTCACGGTCACATTCAGACTCTTATTGATATGGGTGCAGAAACAATTTTCTACCCCTGTCTTTCCTATAATTTTGACGAGCATCTCGGAGATAACCATTACAACTGTCCTGTTGTTGCTTACTACCCAGAGGTTATCAAAAACAATATGAAGGATATACGCAAGGTTCACTTCATAAAGGAATACTTCGGTATTCACCGCCCGAACGATTTTCCTAAGAAAGCCTATGAAAGACTTTCGTTCCACTTCCCCGACCTCACTCTTAACGAGGTCAGAAATGCGGCTAAGCTTGCATATCAGGAACAGGAAAATTACAGAAAAAAGGTTATCGACAAGGGCAACGAGATTATTGCCAAGGCTGAAAAAGAGGGCAAAAAGATTTTTGTCCTTGCAGGCAGACCATATCATATTGATCCCGAAATTAACCACGGAATTGACAGACTTATCTCAGGCTTTGATGTTGCAATCGTCAGCGAAGATGTTATTTCTCCGAGAGTTGAACATTTCCGGACTCATGTTCTCAACCAGTGGACATACCACGCAAGACTTTATGCGGCGGCAAAATATGTTACAACAAGAAAGGACATGGAGCTTGTTCAGCTTGTATCCTTCGGCTGCGGTGTTGATGCGATTACAACCGATGAGGTAAGAGAAATCCTTGAAAACAAAAATAAGATTTACACTCAGATTAAGATAGATGAAATTACAAACCTCGGAGCAGTTAAAATCCGAATCCGCAGTTTGCTTGCTGCGCTTGAAAACGATTGATGAAAGGAAATTCTGTTATGGCAGAGTTGAAGTATGACAAAAAAACAGGTCGTTTGCTGTTTACAAAGCAGATGAAAAAGGAATACACAATCCTTATGCCCAATATGGCGCCTATTCATTTTAAAATACTTGAAAAGGTGTTCAACTACTACGGCTATAAGTCAGATTTGCTCGACACAACAGGTCCGGAGATTGCGCAGACAGGTCTTAAATATGTTCACAACGATACCTGTTATCCGGCTTTGCTGGTTATAGGTCAGTTCATCAATGCTCTGCAAAGCGGAAAGTATGATGTTCACAAGGTTGCTCTGATGATTACTCAGACAGGCGGCGGATGTCGTGCGTCAAACTACATTTTCCTTTTGAGAAAGGCTCTCAAAAAGGCAGGCTTGAGTTCGTTCCCGTAATTTCGCTTTCATTCGGTATGGAGCACAACAGCGGTTTTTCACTCACACTTCCGCTTATCCGCAGATTTGTCGGCGGTCTTGTGTACGGCGACCAGTTAATGCTGCTTTCAAACCAGACAAAGCCCTATGAGGTGAACAAGGGCGAAAGTATGGCACTTGTTGATGAGTGGACGGATAAGATTTCCGATATGCTCATACAGGGCAAGGGCTACACTCTTGAAGAAATTGACGAAACTCTTGATAAAATTACAAAGTCATTTACAAAAATAGAGCTTAATAAAGTGCCGAAGGTTAAAGTCGGTATTGTCGGCGAAATCTATGTAAAATACTCCAAAATGGCTAACAACGGTCTTGAGGACTTTCTTGCAGATCAGGATTGCGAGGTTTGCATCCCCGGACTTATGGGTTTTGCATCGTTTAAGGTTGATAACCGTATTGAGGACTACAAGATGTTCGGAGGAAGCAGAGTTAAATACAAATTCTGTTCGATGCTTCTTAACTACCTCACAAAGCTTGAGGGACTTATGGTTGATGCGGCTGAAAAGTACGGCTTTGTTCCGCCTCACAGATATGCTCACACAAAGGAGCTTGTAAACGGTGTTATCGGCTACGGCAGTAAGATGGGCGAGGGTTGGTTGCTGACAGCCGAGATGATTGAACTTGCCGATACAGGCTATGAGAATATCGTATGCACACAGCCTTTCGGTTGTCTGCCGAATCATATCAACGGTAAGGGCGCAATCAGAAAGATTAAAGAAATCAGACCGAATGCCAATATCGTTACTATCGACTATGATCCGGGTGCGCCGAAGGTAAATCAGGAGAACCGTATCAAGCTGATGCTTGCTGTCGGCAAAGAGGAACTCAAGAAAAAGCTAATACAATTTTACAGGGGTTTATCTCGTTTTTAAGGAAAAAATAAGTGTAAAAATCGGGGGATATTATGAAAAAACGACTTAAAGGATTTTTTCAAAGGCTTGCACGGTGGCTGAATGTGCGTGAAATGCGACAGCACAGAGTTAAGGCAGGCGTTTACATCATAATAAGGCTCATACTTGTGTCACTTTTGACTGCCGGCATTTTAAACGGAAAATGGGAGAATGTCATGACCTGCGTGTTAACGCTCGGTCTGTTGATGCTTCCGTTGTTCATCGACCGAAAGCTGTCGGTGGCGTTGCCGAGTGTACTTGAAACAATTGTTGTGCTGTTTGTGTTTGCGGCAAATGTTATGGGTGAGCTCGGTGCGTTCTACGAAAAGATTCCGATATGGGATTCATTGCTCCATGCCGTGAACGGCTTTATCTGTGCAGGCGTTGGTTTTGGGCTGACCGATATTTTGAACAGAAGCGAACGCGTGAAATTGAGCCTCTCGCCCATGTTCGTGTGCCTGTTTTCGTTCTGCTTTTCAATGACAGTCGGTGTTGTGTGGGAGTTTTTTGAGTTTGGTGCGGATATGCTTTTTGAAAAGGATATGCAAAAGGATACCGTAATCACGGCAATACATTCGGGCTTGATTTCGGGCAAGCCGAATGTGATAATGCACATCAGGGATATAACATCAACCGTTGTGAACGGTGAAAATCTTGGCATTAACGGCTATCTTGACATCGGTCTGATTGATACAATGAAAGATTTGCTTGTTAATTTTGTAGGAGCAGCAGTCTTTGACACCATAGGTTGGTTTTACCTGAAAGGAAGAAGTGCAGGATTTTTGCGGAATTTTATCCCCGTTAAAAAATAATGACGCAATGTATATGTAAAATCAAATTATATATATCAGAAAGTAATTGATATACTGTAGGGGCGGTCATCGGCCGCCCGCAAGTAATGTAACAAATTATATGTAAAAATATATTTTATAAATGTCACAATTCAGTAGCGGTAATTTTGTGATTTTTATATAATTGGATTTGGTATCGCATTTGTGCCTTCATTTGCGGGCGCCCAATGAGCGCCCCTACTGATTTGCAATAAATAAGCAAGGGCAGTCACGGAAATGTGACTGCCCTCTTGCCTTTGGTGATATTCTTATATTAAAATTACTTATCTTCCTGAAGTGTGATTTCAACCTCGCCGTCGCCCGACGATGAGCTGTAATATTTAACCTTGATTTTGTCCCCAGGCTTGTGGGTTTCAAGAATCGCATAAACATCTGCAAAGCTTGTAATTGTTTCGCCGTCCACCTCTGTGATGATATCGCCTTCTTCAAGGCTTGTGCCGTCACACGGACCGCCCGATACGATACTCTGAACATAAATGCCCTGCGGAACATTGTAATTTGATGCCTGATCGGAGGTTACTGCAATGCCCGAAATGCCGATTTTTACTCTGCCTTCAACATAGCCGTTCTTTACAAGTGTGTCAACAATGCTTTTTACTGTCTGTGACGGAATTGCAAAGCCCATACCTTCGTAAGTTTCGGAAACAATCTTTGAAGTTGTAATTCCGACAACCTGACCGTAGTAGTTTACAAGCGGACCGCCCGAGTTGCCGGGATTGATTGCGGCATCGGTCTGAATGTACTTTGTAAGGCTTGATGTTGAAAGCTTTCTGTCAAGTGCCGAAATAACACCCTTGGTTGTTGTGTTCTGATAGTCAAGACCGCCGGGGTTGCCGACTACGATAATATCCTGACCAACCTCAAGCTGTGACGAATCACCGAATGTTGCAGGAGTAAGTCCCTTTGCATCGTCCATTTTGAGAACTGCAATATCGGTTCTTGAATCGTAACCTACAACACCTGCCTTGTATACCTTGCCGTCAGATGTTACAACTCTGATTGCATAGGCTGTTTTGCTGTTGCCGATTACATGAGCGTTTGTGATAACATAGCCGTCCTGTGAGAAGATAATTCCGCTTCCCTGTGAAGATGCGGTTTTTGTGTCAGCCTGATCGGGTACATCGTCCGAGTAACAGAGAATGCCGACTACCGAGTCGGAAACCTTATCGGACGCTTTTGCGGCTGTGTAGCTGTCGTTTGTTTTTGTGTCTTTCGGATTGCTTTCAAGCTTCATACCCGAGTAATCCTTGTTTACCTTGTCACTGTAGTCCGACTCATCGTGAGTTTTACTCTGTGAAGATGTGTCGGGAAGGGTTTCAAACGGTGTTGTACTGTCTTCTTTCGGAACTCTGAACGAATTGCCCGAATCACTTCGGTCGTTGTTCAAATCTTCTTTTATGTCAACCGAAAATCCGTACACCATCATGCCGATAAAACCGATTGTGAGAAGCGAACAGAGAACGATAATCAACGCAACTATTCCGCCCTTTGTTTTCTTTTGGGGATACTGTGCGTACATCTGCGGATTGTATTGCTGATTGTATGTACCGTTGTTGCCGTAGGGAGGCTGTCCGTACATATTCTGCTGATACGGAGGTACATTCTGATTGTATCCTGTGTTGTTCTGATACTGACCGTACTGCTGATTGTTCTGATTATACTGCGGATTCTGTCCGCTGTAGGGATACTGACCGTAACCGTACTGCCACGGCTGAGCGTGGGTGTTCGGATTCGGATTTTGGTTCTGCTGATACGGCGGAACATTTTCAGTCGGATTTGCATCGTGTGCCGCATTTTGATTGTTGTTGCCGAAAATGTAATCGCCGTACGGTGTGTTGCCGTTCTGCGGCTGAACATTCTGAGTCTGTTCTTCCTGTGTTTCGGGTTCGGAAACGGGAATTGTCTGTTCCGTGTTCAGATTATTGTTTTGTACGGGTCTTTCGGTGAACGGCTTTTGCGGTTCAAAACCACCCATATTGTTGTTGTCAAAATTGTCCATAAAAGTTACTCCTACATTTATTTGTTACCGTGGGGTACAAGCTTTGTTTGCAATAAAATATCTGTCATTACTTGCGGTCGCAAGACTGCCCCTACGGGATAGCTTACAAAAAATATACCATACAACGCTCGACCAAAATCAAGCATTGTAATTTACATTTATATTATACCTTTTCACAAAATCAAAATCAACCTTGTTGTGTTACGGAAGTGTGAGTTTATTTTGAAAGTTTAGTGATAATTGACTAAAACAGGACAAAATGAAAATTTTTTCGACTAATTGTTAAAATTTTCACTAAATCTTCTTTTTAGGTCTTTATATTTTCAAAAATATATTGTATAATAAACTTAAATCGGCAGGTGGGAACGCTTGTCTGCTGAAATTTTTTACAAAAGGAAGATTAAAATGCCATTAGTAAACGCTAAAGAAATGCTTACAAAAGCAAAGGCAGGCCACTATGCAGTAGGTCAGTTCAACATCAACAACCTTGAATGGACAAAATCAATTCTTTTAACAGCACAGGAACTCAACTCACCTGTTATCCTCGGTGTATCTGAGGGTGCCGGTAAATATATGTGCGGCTACAAAACAATCGTTGGTATGGTAAACGGTATGCTCGAGGAACTCAACATCACAGTTCCTGTTGCTCTCCACCTTGACCACGGTTCATACGAAGGCGCTAAGAAGTGTATCGAAGCCGGTTTCAGCTCAATTATGTTCGACGGTTCACACTATCCGATCGAAGAGAACATTGAAAAGACAAAGGAACTCGTTGCAACCTGCAACAAGCTCGGTCTTTCACTTGAGGCTGAGGTTGGTTCAATCGGTGGCGAGGAAGACGGCGTAATCGGTATGGGCGAATGCGCAGATCCTAAGGAATGCAAAATGGTTGCAGACCTCGGCGTAACAATGCTCGCAGCAGGTATCGGTAACATTCACGGTAAGTATCCTGCAAACTGGAAGGGCCTCAGCTTTGAAACTCTTGACGCTATCCAGCAGCTCACAGGCGAGATGCCGCTCGTTCTCCACGGCGGTACAGGTATCCCTGCCGACATGATCAAGAAGGCTATCTCACTCGGTGTTTCAAAGATCAATGTTAACACAGAGTGCCAGCTCGCATTTGCAGCAGCTACAAGAAAGTACATTGAAGAGGGCAAGGATCTCGAAGGCAAGGGCTTCGATCCAAGAAAGCTCCTCGCTCCCGGTGCAGAGGCTATTAAGGCTACTGTTAAGGAAAAGATGGAACTCTTCGGTTCGGTTAATAAGGCTTAATTGTAAGCACGCAAACTTAATTTATTGCAAAAATTTCAGGGACAGCAAAACACTGTCCCTGTTTTATGTTTAATTTTAGCTTTATTTGCTTACAACCGAAATTCTTTCGCCGATGTGATTGCCGTTTGCAATTTCGTCAACAAAAGCGATTGCATAGTCAGCATAGCTGATAACGCTTTCGCCCTTTGAGTTGAGAACAAGTTCTTCACCGCCGAGTGTGTACTCGCCTGTTCTTTCGCCGTCAGCCTGAAAATCTCCGGCAGGGCTTACATATGTCCACTTAACATCGTTTCTCTTGCGAAGTCCGTCAAGAAGAACCTGATGTGCGGCTGCAAGGGGCTTGAATGCATCGGGAAAATCTTTGCCGTCTGCAACTCTGATTGTGTGTTCGGGGTTCACATAAAGAGTGCCCGCACCGCCGACAATAACAAGTCTTGTGTCTGTGCCTGCAAGAAGATTGCAAAGGTGCTCGCCTGCTTTCGGAATAACGGGAATAGTTTCTGCTGTCCAACCGCCGCAAGCGTCAACTACAACATCGCAGCCGTTTAAATCTTCCTTTGTGATGTCGAACAAATCCTTGGTTACTGCGTTTTTGGCTGCCGACTTGTTTTCGCCTCTTACAAAAGCCGTAACATCAAAGCCTCTGTTTACTGCCTCTTTTGTGATGAGCTGTCCTGCTTTACCGTTTGCGCATACTACTGCTATTTTCATAATTATACCTCCTGAAAATTGTGTTGAAAAATTTTTGTTTTGAATAATTTTGAATATGGAAAATGTGAATCGATTCGTTGTAACCTTTTTGATTACAACGATATTATATATCCGTCTTGTTGTAATGTCAATAGTTACAACGAAATTTTTTTAAAAATTTTTTCAGGAGTTTTTGCAACAAAAAAGCATCGGATTTTTCTCCGATGCCGTAATTATTTCTGTATCAACTTTTGAATATCGCTTTCAATATCTGCAAGGGTGATTTTTTTCAGTTCGTTTTCCATTGCCTGCTGAACCTTGTCAAGCCTGTTGTCAAGAACGGTGTGGATGTTTCTGCCGACAGGACATTTTGGATTTGGTTTTTCGTGAAAATGAAAAAGCTCGCCGTTGCCAACGCATTCAACCGCCTTGTAGATATCGAGAAATGTAATTTTGTCAAGCGGTTTTGAAAGACTTGCACCGCCCGAACCCCTTGCAACCTCAACAATTCCTGCCGACTTGAGCTGACCGAGGATTTTGCGGACGATAACAGGGTTGACATTCGTACTGTCTGCAAGAAAATCACTCGTTACCTTGTATTCATTTTTAAAGGTTTCAATACAGGCGATAATGTGAATTGCCAGAGTAAATCTGCTCGAAATCTGCATATATAAAGCTCCTTTGGTTTGTTTGGTCTGATAATTATTATATGATAAGTTGGTTGTAAAGTCAATTGTTACATCAAAACGGATTGTAATTGTCACTTTAAAATATAAATCGGGTTGACAAATGCGGCAATCGGTACTATAATAATTGTCAACCGATAAAATGATTTGGTTGACAATCTGCAAAACAAAAGAATCGGTTTTGCAAAGGAGAGGTAATTTTATGACAGAAGCAAAAACAAACAGTAAATCAAAAAGTAATGTATTAAGCCTTGTGTATATGGCGATGTTCGTCGCAATCATCACAGTGTGCGCACAGATTCAGATTCCGATGACAGTTCCGTTCACACTTCAGACTCTCGGTATCTTTATGGCGGCGGCTATGCTCGGCTGGAAAAGAGGACTCATCAGCGTTGCGGTTTATGTTCTCCTCGGTGCAATCGGTGTTCCCGTGTTTGCAGGATTCTCAGGCGGAATCGGCGTTCTCGGCGGTCCGACAGGCGGTTATATCATCGGTTTCCTCTTTACGGCGCTTATCGTTGGACTTATGACTGATTTTCTCGGCAGAAAGCTTTGGGTGCTTGCGGTTTCAATGGTTGCAGGCCTTGCAGTATGCTATCTTTTCGGTACAATCTGGTTTATGATTTCAATGCATACAGACTTTGTTGCCGCACTTCTCACCTGCGTTGTTCCGTTCCTTCTTGCAGATGCCGCAAAGATTGTTGTTGCAACAGTTTTGGTAAATCGTCTTGACAAAATCGTTAAGCTTTAAGTTCAGACCGCATCACAGCCTTTGTGTGCAGTTTTTTGAAGGCAAGGGTTACAGCGATGAATTTGTCTGCGGAATGGCAAAAATAGTGTCGGTTCTTGAAAATAACAACGCAAGCCTTACGCTTACAGGCGGTTGTGACGAAATTTGTTCATCGTGTCCGAACCGTGACAACGGCAGCTGCGATGTTACAGGCAAGGCGTCATGCTATGACAAAAGATGTCTTGATTTACTCGGAATGAAAATCGGCGATACTGCCGATTGGAAAGAGCTTTCGAGAATTGCAAGGGAAAATATAATTTTAAAAGACAGGCTTTCGCAGGTGTGCGGCGACTGCAAATGGTCGCATATATGCCGTGATAAAGCCGATAAAATGAAAAGTCTTCATTAATCCTCATAGATATATCATGGTAAAAGACCTCACGAATTTCGTGAGGCCTTTTGTTTACGGCGAGCCGCCGTTCCCTGTTTGTGAAGACAGTTTGTATATTTTAAAACATATTTTGCCCGAGCAAATATTTGTAATTGTCTTTGCAATTTGTGTTGATTGTTCAAATGGTAGCTATACTACGCTCGGGCATTAAAGTATTTGACTTAAAAAACTATCTTCACGATTTGGGTGCCGAGACACTCGGCTACAAAGTTACCTTAATATAGAAAGTCACGCTCGGGTATCATAAGTTTTTTATTGTACAAACTGTCTTCACGAACTGGCTGCCGTGACACACGGCTATTGACTTTTGGAGGAAATTGGATTATTATTTAAACTGTATAACTTTAAGTATGCTTATTTTTAAGATATATGATTTGTGAAGGAGTTGAAAAAAGTGCCGGATCTTTCGATAATTTTCGATATGGGTGTTGTTGCACTGCGTTTTCTTATGCCTGTTTATGCAATAATAATTGTGTACCAGTGCTTTGCCGCAATGCGCCGTCGCCGCCGTCCCGAAACTCCTTTGATTTCACTTTTGAACCCTGCAACGGGCGAGATGCTCCCCGTGCTTTTCTGGGAAAATTCAATCGGCAGAAGTAAAAGCAGTGATGTAACCGTTGATGACCCTACAGTTTCAAGAAATCATTGCGTACTCCTTCGCCGTAAAGACGGTTGGTATGTAAGCGATACCGACTCAAAGAGCGGCACAATGCTCAACGGCAAAAGAACAAGAGGCAGAGCAAAGGTGCTAATTGACGATACAATAACAATAGGCGGTACAAGCCTTATAGTAAAAAGAGGCGAGGAGTTCCAACAGCCGTTGCAGTCGAGCTGGTTTTTCTCAAAGGTCAGCGATAAGCCTGCAATGAAATCGTGGAAGCTTATGCTTCTTATTACATTTTTTCACTTTTTTATGTGCGTTCAGGCAATGTTCTGGAATGACGGCACAAATACAATGGCTCCGCTCGTGCTGTTCGGCGCTCTTGCGGCTGTTGAATGGGGATTCTTCTTTATCTCCTATTTTGTAATCCGCAGAGTAAATTTCGAGCTTGAATCGCTTGCCCTGTTTTTGACGGGCATAGGCGTAATGATGCTTATCAGACAGTCGGAACGCTCGGCTTATGTTCAGCTTGTTGCCGCCGCAGTAGGTATGATTATCTTCTGCATAATCATCAAGCTGATTGAAGATCCCGATAAGGTAAATAAACTCAGACTTCCGGCAATGATTTGTGCGGTCGGTCTTTTGGGTGTAACAATTGTATTCGGTAAGATTACAAACGGCGCCGCCAACTGGATTTATATCGGCTCGTTTTCATTCCAGCCGTCAGAGCTTGCAAAGATTATCTTCATCTTTATCGGTGCAAGCTCGCTTGATGTGTTGATGACAAAGAAGAACCTGCTTGAGTACATTATCTTCTCGGCAGTATGCGTCGGACTTTTGGCTCTTATGGGCGACTTCGGTACTGCGCTCATCTTCTTTGTAACATTTTTGCTCACAGCGTTTATGCGCTCGGGCGATTTCAAGACGATTATTCTTGCTGTTGCCGCCGCAATTTTCGGCGTAACCTTTGTCCTCAAGTTTAAACCGTATGTTGCCGACCGTTTTTCGGGCTGGCGTCATGTGTGGGAACATACTCAGGACAACCTTGGTTATCAGCAGGCAAGAGTTCTCACATATATGGCAAGCGGCGGACTTTTCGGCGTAGGTATCGGCAATGGTTTTTTAAAGCAGGTTGCCGCATCCGAAAGTGACCTTGTTTTCGGACTTGTTTCGGAAGAAATGGGAGTTATCGTTGCGTTCACACTTGCCGTGGCAGTAGGTGCAATGTTTATTTATGCAAGGGCAATTACAACCCGAAGCAGAAGTACCTTTTATTCAATTTCGGCGTGCTGTGCGGCAGGACTTTTTGTCGTTCAGCTTTCTCTCAATGTTTTCGGTGCAACCGATGTCCTTCCGCTCACAGGCGTAACATTTCCGTTTGTGTCTGCCGGCGGTTCAAGTATTATGTCTTGTTGGGGACTTGTTGCATTCATCAAAGCCGCAGACGAGAGAACTTATTCGGTGAAAAGATAAGTTTAGTAAATTGAAAATGAAAAATTGAAAATGGAAAATTGAAAATGGAAAATTGTTGCCGAGAGGAAAAACGGCAAAATAAAATGCTCTATCTCCCGACCGTATTCATAGTGCTTTGCAAGCAAAGCCGCATTTTCTTTAATTTTTCGATTGTTCACTTGATACACAGGGTGGTGTAAGGTTTGAAAAAAATACTTCGCAGAAGTACACTTATATATATAGTTGCGCTTGCGTTTATCGGCGGACTCGGCTATCTTGCCTTTGAGCTTGTAACAGGGGCAGACGATTGGGTTGATCAGGCATATAATGCGCATATAGCAGGTGACGGCGGCCTTGCACAGGCAGGAGCGATTTATGACCGCAACGGCACGGCTCTTGCACAGACGGTTGACGGTAAAAGAGTTTATAACGAAAGCGAGAGCGTAAGAAAATCTCTGCTTCATGTTGTCGGTGATGACAGCCTTAACATTTCAACGGCTGTTCAAAGTATGTATCGTTCTCAGCTGATAGGCTATAACCTTGTTTTCGGACTTAATATGCCGGAATCATTGCGTGCCTCTCACGATATAAAGCTGACAGTCGATTCCGCAACCTGTGCGGCTGCTTATGATGTTCTTGCAGCTTATAACAAAAAAGGTGCCTGTGTAATATATAACTACAAAACAGGCGAGGTTATCTGTTCCGTAAGCACCATGGCTTACGATCCGCAGGCTCCTCCCGAAATTACCAAGGACAACGAAAGCGAATACGAGGGCGTTTACCTTGATAATGTGCTTTCGTCAACCTTTACCCCGGGTTCAATCTTCAAAATCGTTACATCTGCGGCGGCAATCGAGAATATTCCCGACCTTTATGACCGCACTTGGGTTTGTAACGGAAGTGAGAACATAGGCGGAAGTGAAGTTACCTGTACGGAAACTCACGGAACGCTGACATATAAAGAGGCAATGGCACATTCCTGCAATATTGTTTTTGCAAAGCTTGCCGTTGAACTCGGAAGTGACACAATGACAAAAACTGCCGAGAAAATCGGCATTAACAGCTCCTTTGATGTTGACGGAATTAAAACCGCAAAAGGTTCATATGATGTCAGCGATGCCAATGAAAACCAGCTTGGCTGGTCGGGTGTAGGTCAGTATAATGACAAGGTAAACCCGATGCAGATGGCAATTATCTGCGGTGCAATTGCAAACGGCGGTAAGGCTACAAACCCTACCCTTATCAAAGATGAGTCCATACTCTCCGCACTCGGCATAAACTACAAGAGCAGCGGACAGGAGCTTTTTTCATCCGATACGGCGACAAAGCTTGATGATGTTATGAGATACACCGTTTCGGATTACTACGGCGACAACCTTTTTGGCGGACTTACAGTCTGTGCCAAAACAGGTACGGGTGAAGTCGGCGATGATAAGAACCCTAACGGCTGGATGGTCGGCTACTCAAAAGATGAGGACTGCCCTCTCGCCTTTGCCTGTGTTGTACAGGATTCGGGTTTCGGTTTCCAATATGCCGGTCCCGTGGTTGAAGCCGCAATGATTCAGGCTGCAAAAAGCCTTGGAGCGTCTGCGGTGCAGTAAATTAAAATTATATTATTGAAAATACAGTTTGACCGATTTTTTCGGTACATTGAAAGGAAGAACCCTGATGAATTTTTTAAAGGCTATGTTCGGCAACTACAGCAAGCGTGAAGTTAAGCGTGTGCAACCAATCTGTGACAAGGTGCTTGCACTCGAAGATAAATATGCGGCTATGAGCGAAAGTGAACTCAAGAACCAGACAACAATTCTTAAAGAAAGACTTGCCAACGGCGAAACAACAGACGATATTCTCCCCGAAGCATTTGCAACCTGTCGTGAGGCAGGCTGGAGAGTGCTTGGTATGAAGCACTTCCCCGTTCAGATTATCGGCGGTATCGTTCTTCACCAGGGCAGAATCGCCGAGATGAAAACCGGTGAAGGTAAAACCTTGGTTGCTACCCTCCCCGCATACCTCAACGCTCTTACAGGCGAAGGTGTTCACATTGTAACAGTCAACGATTACCTTGCCCGCCGTGACTCGGAGTGGATGGGCAAGCTTTACAGATACCTCGGCCTTTCGGTTGGTCTTATCTGCCACGATCTCGATAATGAGGGCAGAAAAAAGGCTTATGCCGCAGACATTACATACGGAACAAACAACGAACTCGGTTTTGACTACCTCCGTGACAACATGGTAGTTTACAAGGAAAACAAGGTTCAGCGCCCGCACGCATTTGCAATTGTCGATGAGGTTGACTCAATCCTTATTGATGAGGCGAGAACTCCTCTTATTATTTCGGGTAAGGGCGACAAGTCAACAGACTTTTACGCAAAGGCTGACGCTCTTGCAAAAACTCTTAAAGTTCAGCGTTTTGCAGAACTTGACGCAAAAGAGGATATGGAGGAGTATTACAAGGAAAACGGCATTGATTATGTTGTTGACGAAAAGCAGAAAACCGCAACGCTTACACAGAGCGGTGTTAAGAAAGCCGAAGAATTTTTCGGTATCGAAAACCTCACCGATCCCGATAACCTTACAATTCAGCACCATGTAAATCAGGCTATCAAGGCTAACGGCGTTATGAAGCTTGATGTTGACTATGTTGTCAAGGACGGCGAAGTTATCATCGTTGACGAATTTACAGGTCGTCTTATGTACGGCCGTCGTTTTAACGAAGGTCTTCATCAAGCCATTGAGGCTAAAGAGGGCGTAAAGGTTCAGAGCGAAAGCAAGACTCTTGCTACAATCACATTCCAGAACTACTTCCGTCTTTACAAAAAGCTTTCGGGTATGACAGGTACTGCTCAGACAGAGTCGGAAGAATTCCAGGAAATCTACAAGCTTGATGTTGTTGAAATTCCTACAAACAAGCCTGTTTTAAGAAAAGACCTCCCCGATTCGGTTTATAAGACAGAAAACGGCAAGTTCCACGCTGTTATTGACGCAATTGTTGAGGCTCACGAAAAGGGACAGCCTGTCCTCGTCGGTACAATTTCAATTGAGAAGTCGGAGCTTCTTTCAAAAATGCTCAAAAAGAGAGGCATCAAGCACAATGTCCTCAATGCAAAACAGCATGAAAAAGAGGCTGAAATTGTTGCTCAGGCAGGTAAACTCGGTGCGGTAACAATCGCAACCAACATGGCAGGTCGTGGTACCGATATCATCCTCGGCGGTAACGCAGAGTATATGGCAAAAGCCGCAATGCGTAAGCAGGGCTTTACAGAGGAGCTTATTGAAGAAGCTACAGGTTATGCGGAAACCGATGATGAAGAAATCATCAATGCAAGAAATACATTCAGAGAACTGAATGACAAGTATAAGGAAGAAATTAAGGGCGAGGCTGAAAAGGTAAGAGAGGCCGGCGGTCTTTACATTATGGGTACGGAAAGACACGAGTCACGCCGTATTGATAACCAGCTCCGTGGCCGTGCAGGCCGTCAGGGCGACCCGGGTGTCAGCCGTTTCTTCCTCTCAACCGAGGACGATCTTATGCGTCTGTTCGGCGGTGACAGAATGAAAATGATGATGGAGCGTATGAATGTTGCCGAAGATATGCCTATTGAGAACAAAATGCTCACAAGTATTATCGAAGGCTCACAGGAAAAGGTTGAGCTTCGTAACTTTGGCATTCGTAAGGATGTCCTCCAGTACGACGATGTTATGAACAAACAGCGTGAAATCATCTACGGTCAGCGTGATCAGGTTCTTAACGGTGAAGATCTCCACGAAACAATCCTCAAAATGGTTGAGGATACAATCGCAACTTCAATCAAGCAGTATCTCCCCGAAGGTCCTGCAGAGCACTGGAACTTCCAAAGCCTAAAGGATTACTACGCAGGCTGGCTCATAAGAGATGAATCAAAGTATGATTTCAGCCTTGAAGATCTTGAAAATATGGAACCCGAAGAGATTCAGAAGATGCTCGTTGACGATGCTCTTGAAATCTACAAGGAAAACGAAGAACTTCTTCCCGAGGAAACAATCCGTGAGATGGAGCGTGTTTACCTCCTCAAGAATGTTGATACACATTGGATGGATCACATCGACAATATGGATCAGCTCAAGAGCGGTATCAGACTTCGTTCATACGGTCAGCACGATCCTGTTGTTGAGTACAGAGTTGAAGGCTTCGATATGTTTGATGAGATGATTGAAAGCATTCGTGAAGATACTGTCAAGATGATGCTCATTATGCCAAAGCGTGTTTATGAGATTCAGAAAAGACAGGACGCAATTGCAGCGGCAAAGAGAGCAGCTCAGAGGGCTGCCGCAGCGGCAAAGTCTGCATCCGATGATGAAGAAGCTGTTGAACAGTCGGACGCCGTAAAGCAGGCGCTTCACCGTGAGCAGGTTGCTCAGCCTACAGAAACTTCTGCAGACGGTACGGATTCTGTCAACAAGACTATCCGTAAGGGCAAGAAAATCGGCAGAAACGATCCCTGTCCGTGCGGCAGCGGTAAAAAGTACAAGAAGTGCTGCGGCAGAGATCTTTAATATGTTTGCATAAAGCGGTTTGTATAATTACAGTTTAAGTGAATTACATTTTGAGGGGCAGAGAGCAATACTCTGCCCTTTATTTATGCCGAATTTTCAAGGTGTTTGGTGATTAATTTTATCGGATATAGAAACTGATTATAAAAATATATCTGAAAATTTCAGTAAAATGTAGGTTTTGGGGCATTTTAAAAGCAGCAATCGCAAAATAATACATATTTTCGCACGCACAGCATGGAGTAAACCTGCATAAAAATTTTTGATATTTTTGAAAAAGAATTAAAAATCAACAAATTTAGTGCTGAAATTGACTTTTTAACTGCCTGTTAAGGTTGTATAATGGGTATATTTTATCTTAAACACAAAAAATGGCGATAAATAAGTAATAAAATCACATTATGGTCAAAAATATTAAATCGTGCTTGCAGATATGCAAAATAACCAAAAATATTACCCAAAGTTTGGCTGTATTGCCTCTACAAATATGCAATAAAATATTATATACTTGTATACAAGTAAAAAAGAAGAACAAATTCAAAAAATTGCGTTTCATAATTAGTTGGCAGATATATTGGACTGTCCTATGCAGTTCTGTTTAATTGTACTTTGACTGCCAAAACAAAGTAATCGGCAATGAAGGAGAAGAAAAAATTATGAAATTAGGTAAAAAGCTTTGCAGAACCGTAAAGAAAAGCTTTTCCCTTGTGCTTGCACTTACCCTCATGCTTTCGGTATGTGCCATGTCGGGTATGTCGCTTAATGTATTTGCGGCAACATCTTTGGATCAGAAGATTTACATTAACCTGAACAAGAATAAGGAATGGAATGGTTTTTCTTCTGTTACATGTCGTTTTGCTCAGGATGACGGCACGGTTCTTAAAACAGAAAAAGTAAGCAAAGATCCTTCGTCGGGAGTTTTTAAAACCATTGCACCATCCGGTGCAACAAAAATTGAGCTTTCTTCCGGGGTTAATTTTACTCTTCCCGAAAAGACTGTTGCAAACGGTTCCCGCCGTATCTATCTTAATAACAGCAATAATACCTATAAGGAAGCTTATGCATATTCTTGGGTAAACGAGGATGACTTCAACGCAGAGTGGCCGGGTGCTGCAATGACTAAGACATCTTCAGACAGCGATTACTACTATGTAGATGTTAAGTCATCCTATAAAAATGTAATCTTCAGCAACAAGGGCAAAGACCAAACAAGCGACCTCGGTATTAACGACTCATACAGTGCCGATAATGCTCTTTATGATGCCTCAACAAGTCAGTGGACTAACCCGTTCATCAAGACCATCGACATTTCGGGTGCTACGGGCGACACAGAATTTTATCTTTCTACCGACGGCTCGTTCAAAGAAAGTAAATACCTTTCTGTTGAAGCTTCCGACAAACAGTCGAAAGCAACATATAAAACAGTTTATGTTTCAAACGATGACTGGAAGTCGCTTACAAAGGTTTATGCAACTTTTGACTACAACGATGCCTATGAAGGAACAGTTGAGCTTACACAAACCACGGTAAACGGTCATGTGGTGTTCAGCGGTAAAATTCCGACAGATGCGCTTTTAAGATTCCATCCGAACGAACATAACCTCAACGGTGCATCTTCTGCAACATCATATCCGACAGATTCGGGATATGATGGTTCGGGCTACAGCGATAACACGGCTACATATGTTAAGACAGCCAGAGGCGAAGGCTGGACAAAATTCTCGGAAATAGACAATGTAAACTATGGTGCTGTCGTTGAAAATTCATTCAAAGATAATCCTAACATCGTAGGCGTTGACGCAACATACTTTGACTACTGGTCTGATATGGAGCAGGAGAAAGGGTATCTTCAGTGTCAGGGTAACGACAATATGTATGACTATTGGTATCAGTTTGATAACTTCAACAACTACATAAGCAAGATTGCTTTACCACATAAATCGGACTGGAAGTATCCTCTCTACTTCGGTAATATGTATAAGGGTGGAGAACACTACGAAACATTTAAGACCCACGCAGGAGGACTTACAAACATCAACGATTATAATGATAACTATTACTATGCAGTAAACAACGCCAACGGTATGGCATGGGGCGACGGTAATTATAACCAGTCCTTACAGGGTCTTATGTACAACAGGCTTGACAGTAAGGGCAATCTTCAGGTTGCAAATGGTGTCAAGGCTCCTTACTTTGATGCTGAGGCACTTTCAACCGCTACATATAATGATAAAAGAGTTGCCAATGTTTATAAGTCATCTTTCCCGTTCCGTGCAACTACTGACGGTGATGGTGTTACTACTTATGAATTCACTTCAAAAAATGCAACCGATAACATCTACTTTACATGGGACGGCCTTACACCTAAAAAAATTAACTACGGTGCGGGCGAAACATATGGTGTACACGATGATTTGGGAAAATTCGGCGGTACAGAAAACGGTTATGGTGTTTTCCCATTCAACAATACTCAGAATACATCAACGGGCAAGGGTACTAACTCTAACCTTGACTATGGTTTCGGTATCAGACTTGATATAGACTTCAGAGTTCCGAAGGACGGTTTACTTGCAGACAACAAACCTGCAACCTTTAACTTCAGCGGTGACGATGACCTTTGGGTTTATATCGGTGAGGATTCAACAGGTGCTAACGCAGAGCTTGCTCTCGACCTCGGCGGTGACCATAAAGAGGCAAGCGGTTCAATTAACTTTAATACAATGAAAGCAACAGCTGACGATGTATTTGCCGATTACTCAACTCCGTCATCGACTTCATCATCATCGACAACAGTTACAGTTCCTAGTGATGAGTTTTGGGTTGGAACAGATTCCGCTTATGCTGACTTCTGTTTGCATATTTGGCAGGATACAACAGTTGGTATACATAATGACAATGCATATTTTGTAAAACCTTATAAAACATCAGACGGTTTTTACAAATTCAAAAAGTCACAGCTTGGCACCAATACCGAATTTGACTTCGAAAAGTATATGAATATCAGCGGTAAACTTTACCACGCTACAAATCTTGATGATTTTTATGGAAAGGCTTGGACTGTCAAGCAAGATTCCTGTACTTCATATATTCCCGGTGAAACGCATGCGGTGAACCTTGGCACCGTTACAAAGACAATCAACAATGGTGTTCAGCTTGATCCTAACAAGACATACCATATGGTAGTATTCTATATGGAGCGTGGTGAGGCTGAGTCTAACTTCTCAGTAAACTTTACAATGACACCTGCCAACAATGACCTCAAGGTTACAAAGGCACTTGATACAGGCGATGTTGTTTCTGAAATTTCAGATGACCTCAAAGCTAATGAAGCTTTTGGTTATTCAATCAAAGAGAACGACAACGATACCTCCGGTAAAAGCTACAAGCTTACAAAATCAGACGAAAGCACAAGCAGTGAAACTCTTTCAAACAGCGGTTTCACACTTAAAGATAATTATATAGCTGACTTTGACAACTCATTCAAGACCGGCAACGATATGACGGTTGACGAGTCAACAGACAGCAGTAATCTTAAATACACAACGAACTGGGAACTCGTTAACAACAGAGTCGGTTCAATAATCAAGAGCGGTTCAGCTACGGAGTCGGAATTCAATCTTGCGGATCCCGCTGATAAAAAGGCTTATGCACAGCTCCAGCTCGACTATACTAACAAGATAGTGACAGCACCTCTTGAAATTTCAAAGAATGTTGTTGATGAAGACGGTAAAACCGACTACGACACAAGTCAGCAGTTTACATTTGCAATTGCTCTCGACTTTGACGGCAGCGGTTCAACCTATGACTACAAGACCTATCCTCTTGAGTATCAGCTCAAAGAGAAGGGCGCAAGTGATTATTCAAGCACAGCTTACCGTACACCCTTGGACGGTTCGTTCACAATCAAAAAGGGCGAAAGCATTAAGCTTCTCAATATTCCTGTAGGTGCAACCTATAAGATTACAGAGAAAAATGTTATAGGTTATGTTCCCTACAAAGTAGGCGATCAGAACTTCAACGGTACATTTGTCGGTACTCTCGCCGAAGCAGGAAATGCGCTTAACTTTATCAATAAGGTTAATCCTACAAACATTGCCATTTCGGTAAATAAAACTCTTGACGGTCAGGCTTACAGCGGCAGCAAGTTCGTCTATACATTGACAGGTCTTGAATCAATGGATACAGCAAAACAGGATGCCGACGGCAAACCTATCAAGACAAACAGCGCAAAAACAATTTCCACGAATTTGGAAACACCTGACAAAAACGGTAAGGTTGAATTCAAAAACCTCAAATTAGTCACTGCGGGTGTTTACAGATTTAAGATTACCGAGGCTCTTGCCGAAGGTGCAAATGCATCCGATTATAAAATGGATACAAACACCTGGCTTGCCGAGATTGAATTGCTTGAAAGCGGTGAAGTAACGGCGGCTAAGTATATTAAGGTTAAGAACTCAGATATTGAAGACAAAACCGATGCTCAGCTTGCAGGTTACTTCAACGATCCTACTTCTGTTAAAGAAAATGAAGCCCTGTTTGCAAATGAAACAACACACGGAAGCGCAACAGTAAACAAGAAGAATCAGACAGGCGGTAATGTAAGTGATACGGAATTTGCGGTGATGAAGGTATCTCGTGAGGATATCTTTACTGCAGATGATATCAATACAATCATTAAAGATGCCACAATGAAAACTCATATGGTTTCTAAAACGACAGACAGCAACGGTCAGGCTGTGTTTGACAAACTGACAATCTTCAAGGACGGTCAGGGCGAGTTTACAAAAACAAACGGTAAAGTTGTATGGAACGAAAGTTCCGACAATTATATAACAGGTACTTCAAAATATCAAACATACTGTCTGTTTGAGTACAAACCGTCAGAGGGTTACACCCCGAATTACACACTCACCTACTTCACACTTCCTGTTGAGGGTAAGTACGATGTTACATATGATTATGTTGACGGCGCAATTACAATGCCTTCGGCAAGCGGTGACGGAATGAACGGCTATTTTGTTCTCGGTTTGTCGGTTGCAGGTCTTGCGGTGACAATGTTCACGGGTTACGCAATCTATTACGGAAAAGCTCGTAAAAAACGCAGAGCAGGACGCAGAAAGTAACCCAATATGATTTAACTTGTTAGAACAGGTGATTTTTTAATCATATGTTTCTTTCATAGAAAACCTCTTTGACTGCTACGGACACCGTTGTTAGCCGGTGTCTGCCATGCAGCCACCCCAACCCGTTTAACCATTCGGTTAGAATATAATTACATATATTAAATCAAACACAAAGGAGAAAGTAAAAATGAAAACTACAAAGAAAATCTTTGCAGCTGTTCTTGCAGTAATGATGATCGCTCTCATGATCCCATTCTCAGCAAGCGCAGCAGAGAGCTATTCAGCTACGTACAAACTTGCAGTTGATGCAAATGACACTGACAAAGTCGGTAATTACACATTCAGCTTCTTCAAGATTGCAGACCTCAACCTTACAACAGGTGAGTACTCATGTACTATCACCGACAAAGCACTTGAGGATGCTGTAAAGGGCACATACTCAGATGCAAAGTCACAGCAAATCATCACGGCTTGTGATAACCTCTACAAGACAGACAAAGCTGCATTCGGTACAGCTGCTACAACAATCAGCTTTTCTTCAACAGTTACAGAGGCTACTGCAACAGTAACAGACCCAGGTCTTTACTATGTATATTGTACTTCTAAGCCCGCTAAGGTAACAGGTGTTCAGAGCTCACTTGCTTCACTTCCTTACTTTGATGGTAAAAATTATGTTTCTGTTGACCAGACAGAGTACAACCTTGCTGAAAAGGTTTCAACAAGCTCAGTATCAGTTGACAAGACAGCTGACAAGACATATGTAGGCGACAACAATAAGACTGTAACCTACACACTTACAGCTTCAACAGCAGGTTCAATCGACAACCAGCTCAAAAAGTATGCAATCGTTGATACAATGGATGAAGGTCTTACATTCAACGAGAATTCAGTTGTAGTTAAGTACGACGGCGCAGTTGATGCTCTTACTTTGGGTACAGATTACTCTATTGAAAAGAACTATACTTACACAGGCAAGAACGGTGAGGCAACTGCTACATTCGCAGTTGTATTCGAATCTGCTACACTTGAATCAGAGGAATTCTATAATGCTAAAACAGTTGTTGTTACATACACAGCTGATTTAAACGAAAAGGCTAAGCTCAAAACAGCTATTCACAACACAGACGGTCTTGTTTACGGCAACGATTCTGATACAAACTTTGAACCCGGTAAAAATTCACCTGATGTATTTACATACGGCATGAAGGTTGTTAAGGTTAACGGCAATGACAAAACTCAGAAGCTTGCTGACGCTGAATTCCAGATATTCACAGACCCAGAAGCTAAAACACCTCTTACAGTTGACGGCAAGAAAGTAGTTGCTAAGACAGACGCTACCGGTGAGGCTACATTTGTTCTCGAAGGCACAACAACAACATTCAAGTTTGATGCTACACAGACACGCCGGATGAGTATGTAACAAGACTTTATGACTTTATTGAAGAGTTTCAAGAGAA
>OGXQ01000947.1_pt1 | contig 22814 bp, 15 predicted proteins | sample 1576291 | NCBI WGS metagenome assembly OGXQ01 (sample SAMEA3541575, study PRJEB24748) | human gut metagenome | biome: human gut; feature: human-associated habitat; material: faeces | place: China | collected 2012 | reverse complement strand
TTTCCGTAGAATCATCCCGATTGCCGGAAAGATTTGATAATTATAAGATCGTACAAAGCAGACGACTTTTGCGCAAAGGCTGGTCTCGGCCCTTGTGGCGCTGTGCATGGTGCTGAGCGTGTGCGCACCGGCACTGGCGGCAGATGACCGCGTTATCTGGATTCAGAAATCCGGTGGAACAGTGCAGCTGCTGAATGCAAGCACTATTGGGATAAAACTGCCCGGATGCAGCTATGCATACGATGGCACAACTGTGACCATCACAATGGAGGCGAGTCAGGGAGAGGTAATGCAAGGCGTGACGCTTGTAGGCGGACCCAGCACGGATATTGTTCTGGTCTGCACCAATAATACACGAATGGACGGTGGCCTGGGCCTTACCATTACGGGTATGCGCAATGTTACGATCAAGACCGAGGATCCCTCAAAAACCTATACGGGAGCCTTTTATGGAGCATTGAAAGTTACAAATTGCTACGGAAATGTGACCGTTACCAATCCGCACGGTGCGGCAGTCGTTTACTCTCTGGATGTGGACAACACAGCAGGTACAGGCAATGTGACGATCACGGGAAGCAGAGCAGACGGACCGATCTGTGCCGTAGGAAACTTTGGAAGCAAGGTCAACATTGCAAGCAACGGTGATGTGAAAATTGAAAACATCGTTTCTATTGGGCCGGCGCAGCTCAACTATCAGGCGGTTGACGGCGAACTGACCGTGACCAACAGTAAAAGTGTAACTACTACGGGTGGAGCAAGCAAAGTTGATATCACGAGCAAAGGCGCTGTTGAAATCAAAAGTAACGACGCAAAAAACGTGGTGGGCAATGGTTTGTCTGTGAATGCCGGCGGTGCCGTCACTGTGACGGGCGGCGGCGCGGACGACGCTGCTGCTGCTGCGATCAAAGGCGATGCCAACATTACAGCAGGCGGCGGTGTGAATGTAAGCAATCCCTACGGCATTGCGGTTGATGGCAATCTGACCATCGACAGCAGCACCGGTGTGACCGTTGTTGGCAACACACAGAAGAATGCTGTCCGTTATGCGGCCAACATTACCAGCAGCGGTGCAGTGAACATCAGCAATGATCGTGGCATTGCCGTGGGCGGCAAGCTGACCGTGAAGAACGCCAGCGGTACCGGCGATGTTACGGTGACCGGAACCGGCAATGCCACACTTAACAATGGCGCTGATATCACCAGCAGGGGTGCCGTAAGCATTACCAACACCGGCAGCGGCCTTGCTGTGGACGGGAAGCTGACCGTATACAACAGCGGCATTTATACCACCGCAAGCGGTGCGGACATCTGCTCTTCCGAGGGAACCGGTCAATATGTCCAGCAGGGTGCACCCGGCAAGGAAATAAAAACATATCAGTACACGCAGAGCAATTCCGACGTGACAGCCCACGAGATTCCGATCACCCCCGCAAGGCTTCACAACGCCGACGGCAGCTATGCCGACACGAAAGGCAAGAGCTCGGATACTACATTCTATTATTCAAACGGTGTGTGGGGAACTGCCAAGCCCTGCGATCATAAAAATACCGAAATCCGCAACGCCAAGGACGCAACCTGCACCGTGTCCGGCTATACCGGCGACACCTACTGCAAGGATTGCGGCGAGAAAATAGGCACCGGCACGGCTATTCCCGCTAAGGGTCATAAGGAAGTTGTCGATCCTGCCGTTGCGGCAACCTGCGAGAAAACAGGACTGACCGAGGGCAAGCACTGCTCAGTCTGCAATACGGTTCTTGTTAAGCAGGAAGTTATTCCCGCCAAGGGACATACGGAGGTTATTGACCCTGCTGTTCCGGCAACCTGCGAAGAACCCGGAAAGACCGAGGGCAAGCACTGCTCGGTCTGTAATAAAGTTCTTGTTGAGCAGGAAGCAATTCCCGCAAAGGGACACCGGTGGACGGAAGGCGGTGTTATTGTAACAGCACCTACGTGCGAAAATGCAGGTGTAATGAAATACACTTGTATGGATTGCGGTAAAACAAAGACCGAGGCAATAAGTGCGACAGGGCATCAGCATATCGTTGAAATCGAAGAAAAAGCTGCAACCTGCACCGAGCCCGGTCACAAGGCGGGTACAAAGTGCCTGGATTGTAATGCAATACTTTCCGGGATGGAAGAAATCCCTGCCAAGGGACATACGGAGGTTATCGATCCCACGGTAGAGCCGACCTGCACAAAGACGGGACTGACCGAGGGCAAACACTGCTCGGTCTGCAACGAAGTTATTGTTAAGCAGGAAGTTATTTCCGCCAAGGGGCATACAGAGGTTGTACGCAATCAAAAACCTGCGACCTTAACCGAGGACGGATACACGGGCGACACATATTGCGCTGAGTGCGGTGTTCTTATTAAAAAGGGTGAAGTTATACCGAAAGGCGGCGTAATCGTCAGCTGGGTAGTTGAAGGTGAAACAGTAAAAACGGAGGCCTGCAAAAAAGGCGAGAAGCCCGAGTATACGGGTGCGACTCCTTCAAAGGCCGAAACTTCGCGCTACACCTACGAATTCAGCGGATGGACTCCGGAGATATCCGAGGCAACCGAAGATGTGACATATACGGCGCAGTTTACAGCGATAGGCAAGAACGGACTTTGCATTGAGGGCAATGATACCTATTGGATAAAGGACGGCGTGAATGTTGAGTTCCCCGGACTTATCAGAATCAATGTCGGCACGGATGCCGCACCTCATTATCATTATTATTATTTCGGCGAGGACAGCAAGGCTGTAAAGGACGGCATGTATAAGGTCGAAAAGAACAACGGTCTTCCGCTTCCCTGTTATAACTACAAGTTTGATGCCGACGGAATTATCGAGCATGATGAGGACACCTCAAAGAACGGTATTTGCGACGGCGACGGTTCAAGGTTCTACTATATCGACGGCGTCAAGGTCGGCGAGGGACTCATAATGGTTGACGGAAGCTACTATTATGCAAGAACATCGACTGCCGAGATAATCAGAGGCCGCAGCTACTGGATAACAAAAACGAATAATTATCCGGTAGAAGCAGGACTCTACAATTTCGATGCCGATGGGAAAATGAGCATAGACGGCTTTGTCGAGTACGGTGGATTTACCTACTATTACGATAACGGAACACTTGCCAAGGGCTTCACGAAGATAGGCGACGATTATTACTTCTTCAACGCCGCCAGCGGAAAGATGTATAAGGACATCGAACTGTGGGTCGGCGGCAACGAGTACGGCATCGAGGCAGGACTTCACTATTTCGGTTCTGACGGCAAGATGCTTGTTCAGGATGTTGAAAACGGAGCCAGGGAAATAGTTGAAAAAGACGGCAAGCTCTATCTCATGATAGACAAGTCGACGGCGCCCGAGGGTCTCTATGAGATTGACGGTGAATACTACTATGCGCAGGCATACGGAGTACTTGCGGTAGATAAAGAAATTTATGCGACTACCGAGCTGCTTGACGGAACCGGTTGGTACAGATTCGGTGCCGACGGCAAGCTCATAAAGAACGGCTTTGCCGATTGCGGCGGATATACCTTCTATTTCACCGACGGTATCCGAGCCAAGGGCTTCACGAAGATAGGCGAGGATTATTATATCTTCAACACCTACAGCGGAAAGATGTACAAGAACGCCGATATGTGGGTCAGCGGTGAAAATGAGTATGGCGTTGAAGGCGGTTTACACTATTTCGACGAGACCGGCAAGATGACAGACGCTTGAGCTATAACAATTTTATTTATTAAAATGCCCTCCCATATTTTTATATGAATGTAATATGGGAGGCGTTGGGTGGAAGCATTATCCGTAAAACGAGAAAGGAATGATAAAATGCAAAAATCACGGACAGCAAAAGTTATATCGCTTATTTTGGCGATAATCATGCTTGCCGGTATTTTCCCTGCATCTGTTCTGGCAGACAGCGGAAACACGGTCAACAGCTATGATGAGTTCATAACCGATCTGACTTGTCTGGAAAACTATGCCAACGAGTATGTCAGCGAGCATCCCAATGAGGATACTGCGGCACTTGTAATCAACTATGTTCGCAGCGGAGTGGAAAAATATACCTCAGGCACATGGACTACGTTCTGTGGCCCGGAAAACACTGCGTTCGTTAACTTCGTTGCACAGCAGGATGAAGCCAACGGCACATTTGCCGCAAAGCTTCGCAGCCTCGATAAGTTCACCCTGCCGAACGGTGACGAGGTTGAATTTGCGCATATGTTCGGCGCAATGGATATGGCATATCATACCGGAAACCAAAAAACCGCAGATCTCGGCAGCTGGGCGGGCGATATATGCGACCTTGTTCAGCTCACCACCAATGCGGGAATAAGCGGTACGGTTGAAGAGATGGCCGAGGAAATACGTACGAAAAACGATAGATATTTCCTTTACGATCATCCCGATCCGGAGGTTCATTCTTTCGGTATTCTCGATCTGTACGGAGATCTTGATGCTTTCTATATTCTCAGAAAGCTTAGCTTAAACGGCTCGATAAGTTCCGTGATGAAAAACTATTTCACGAAGAATCTCAATGACGGACTTCGCGCCAAGTTCTTCCTCGACAACAGATTTGACGGCGCGTCTCAGAAGGATGATATCAGAGACGCCGTTTATGAGACGTATTGCGCCAACGAGGGCGTGAGGACTCTCGAGGGAACATATCTCCCCAACGGAGTTAATCCGGATATAAGAAAGGCCTGCTGCTATGCTTTTGCAGATTATCTTTACGAGACGGCAAAGGATCTGCTCAGCAACTCTTATTACAAGGTCTTCTCCAGCAAAAAGTCTAACATTGCTCCCGGAGTTACGCAGGAGATAAAATACGCAACATCCAAAGATAACAAACAGCTTGTTTATTATCTTGCCACAGCGGATATTACGAGAGGCGACGTTAGTGTCCATGCGAATTACAACGACAACAATCCGGCTGCCGGATGGAAGATGTCTCGTGTCAGCGACCAGGTGAATGCGGCGCAGAAAAGGCATTCAAACCCCGACGATCCCGATAATTACATCGAAAACTATAATGCGGTTGTGGGTGTAAATGCGGACTTCTATGACATGAGCAATGGCGTATCGCACGGTGCTTTGATTATGGAGGGTGTTGTATACCATGATCTTGGCAGCGAGAACTTCTTCGGTATTCTTAAGGACGGCACACCGATAATAGGCGGAAGAAAAGAGTGGAATGCCAACAGCGGTAATATACAGGATGCGGTTGGCGCAGATGTATATCTCGTCAAAGACGGGAAAATAGTACCTGAAGCCGGCAACAACTACTACTCAAGCCGAGCACCCCGTACCTGTGTTGGCATTACCTATGACGGTCAGATAGTGCTTATGACGCTCGACGGACGCCAGGAGCCGTTCTCGGCGGGCGGCAGCTTCGTTGAGATAGCCCAGATAATGTACGACGCAGGCTGCGTTGTGGCGGTCAACCTTGACGGCGGCGGATCAACGACCTTTGCCGCAAAATCGGAGGGCGCCGAAAATGTATCTGTTGTTAACAGACCTTCTGACGGATATGAGAGATCGGTCAGCTCGTCGCTGCTGGTAGTCTCGACTGCCAAGCCGTCAAATGTGTTTGATCACGCAGTAGTTTCGGCAGATTATGATTATCTTACAGTCGGAACCGAGCTTGACATCGATGTCAGGGGCGTTACTGCTACCGGCGGGGCGATTTCCATCCCGGAAGGCGCAACTCTTAAAATCTCGGATGAGAGCATAGGAACTATATCTGCCGGCGGCACGTTCACTGCAAAAAATCTCGGTGATGTGAAAATACAGCTTGTGGCGCAGGACGAAACGGTTCTCGGCTCGAAAACCTTACATGTTGTTGAACCGACAGATCTTAAATTTAAAAGAGAGAGCGTAAATGCTATATTCGGAAAAGCCGAGGAGCTTCCGCTTGAGGCGTCTTATAACGGAAATGTTGTTAAGATAAATCCCGGTGACGTTCAGTTTGGCTTTGTAAAAATAACGCTTGTGTCTATCGGTCAGGTTGAAGGCGGAAGCGTCAACACGACAAAAACGGAGCTGGTCTTCGATTATCCTGAAGCGGGCACCGTTAACGGCTTTAATTTTACTCCTAAGGAAGACAGCACTTTGCGCACACTGACCATCGGCGCGGTGCTGAAAAGCAAGCTCCCCGAATTTCAGAATGCGATAAACAGCGAGTACGCAAGAGTATACCAGGAGGCATTGTCAAAGGGCTACACGAAAGAAGAGGCTGCTATTCAGGCTCAAACTGCCGGAATAAATAAGGCTCTCAGCATAGCTGCCAAGCTCACGGTTTACCTTTATAGCGAAGACGAGGCGAGCTTCGATTTTTCGGAGGCTACCGGCGGAAGCGCTCTGGTGGCATGGAAACGCAATGTTTCAAATTCTTACTATAACGAAACTGAAAATGCATATTATGCGATAGATTCTAACACCCAGTCAGAAATATCATATACATTTGCAGTCGATATGTCAAAGGTATCTATACCGGAGAAGCTCACGGGGCTGTTATATATGCTCCCGGGAGGAGATCAGGAAGGCCGAACGGCATGGGATTTCCTGCTTCAGTTGGCCGAGCGTATAAGCCCGCTGACTACCGTTTCAATAAGCATAACTGTTCCGGAAGGCTTTACTGTGGATACCTCAAAGCTCAGACTTGCAAACGAGTATTTCACTCTTACCTCCGCTAAGGTTGAGGACAACAAGCTTACTATAGTATGTAACTTTAAAGAGCAGTCCGAGCCGATAAATCCGACAACCGCAAATCCGCTCTGCGTTCTTACCGGACTTAAATTTATACCTAAGGACGGTGCTGCATGGTCTGAGGACGGAAAGCTTGACTTTACACTCAACGGACAGCTTGACTACGATATCTATGCACATTTCCATGTTCTCAAGACACTTGCTCAGCAGGAAGAGTATCAGCAAAAATACGGACTGTATCCCTATGACAACAGTGCAAACATCAACGGCGACTACGGTGCTCATTTCATGGATACGGCAGACAGCTTTTCCGATAAGTTTGTTTTCGTGAAGAAAAGCAAGGACGGCTGGAGCAGAGAAAACGGTCTGTGGTCATTCTACAGAAACGGCAAGGCTCTCACCGGTATTCAGAAGCTGCCCAGCCATATTGACGGCGAGACCGGAGAGTATTGGTATGATCTCGGTACTCAGGGTCACTGCACCGATAAGCTGACAGGACTGTTTGAATATGAGGGCGAGCACTATTACGCCCGTTTCGGAGAGCTTGTTTCCGGATGGCAGTCTATTGAAGCGTCCGACGGCGAATCATATTTCTATTATTTTGATCCTGTCGATTACACAATGTACACGGGTGTGCGCACCATAAAGGGACTTACCTACACCTTCAATGATAATGGCGTTATGGTCAGAGGCGCATTCCGTACCGACGAAAGAGGAACAAAGTATTTTGTTGCCGGCGAGTCGGTGTATCGCAGATTTGTTACCCTTGAAGAGGGCACATATTGGCTCGATGTCAATGGCTATGTCGCTTACGGAAATGACCATACCGTTACCACAAATGTCAAGGATGTTACATGGTATCATTTCGATGAGAAAACCGGACTTATGACCGGACTGTGCAACGGATTTATTGACTATCACGGTGAGCTTTACTACTGTGATGAGAACGGAAAGGTCTTTTACGGACTCATCAAAACTGACGGCGGAATAATTTTCACCGCGACTCTCGGCAAGGTCAATGTCAATATGGGCTGCTATGTTGACTCAAGCACAGCAACTAGAGGCTGCAAACTGGAGACCGGAAAATACTGGTGCGGCGATGACGGCTTCATAGTTGCAAACGGATTTGCCGATATCGACGGCGAAACATATTACTTTGAAAATTATAATCACGCCAAGGGCTTTAAAAAGATAGGCGACGATTATTATATCTTTAATGCCGGCACAGGAAGAATGTACAAAGACGCCAACATGTGGGTCGGTGATAACCCGTACGGCATCGAGGGCGGAATACATTATTTCGGCAAGGACGGAAAGATGTTTGTTCCGGATCTTGAAAACGGCGAGAAGAAGATAGTCAGTGAAAACGGAAAGCTCTATTTCACAGTCGACGGCACTAAGGTCTCCGAGGGACTCTATGAGCTTGACGGCGACTATTACTATGTTCAGGCCAACAAGGAGATTGCAACCGATAAGGCATTCTATCTGTATAACAGCGAGCTCAAGGGCGGTGTCGGTTGGTACAGATTCGGCGGCGACGGAAAGCTCATAACCGACGGCTTTGTTGAGTGCGACGGAAAGACTTTCTATTTCAGCGCCGGCGAGCGCGCCAAGGGCTTTACAAAAATAGGCGACGATTATTATATCTTCAATACCTACAGCGGAATGATGTATAAGGATGCTGATATGTGGGTTGGAGATAACCCGTACGGAATTGCCGGCGGAATGCATTACTTCGGCAAGGACGGCAAAATGGCGGGCTGATAAGATACAGCTTCTGCTATGATTTCTGCGGGACTTCCGCGATTTTCGGAAGTCCCGCTTGAGGTTTTTATTTTATGAGTATTGAAACTTTGATAGTTACGGTTGACCGTGACAGCGATGCTGTTGTTCGGGAAATGAATGTCCAGACCGATGCGATAGTCGGAAATCAGTGCGCTGAAAATTCGGTTTGGAGCTTTTATGAAAACGGCAGAAAAACCGTGTTTTATAATACGGCGGATCGCGGCATCGGAAAAAACAGAAATATCGTTTTGAAAAACTCTCAAGCTGATATCTGTGTTTTTGCCGATGACGATATGACGTTTCTGGACGGATATCCCGAAATCGTTCAGAAGGCGTTTGCGGAATGTTATGACGGAGATGTTCTCATCTTTAATCTTATCGAAAAATACCCGAGGCGCTATGTGAATCGGGAGAAGAAGAGAATACATAAATATAACTATGCAAAATACGGAGCTGCGCGCATGGCGATACGCCGCCAAAGCATAATCGATTCCGGAATAAGCTTCAGCGCGGAGTTCGGCGGCGGAAGCGGATACGGCGCGGGCGAAGATACAATATTTCTCAAGGATTGTCTTGACAGGGGATTAAAAATTTATGCCGTTCCTTATGCGCTCGCCGAAATAGATCAGCAGGCGGTCTCTACGTGGTTTAACGGTTACAACGAAAAGTATTTTTTTGACAGAGGGGCTTTGTATGCGCGGCTTTATCCGCGATTTTGGGAGCTGTTTTGCGTGCGGTTTTTGCTTCGCCACAGAAAAAAATATAAAGACAGCATGGGCTTTTGGACAGCGTTGAAATCAATGCGTATCGGCGCAAAAGAATACCGGACGGAAGGGGAGAATCGGTAGTTGAGGTTCAGTGTTATAGTGCCTGTTTATAATGCGGCGGATTTTATTGGCAGCTGTGTGATGTCAGTAATGAATCAGACCTTCGGCGACTGGGAGCTGATTATTGTCGACGACGGTTCGACTGATGAAAGCGGTATTTTAGTTGATCGCTTTGCCGCTAAAGACGGGCGCATCAGGGTGTTTCATCAGGAAAACAGGGGACAGTTTTTTGCAAGACGGTGCGGTATAGCAAATTCCAAAGGGGACTATCTGGTCTTTCTCGACAGCGATGACGAATTGACTCACAACTGTCTGAAAACTATCAATGCCGCAGCGTGCGAAAGCAATGCCGATATAATTCTTTATGTCGGCAGAATAGTCCGTGATGATTTGGAGACGGACAGATATATAGGAAATGTCGGCACAGAAAAATGCAGAATCCCCATAGATACGCTCAAGCGCAGCCTGATATCTTCAAATGATTTGAATTCTTTGTGGTCAAAAGCGTTTAGGCGAAACTTGTTTGACGGAGACGATACGGACTACTCGGCGTTTCGCGGGATACGATACGGCGAGGATAAGGTGCAGCTTTTCTATCCCGTAACCAACGCTGCGTCTGTTTATTATATCCCGGACTATCTGTATAAATATAACTATCGGGCAGAAAGCGTGGCTCATAGTTTCGATATTAAGTCAGCCTCTGCGAGACTTGAAAACGAAATGTTTTCATTGATGTATGAATATATGGAAAAATGGAATATGACAGATTGCGCCTGCAAAAGGACTGTGGCAGTGTATTATCTGAGAACCTTTCTTTCGGCTTATTACGGGCTGCGAAAGACAATGGTGGCCCACGGAAAACTCAAACAGTTCAGGGCATATAACTGGATGGAATATGTCAACAAAAGCGCCTTTCGCTATTGTGTGAGCCGTGAACTCAGCATAAAGGAAAAACTGGAATTGTTGGTGGCAGTGATTGGTTTTTGATTTTAGGGGTACGTGATTGCGTGTGAAAAAAATCAGAATGAAAAAAGCCGAACTTAATATCGCAACAACGCTCATAAATCAGCTTGTCATGACGGCTTGCGGAATAGTTGTGCCGGGAATTTTTATCAATGCCTTCGGGTCCGAAGCATATGGAATATCAGTTTCGGTCACGCAGTTTTTGTCATACATAACATTGCTCGAAAGCGGAGTTGGCGGCGTTGCGAGAGCGATGCTTTACGGCCCGCTTGCACACGGCGACGAACGGGGAGTCAGCTCTGTCTACTATGCTGTGAAGAGATTTTTTGGTTATATAGCCGTTGCTTTCGCAGCTTACAGTGTAGCGGTCGGCTTGCTGTATCCGGAGCTTGCGCATGTTACGATTTTTTCGGGAACATATATTTTCTTCCTTGTTCTTGTTATCGGTATGTCCACCCTTGCAAAATATATGGGCGGGCTTGCAAATCTCACATTGATTGCGGCAGATCAGAGACAGTATGTAAACAATATTATATCTGTCGGAATAACGATAGCAAATACGCTGTCTATATTGATTTTGACCGAGCTTGATTGCGGTCTGCTGACGGTAAAGCTCGGCAGCAGCATCATTTTTGTTATACGCCCTTTGTTGTATATGCTCTATGTCAAAAAGCATTATCGCCTGAGCAGAGCGGAGAGTGAAAAAACAAAGCTTGAACAAAAGTGGACCGGTATCGGACAGCATCTCGCATACTTTTTGCATACAAATACGGATGTAGTGCTGCTGACCCTATTTGCCAACACGCGCCTCGTTGCCGTGTATTCGGTTTATAATCTTGTGATAAGCAGTATCAGGGCGATAACCGAATCCTTTTCCGGCGGAATGGAGGCGGCGTTTGGCGAGATGATAGCCAACGGAGAGACTGACAGGCTCAAGAAGTCGTATTTCAGATATAAAACATTGATAACTGCGGTTTCGTTTGGCCTTTTCAGCTGCGCAGGCATATTGATTGTTCCGTTTGTCAGATTGTACACAAAAGGAGTAACGGATGCGGATTATATTCAGCCGGCTTTTTCGTTTGTGCTTATGCTGGCTGAGGCGGTTAACTGTATAGTGCTTCCGTGCTCGAGCCTCCCTGTTGCGGCAAACCGCCTCAAGCAGACCAGATGGGGTGCTTACGGTGAGGCGATAATAAATATAGCGGTATCATGTATTCTTATCAAATGGAGTCCGCTTCTCGGCGTGGCTGCCGGAACCTTGGCGGCGACACTGTTCAGAGGGATTTTCTATATGACGTATTCGTCAAAGAAGCTTCTGCATATTCCGACACGGACGGTTATTGTAAAATTCATTGCCGCAGTGACCTGCCTGTGTATTGTGACGGCAGCGGGAAGATATATTACATTGCCGCTTGAAATTGAAAATTATTTTCAGTGGATACTGTGCGGCGCAGCGGTTTTCGCAGCCGTTTGCCTGCCCATTATGCTGATTGCGGGGCTTCGTATAAGGCGTCTCGGAATCGATAAAAAAGAAAACGGCGGGGATAAGCTTCCCCAAAATATATACTCGGAGTCGGAAGATGAACAGAGATCGTATACTGATTGTAAATAATAACATGCACATCGGCGGAGTGCAGAAAGCGCTTGCAAATCTGCTTTGCGAAATACATTCCGACTATGATATTACACTTCTTTTGTTCTATAAAGGCGGAGAGCTTTTAAAAGATGTCCCGCCGGATGTGAAAGTTATGGATGCTGCCGCTCCGTTTCGGTATCTCGGAATGTCAAAAAGCGATGCCGTCAGAGTGTGTGACAAGCTTTTTAGATTTTTCTTTGCCGCCTTCACGCGCATCTTCGGAATGAGAGCGGCAGTCAAACTCATGGGACTGACGCAAAAAAAGATACGCGGCTATGACACCGCGATATCATTTTTGCACAGCGGAAGAGAAAAAGTTTTTTATGGCGGATGCAACGAGTTTGTGCTGGATTTTACAGAGGCACAGCAGAAGATAACTTTTGTTCATTGTGACTTCGAAAAAATCGGCGCGGTATCAAAGAAAAACAGAAAAATATACAGTCGTTTTGACCGAATAGCGGCGTGCTCCGAGGGCTGTAAAATGTCATTGCTGAGATGTTTCCCCGAACTTTCGCAAAAGACTGGTGTAGTCAGAAATTGCCAGAATTACAATGAGATAAGATATCTGGCTCAAACGCATCCTGAGAAGTTTGATCAAAGCAAATTCAATATTTTAACGGTTGCCAGATTTGGAAAAGAAAAGGGGATTCTCCGTGCTATAAAGGCGGTTTTGGGGGTGTGTGATGACTTCGATGATATCAATTATTATATAATCGGCGACGGCGCTCAGAGCCGGCAAGCAGAAATGCTTGTGTCTGACGGCAAATTTTCCGATTCGGTGACATTGCTTGGGAAAAAAGAGAATCCTTACGGATATATGGCGGCGGCAGATATATTGCTTATTCCGTCGTTTTCGGAGGCGGCTCCGATGGTGATAAATGAATCGGCATGCCTCGGGACGCCGATTCTTTCGACCGAGACATCTTCGGCTTTTGAAATGGTTCGCGATACCGGATTCGGTTGGGTTTGCGATAACTCGGAGAATGGAATAAGAGATGTGCTCAGGCGACTTGCTGCGTCGCGGGATGAAGTGAATTATAAGCGAAAATTACTCAGCACTCGGAGATTTGACAACGCCGAGGCAGTCAAACAATTTTCGGAGTTGATAAACCATAATGATAAAACAGATTGAAAAAGAAAAACAAAACCCGGCTTTCGACAGGGAATATATTGCCGCTGCATGTGGCTGTGTTTTCCTTTCGGTGCTCATATGTGTCGGCCAGATAATCGGCAATATGCTGCTTATAGCAGCCTTTTTTGCCGGAACTGTCGGCATATGCATCTGGGCATGCATGAAAGAAAAAATTCTTCCGGTTTTGCTGTACTTTCTTCCGTGGAGCCCGTTGATGAAATTTTACAAAGGCGGAATATCATTTTTTACCGTTATGCTGCTTGTTTCCTGCTTTGTAGCTCTGATAAAAAATAAAATGACGCTGAACATTTATCAAATAGTGCTTACGGCTCTGATAGCAATTCTGACAGCGATTGCCAAAATGGTGCAGGGAAATGAGATAACCAATTCCTATCTGTTTTTTATAATGATGCTTCTGCTTCTTCCGTGTATCACAAAATGTGTAAGCTGCGATTCATTCGGCGACACAACCGTGTTTTTTGCGCTCGGAATAATTACGGCGGCTCTGTCTGCGCAGCAGCTTGTCGTGTTTCATAACATAGCTCAGTATATTACTGTTGACTCATATCTGACAATAACCAGACTCTCGGGATATTACGGAGATCCTAATTTCTACTCTGCGCATATCACGGCATGTCTTGCCGGAATCCTGATGCTTCTGAGCCGCGAAAAGGATAGACTGAGGCAGGCTGTGCTTATTATTGCAGCAGTTTTGCTTCTGTATTGCGGAATGCTTTCCGCGTCAAAGATGTTTGTTGTTGTGCTGGCGTGCCTCTTCTTGTTCTGGATACCGGTTCTCATGGAAAAAGGCGGAAGAGGAAACAGCAGAGTGAGAATGTTCGTAGGACTCATTTGCGCGGGAGGAATATTCATTTCGTCGTCAGTGTTCAAAGAACTGCTGCAAATAATCGACGACAGATTTGCTTATGCGGCAAATGTTTCTCAGCTGACAACGGGGCGCACCGATATTTGGAAAAACTATATAAATGAATTTTTAGAAAACATAGATGTTACACTGTTGGGAGAGGGATACTCCCCGGTGATAATAAAAGGACGAGCTTCTCACAACACGGTTATACAGGGTGTTTTTCAGTTTGGATTGATAGGACTCCCTCTGATTGCGGCGTGGATGTATTTCTTTTTAAAAGACATATTTAAATCTGCGGAAAACACAAAAACGGATTGGAAATATGCGGAGCTGATGTGCGTCGGAACAGTTCTGCCGTGGATGAGTCTTGATATACTTTTCTTTGATGAGTTCTTTCTTGTGTCACTTTACGCAGCTGTCGGCATTGTGTGCATGTCGAAAGATGCCTCTGATTAATATTGATAACCACTTTATACTCCTACATAAAAATCACCGACTCCGAGTGCTGCCCGCAGGCGCTTGGGGTCGGTGGTTTTAACGGTTATTTTGTAATATGTGAGGATAACGAAACTGTCAGCGGGTGCGATTAACTCATTTCTCCAAATACCAATACGACCGCATGCCGGACATATATACTCTTCCGTTCTTCGGCACCTGGCGTATGGCGTTGAAAACATTGTAGTAGTCGCCCGCGCCCATGCTTGTGCAGATCATACCGAACATGGTCAGGAATATAAACTTCGGGAAAATCATGCCGATAACATAGGGGACGATGCCGAAAATTATGTTCGGGAGCATCGACATGAATATGAACCTGCCCTTACTCATCGTCTCCGTGCCGATAACAAATAGCATGCCCTGCTTGAGATTTGTGTAAAGATACACATCTTTTTTGAAGCAGAGGGCGTGGAGCAGCTCGTGCGGGAAGATTATCACTATAGAGCCGAGGAGCGCCGCAAACCATGTGATTGTCGCGGATTTTGGTTCTGCAACGGGAACAATTCTGAAGAACGCCGCCGCGCCGAGAATGACGAGTATTATGCAGGCGACGGTGTTCGCAATAATGGACAGTTTTTTCATGCTGTCCGCCTCTTTGAACTCCACCGCGCCGGGCTTGTGCTCCGTCTGCGGCAGGCTGTCCGGGTCGAGGTTGAACTTGCCCATGTAATGAAGCTTCATGTCAGCCGCCCTTTCTCATTTTTTCGATAGTTTCTTTTATTTTTGTCGGAGCCTCGGCGGGGTCGTCAATGTCCATAACCGCCTTTTCCATCGGGCACATGCCGTCTTTTTTGCGGTTTATTATATATTCGACTTCTTCGCCGCAGGAATATTTTATCCCGTGCCCGTCAAGAATCTTTTTGGCGCTCCGACTCATAACTACGGCATATATTTCGCCGACGCCGAGCAATACGAACAGCATCGCCGCCGCTTTGCCGATCGTCTTATCTGCGGCGGAATATCCGCGGACATCAATATTGCTGTCTAAAAGCTCAATGAGCGGCGCGACTCCGCGCTTTTCGCTCGTGTGTATGTCATCGCCTCTGCAAATGACGCAGGTGTATCCCTCGCCTGTAAGAAGCTGTTTTGCGTGTTCGATATCAGTCATGCTTTCCACCGCCTTGTAAATTCCCTGTGTAAAAGATTATACTATAAACGCACCGGCTTTTTCAATCGGCAATGGACAAAAAGCGCGGGTTGTGCTATCATAATGAAAACGCTTTCGGAGGAAATCCATGGACTGCAAATATATTTTTCTTGATATAGACGGAACGCTTGTCGACTTTCAGGGCAAGCTCGCCGACTCAGCGCTCAAGGCACTGGAAACCGCAAAATCAAACGGACATAAGCTATTCGTCTGCACTGGCAGACAGCGTTCGCAGATATATCAGTGGCTTCTCGAAAAAGTGGAGTTCGACGGCGCGGTATGCTCATCTGGCGCATATGTTATGGCAGACGGCGAGTGCATAGCTCAGCATTGCTTTTCAAAAGAATATATAACCTTTCTTTCGGATTATTTCACCGCCGCGCACACTCCGTACTGCGTGCAGACAGAGCATACGCTGATGCTCGAAAAGTGGTGCGGGGACGCGATAGTTGAGCATTATCTCGCCGACGGCATCGACCGCGGCAAGATAGATTCGCTCTTCGGCATGACAAAAATAGTCGAGAGCGTGCCCGAACTTACGGTTGCCGAAAAGCTCATATATTACGGAGCACCGAAAGGGCTTTCCGATGTTGCCGCCGACCTCGGGGACAGGTTCAGCGTTGTGCGCTACAGCTTCGGCAACATGGGTGACCGCTGCGGCGAGGTGACAGACAGCAGATACACCAAAGCTACCGGCATGGCGGAGATACTGCGCCGCTTTGACGCGCCTCAGAGCGCGACAATAGCCTTCGGAGAAGGCGACAACGACCTCGAGATGATGGACTTCGCCTCTTTCGGAGTCGCCATGGGCAACGGAACTCCGGCTCTGCGCGCGGCCGCCGATATGGTGACCGACGATATAAATTCAAACGGACTCTATAACGCGTTCAAAAAGCTCGGATTGATATAAAAATTAAGCCGCCCGGCTGTATTTATTACAGTCGGGCGGCTTTTGCTTGTTATTTTATCAGTTGTCCTCGTCGAAATGATCGATTTCGTTTTCGCTGTCTAACTCGCCGCCGTCATCGTCAATGATGCTCAGCTCCTGTTCGAGTCTCTCGCGAAACTCAATGAAAACCTCGTCGTATTCCGGCTCGTTGCCGGTCACATAGGTGTATTCGTCGGTCTCCTCGTCGTATTCGATCTTCATCACGGCAAACTGCATGTCGCCCGATTCGATGTTCTCAACGGGCAGGAGAATGACATAATTTTCGCCCTTGTGCTCGACTATGTCGACTACCGACATCTCAACCTCGTTGCCCTCGTCGTCAACGAGAGTAACGTAGCTGTCCTCGGCGCAGGAATCCTCCTCGCCGTCGGGATAAAAATCAAGAATGTTGTTGTCCTCAGCCATAATTAACTCCTTTTACACATTGAATCTGAACAGCACGACATCGCCGTCGTTCATGACATACTCCTTGCCCTCGCTGCGGACAAGACCCTTTTCCTTTGCGGCGGTCAGCGAACCGCAGGCGATGAGATCGTCGAAGCTTATGACCTCGGCGCGTATGAATCCGCGCTCAAAGTCGGAGTGAATCTTTCCTGCCGCCTGGGGTGCCTTTGTGCCGCGGGTTATTGTCCAGGCTCTGACCTCGGGCTTGCCGGCGGTCAGATATGAGATAAGACCGAGCAGGTGATAGCTGCGCTGAACGAGCAGATCGAGTCCGCCTTTCTCGATTCCGAGATCGGTCAGGAACATCTCGCGCTCCTCTTTTTCGAGCGAGGCTATCTCAGCCTCAAGTTCCGCGCAGATCGGCAGAACCTCCGAACCCTCTGCGGAGGCTATTTCTTTGACCGCGAGATAGTGGCGGTTTGTATCAATATTGTTTGCAAAATCGTTTTCACTCATGTTGCAGGCATATATTACCGGCTTCGCGGTGAGCAGGGCGATCTGAGCTAAAAATTCGCGCTCGTTCTCGTCGCACTCGACATTTCTCGCGGGCACTTCGCTCTCAAGTTCGGTTTTGAGTCTCTTGAGGAACTCGAGCTCGGCGGCTGCGGATTTATCGTTTCTCGCCTGCTTTGCGACCCTTTCTATCCTGCGCTCGACCATCTCGAGGTCGGAGAGGATGAGCTCGAGGTTTATCGTCTCGATGTCTCTCTTCGGGTCGATAGTCGCGTCAACATGGACAATGTCGTCGTCCTCGAAGCAGCGAACAACATGTATTATCGCGTCGACCTCTCTTATGTGCGAGAGGAACTTGTTGCCGAGACCTTCGCCTCTCGATGCGCCGCGCACAAGACCCGCTATGTCAACGAATTCAATCGTTGCGGGAGTTATCTTGTCCGGGTGATACATCTCGGCGAGCTTGTCCAACCGCTCGTCCGGCACTGCGACCACGCCGACATTCGGCTCGATGGTGCAGAACGCATAGTTCGCGGACTGCGCGCCCGCGTTTGTGATGGCGTTGAAAAGTGTGCTCTTGCCGACGTTCGGCAGACCTACTATTCCTAATTTCATTTCAAATGACATCCTTTATTTTGATTGATATTCATTTAATTATAACCTCTGGCGGACAAAAAAACAACCGCAACCGCGCTTTTATCAATAAAAAATTGCAAAATCTTCGCCCATGGTGTACAATAATCCCATAAGAAACTACCGGAGGCAGATGTTTTGGATCTTTCGCGCTTTTCAAGAAGTGAAATGCTCATAGGCGGGGAGTCGGTCGAAAAGCTGAGCCGCTGCCATGTCGCGGTGTTCGGGCTCGGCGGCGTCGGCTCTTATACTGCGGAGGCGCTCGCCCGCGCAGGAGTCGGCGAGCTGACCGTTATCGACAATGACGAGGTTGCGATTACCAACATCAACCGCCAGCTATACGCCCTCTCTTCAACGGTCGGCATGAAAAAAACTCAGGTCGCGGCGGCGAGAATAAAAGATATAAATCCCGACTGCAAGGTGAATATTATCGACGGATTCTATCTCGAAGAGAATTCTGCAGATTTCTTCGAGAACCGCTATGACTATATGGCTGACGCGGTCGATACCGTTCAGGCAAAACTGTCGTTAGCTGTCGAATCGCAGAGGCGGGGGATACCGCTGATATCGTGCATGGGCACGGGAAATAAGCTCGACCCGACGCTTTTTCGGGTCTCCGATATCACAAAAACTTCGGTTTGTCCGCTGTGCCGCGTGATGCGCCGCGAGCTGAAGGTCAGAGGCATAAGTCACCTGAAAGTCGTCTGGTCACCCGAGCAGCCGATAAAGCCGAATGAGACCGCCGAAGTGACTTCACGCAGGGCACTGCCCGGGAGCATATCGTTTGTTCCGCCCGTTGCAGGCATGATAATGGCGGGCGAGATAATCAAAGATCTGATAAAATAACGTAAAGCTATATAACTTTACACTTCCCCGAGAGGAGATAAGTATGAAGAAAAAAATTATCCGCGCCGCGGCGGCGATACTTGTGCTGACGGTCGCGCTTTCTTTCGCATTCAGCGGCTGTTCAAACAAAAAGGACGGCGGGGACGAGACAACCACCATGCCGCCCGAGGCGGTCGAAGCGGTGCAGACCCTCAAACTGCCCTATTCAAAAGGCGACAAGCTCAATCCTTTTACGGCAACAAGTATGCTCAATCAGCAGCTGATGCCGCTTATCTATGACGGTCTGTTTGCCCTCGACAAAAATTATAATCCTCAGCCGCTTCTCGCGTCGAATTACAGCCGCAGCGGTCGAACCCTGACGGTATCTCTTGCGTCTGCAAAGTTCTCGGACGGTTCGAGCGTCTCGGCTTCCGATGTTGTCGCCTCGTTTGAGAGCGCGAAGAAATCGCCCGCATATAAAACTCAGCTTGCGAATTTCAGCAGCGCAAAAGTCAGCGGGAACAGCGTCGTGTTTTCTCTCGCCGATGACGACCCATATGCAGTGAACTGCCTGACCTTTGCCGTCACAAAGCGCGGTTCGACTGACGACGGCGCGGTGGGCAGAGGCAGATACACATATTCTTCGGAAAACGGCGTCGGCTATCTCAAGGCAAGCAGCGCGCGCGGCAACTTCTCGCCGAAGAAAACAAGCATCACTCTCTATGATGTCAAAGATTTGAGCATGCTCAAATATACCCTCGCCATCGGCAATATAAGCTTCGCTTTTGACGATCTGCGCGGCGGCTCTTATACCCGCTATTCCGCGTCGGTCGCAGATATCCTGACGAATAATTTAGTCTATCTCGCTTTCAACAAGAGCTGCTCCGCGCTCTCATCCGAGAAGGTACGTCAGGCGGTGGCACTTGCCATTGACAGGGCGAAGCTCGCCGACGAGTCGTTCCAGGGTCACGCCAAAGCGGCGTATACTCCGTTTAACCCCGACTGGAATGTTATCTCCGGCAAGGACTATACAGTCAAAACCGACCTCGAAGCGGCGGGAAAGCTGCTCGACGAGGCGGGATATACTTCAAAAAATGACGCCGTGCGCGCGGACGCAAATAAAAAACAGCTTTCGCTGAAAATAGTCGTCAACAAAGACAACGGCTTCAAATCGGCGGCGGCGCAGAGCATAAAAGAGATGCTCGAAAAGCTCAAAATTTCCGTTACCGTCAGCGCACTGAGTGAAAAAGATTACCGCTCGGCGGTCGCGTCCGGCAAATATGATATGTATATAGGCGAGGTCAAGCTCACCGAGAATATGAGCCTTTCGCCGCTTCTCAAGAGCGGCGGCAGCGTGGCTTACGGCATCAACACTTCGGGCGCCGCGAGCACTGCGTATTCGGCGTTTCTCGCAGGCTCGTCCGATGTGAACACATTTATAGATGCGTTCAATGCCGATATGCCGTTCGTCCCGCTTTGCTACCGTTCGGGGCTTGCGATATACACGCGCACGCTGAAATATGGCAACGCGAATCATATCAACGATGTCTATGCCGATATCGATTCGTGGGATTTCCATTGACAGCAGAAAATCAAACAGGGCTTCCGATTTTTAACGGAAGCCCTGTATTTTTTATATTATTGCGTCCTCGGGGTCGGGGTCGCTGCCCGTGAGTATCGCGTCGGCGCACTCGTTTAGCTTTCTGAACAGCGAGTTGTTTTTCATTATCCGCGAGGGAATCGATATCGTCCCGGTGACGAGGCGGTAGTATGCGCTGTCCCTCTCGACTCTGTTCATGCCGCCGTCGAGGAACGAGAGCAGGACATTGTGAACAATGTCGATAACTTTCATGTCCGCGAGCTCCTCGGCGTCCTCCTTGCGGAGAATTTTGCCGAAGGTCAGGCGGTTCACTTTTTTGTAGAAGCTCATCACATCGGATTCGAGCAGCAACTTTGCAATCGGCTTTGCTATCGGACGCAGCGCTGATATTTTCTTGCCGTTCGCACCGAGCGCGTCGAGCCTTTTGCCGAACTCTTCGCGGCTAACGAGTATGCCCTTGAGTGGCAGGTCTATCATCTGCACCGCGTGCGCTTTCAAAAACTCCTGCGCGTCGTCTGCGCCCTCGAAGCTCTCAAGATGCTCCGTGACTATGTGCAGGCGGTTGTCATCCGTTACAGTGACATTGACTATCGGCGCGGGATAGCCGCACAGCGAGCCTATGTTCACTTCCGTTATCGGATTTCCCGAGGGTGATACAAATGTATCTATTCTCTGAATATGTGAGTGACCGACGAACATATAGCGAAGCCCTGCGTCCGCTAATTTCGAGGCAACCTCTTCGCGGTCGCCGACGCAGTGGCCGCTCGTGATGAACGGGTGGATGTGCGCGATGAGCAGGTGATGCTCCATGCCGATCATCAGCTGACCGTCCTCTTTTGCCTTGCGTATCTGTTCCTCGACCCACGCCATGTGGTCGGGGGTGTAGCCCGCACGCCCTTTGCCGTTCTGGTCGTCGTTGAGCGCGAGCAGGCGGACTCCGTCGGCAATCTGCGCGACATATGAGTATATGCCGAGATGTGTCTTGTATGAGCTTATCGCGCGGTCGAGCCCGAATTCGCGGTAGAATTCGCTCAGCTCCTCGGGTGGGGCCGCCCCAAGCCTACCGTGTCCATGTTCCGGGACATGATGGGGGGACTGCAGTTCATCGCCAAGCCGGGGAATCTGCGGAATATGAGGGCGGACACCCCGGTGCTCTTTCTCTCCGGGGAACAGGACCCGGTGGGCGGCATGGGCCGAGGGGTGCGGAAGGTCCGGCAGATGTTCCTGGACGCGGGCTGCACCGACGTGACCCTGAAGCTCTACCCCGGCGGCCGCCACGAGATGTTCCACGAGGTCAGCCAGCAGGAGGTCTTTGAGGACCTGCTGGCCTGGCTGGAGGACAAGCTGCCCTCTTGACGCTCCTCCCCATTTTGGCTACAATGTTTCCGAAGCAATAAGGAGGGGTTTTTGTGACCTATCAGGAAGTTCTGGCCGCCGCACGCACCTGCAGCGGCCCCAGCTGCAAGGCCTGTCCGGTGTGCAACGGGCGCGCCTGCGGCAGCACCATGCCCGGCCCCGGCGCCAAGGGCACCGGCACCGTGGCCATCCGCAACTATGAAGCCTGGCAGAACATTGATTTGAACATGGACACCATCTGCGAGAACAAGCCGGTGGACACCACGTTCCGGTTCTTCGGCGAGACCTATGCCCTGCCCGTGTTCGCCGGTCCCGTGGGGGCGGTGAATCTCCACTACGGGGACAAGTACAACGATCTGGAGTACAACAACATCCTGGTCCCCGCCTGCGTCCAGGCGGGCATCGCCGCCTTCACCGGCGACGGCACCAACCCGGATGTGTTCACCGCCGCCTCCGCCGCCATCGGAGCCGCGGGCGGCAAGGGCATCCCCACCGTGAAGCCCTGGGACAAGGACACCCTGTACGCCAAGCTGGACGCGGCCAAGGCCTCCGGCGCCAAGGTGTTCGCCATGGACATCGACGCCGCCGGACTGCCCTTCCTGAAGGGGCTCACGCCCCCCGCCGGGTCCAAGACGGTGGCCGAGCTGCGGGAGATCATCGAGTACATCAAGGTGCCCTTCATCCTCAAGGGCATCATGACGGTGAAGGGCGCGCAGAAGGCCCTGGAGGCCGGGGCCGCCGGCATCGTGGTGTCCAACCACGGCGGCCGGGTCCAGGACGGCGTCCCCGCCACCGCCCAGGTCCTCCCCGCCATCGCCGACGCGGTGAAGGGGCAGATGACCATTCTGGTGGACGGCGGCATCCGCACCGGCGTGGACGTGGTGAAGGCGCTGGCCCTGGGGGCCGACGGCGTGCTGCTGGCCCGGCCCTACGTCACCGCCGTGTACGGCGGCGGGGCCGAGGGGGTCCAGGTGCTCACCCAGAAGCTCAAG
>OGXQ01000922.1_pt1 | contig 23120 bp, 26 predicted proteins | sample 1576291 | NCBI WGS metagenome assembly OGXQ01 (sample SAMEA3541575, study PRJEB24748) | human gut metagenome | biome: human gut; feature: human-associated habitat; material: faeces | place: China | collected 2012 | reverse complement strand
TAACGAAGAGAGGCAAGGCCATCGGCCTTGCCTCTCTTCGTTATGGATGCGTCCCCTCACAGAATGATGCAGATCAGACCGCCGCTTCCCTCGTTGAGGATGCGTTCCAGCGCCTCCCGCAGCTTTTTCTGAGAATCCTCCGGCATCCGCTTTAGCTTCGCCTGCAAATCCTCCCCCACGATCTCGTGGAAGCTGCGGCCAAAGATGTTGGACTCCCACAGCTTCCCCGGCTCCCCCTCGAACTCCTGTAGGAGATAGTTTACCATGTCCTGCGACTGCTTCTCGTTCCCCACAATGGGAGACACCGTGGTGCTCACATCCGCCCGCAGCATATGGATAGACGGAGCGCTGGCTCGCATCCGCACACCGTACCGTCCTCCCTGCCGCACGATCTCCGGGTCCTCCAGCTCCAATTCCTCCACCGACGGCATCACCACGCCATAGCCGGTGGATCGGGCACTGGACACCGCCTGCGCCACCCGGTCATACTCTTTCCGCAGACCCGCCAGCATCACCAGCTGCTCCATCAGATCACCGTCGTCGGTGATGCTCAGCCCCGTCTGCTGGTTCACCGTATCGTAGAACAGGCTTCGGGGCAGCTGCACCTCCACCTGCCCTACGCCGGTCCCCAGATCCATCTGCCGCAGTGTTGCGGATCGGATCTGCTCCGACTGTTCCAGCGCCGCCATGCAGCCCTCCAGTTGCCGGACGTGCTCCAATCGTTTGGCCTCCTGCCCCACCGCATGATAAAGGCCTGCTGGGATGGGATGCTCCGGCGGCAGAGCCTCCACCCATTCCGGGAAAAACAGCTGCAATTCCTGCACCGGGAACTCATACAGTAGACTCCGCAAAATCTCCTGCAGGTCCCCTTCCCCCAGCTCCAGGCAGTTCACCGCAAGACACCGCACACTGTATTTCTGCTGCAATTCCTCCGCCAGCGGACGGGCTTCCTCCGGATGCAGGGAGTTCACCAGCACCACAAAGGGCTTCCCCAGCTCCTGCAGTTCCCGGATGACCCGCTCCTCCGCCTCCAGATAGTCGCTGCGGGGAATGTCCGTGACGCTGCCGTCGGTGGTGACCACGATGCCCACGGTGGAGTGGTCGCAGATGACCTTCCGGGTCCCCAGCTCCGCCGCCTCCGTCATGGGGATCTCATGGTCATACCACGGGGTCATGACCATCCGGGGCGCCAGATCCTCGAACTGCCCCACGGCACCGGGAACCATGTACCCCACGCAGTCGATGAGCCGCACGGAGAAGGAGGTGCCGTCCGGCAGACGCACCTCTGCGGCCTCCTCCGGTACGAACTTTGGCTCGGCGGTCATAATGGTGCGGCCGGAGCCGCTCTGGGGCAACTCGTCTCTGGCCCGCTCCCGTCGGTAGTCGTTTTCAATATTGGGCAGCACCTGCGTCTCCATAAACCGTTTGATGAAGGTGGATTTTCCTGTGCGGACCGGCCCCACCACGCCGATATAGATGCTGCTGCCGGTGCGGGATGCCATATCCTGATACATGGATGTGGAACGATTCATATGCTTCTCCTCCGAATCCTATCAGCTTTTGCTCCCAGCATATGCGGCAGGACGGCCCATTAGAAGGGATATGGTTTAAGAAGATGTAAATTTTTCTGTCTTTTATCCAACAAAATGTTGATTATTCAGGGACGAATATGGTAGAATAAAGTTAATTTATTCTACAGCATACGGAGGTGTTGACTATGCATGGCACGACCATTGACAGACGGGTAAAAAAGACCAAGAAGCAGCTGCGGCTGGCGCTGATGCATCTGATGACCCAGAAGAGCGCCAAGAGCATCTCGGTCCGGGAGCTGGCGGAGCAGGCGGATATCAACCGCAGCACCTTCTATATCCACTATAAGGACGTCAACGACCTGCTGCTGCATCTGGAGGATGAGATGGCGGAGCGTCTGTCAGAGCTCTGTCGGCGGCACGATCCCAAGGACTCCATGACTGGCGGCTACCCCTTCCTGACGGATCTCTACGCCTTCATTCAGGAGAACGCTGACCTGTGCAAGGTGCTGCTGGGGGGCTACGGTGACCGGGCCTATACAGAGCGCATCTGCCGCATCCTACGGGATGACTTCATCGAGGCGTATCTGTCCCTGCTATGTCCCGGCGACCGGGAGAAGATCCACTACTTCTGCGCCTTCATCGTGCCGGGAAATCTGATGCTGGCCCTGCGCTGGCTTCAGGACGGCACCAGAGAATCCCCGGAGGAAATAGCCCGCTTCGCCGGGCAGTTCATCAACAGCGGTGTGCAGTCCTTTGCCGGAAGATAATCGAAATGAAACGGTCATCCCGTAATAACAAAAAAATGGCTCCTGACAGCTTGTCAGGAGCCATTTTTATATGTCTCTTCTTTGCCGCTTTACCGCACCAACCGCTGCCCCAGCAGCACCACCGTCACGCCCAACAGCAGGCTCAGCGCCGTATACAGCATCGCAAGGCCGGTCTTTCCGCTTTGCAGCAGACCTGCCGTCTCCACGGAAAAGGTAGAGAAGGTGGTGAAGCCGCCGCACACCCCCACCCGAAGGAACAGAAGCATCTGCGGGTTCAGCTTGGCATACTTCCCCGCCAGCGCCCCGATTAGGCCCAGCGCAAAGGCACCTGCGATATTGATGCACAGGGTAATAGCCGGAAAGCCGCTGACCGGTTTCAGGGGCAGCAGCCCCAGCAGATAGCGGCAGATGGAGCCGGCTGCGCCGCCCAAACCAACGAATACGCAGTTCAGCAGCATAGCCTTAGCCCTTCAGGCTCTCCTCCACCGCCACGGCCACAGCCACGGTAGCACCGACCATGGGGTTGTTGCCCATGCCCAAAAAGCCCATCATTTCCACATGAGCGGGGACGGAGCTGGAACCGGCAAACTGGGCGTCGGAGTGCATCCGGCCCATGGTATCGGTCATGCCGTAGCTGGCGGGACCGGCGCCCATGTTGTCCGGGTGCAGGGTACGGCCGGTGCCGCCGCCGGAGGCCACGGAGAAGTACTTCTTCCCCTGCTCGATGCACTCCTTCTTATAGGTACCGGCCACAGGATGCTGGAACCGGGTGGGGTTGGTGGAGTTGCCGGTGATGGACACATCTACACCCTCGTGGTGCATAATGGCCACGCCCTCCCGGACATCATCGGCACCGTAGCAGCGGACGTCAGCCCGCTCACCCTCGGAGTAACGAATCTCCCGGACGATGCTCAGCTTGCCGGTATAGTAGTCAAACTGCGTCTGAACATAGGTAAAGCCGTTGATGCGGCTGATGATCTGGGCAGCGTCCTTACCGAGACCGTTGAGGATCACCCGCAGGGGCTCCTTACGGGCCTTGTTGGCGTTCTTCACGATACCGATAGCGCCCTCGGCAGCAGCGAAGGACTCGTGGCCCGCCAGAAAGGCAAAGCACTTGCTCTCATCGCTGAGGAGCATGGCCCCCAGATTGCCGTGACCCAGACCCACCTTCCGGTCCTCGGCCACGGAGCCGTCGATGCAGAAGGACTGCAGGCCCACACCGATCATCTTGGCGGCCTCGGCAGCGGTCTTGACGCCGGACTTCAGGGCGATAGCTGCGCCCACGGTATACGCCCAGCAGGCGTTTTCAAAGCAGATGGGCTGGATGCCCTTGACGATCTCATAGGGGTCGAAGCCCTTGGCCTTGCAGATCTCCCGGCACTCCTCCACGGAGCCAATGCCATACTGAGCGAGGACGCCATTGATCTTGTCGATTCTTCTTTCGTAGCTTTCAAACAGTGCCATTTTTTGTCCTCCTCTTATTCCTGCCGGGGGTCAATGTACTTGGCGGCGTTCTCGAACTGGCCGTAGTGACCCTTGGCCTTCTCCAGCGCCGCAGCGGCGTCGTCGCCCTTCTTGATGAAGTCCATCATCTTACCCAGACTGATGAACTCATAGCCCACGATCTCGTCGTCCTTGTTCAGCGCCAGCCGGGTGACATAGCCCTCGGCCATCTCCAGATAGCGGGGTCCCTTGACCTTAGTAGCGAACATGGTACCCACCTGAGAGCGCAGTCCCTTCCCCAGATCCTCCAGAGAAGCGCCCACGGACAGGCCGCCCTCAGAGAAGGCAGACTGAGACCGGCCATATACGATCTGCTCGAACAGCTGACGCATGGCGGTGTTGATGGCGTCGCACACCAGATCTGTGTTCAGCGCCTCCAGAATGGTCTTGCCGATGAGGATCTCGGAGGCCATGGCGGCAGAATGGGTCATACCGGAGCAGCCGATGGTCTCCACCAGTGCCTCCTCGATGATGCCGTTTTTAATGTTCAGGGTCAGCTTGCAGGCGCCCTGCTGAGGGGCGCACCAGCCGACACCGTGGGTAAAGCCGGAGATATCGGAGATTTCCTTGGCCTGCACCCACCTCCCCTCCTCAGGGATGGGAGCCGGGCCGTGGTAAGCACCCTTGGCCACCGGACACATATGCTGTACTTCCGCAGTATAGATCATGGTAACGATTCCTTTCTGTGCTGAATTTTTTACCATTGTGGATGGGTTTATCCTTTGGGGCTATTATAGCAAACGCCGGGAGAGATTTCAAGAAGTTCTAAGCAAATATTCCGAACATTCCGTGCATTTTTGCGCCAACGCAGGGAATCTATCCCTCTCACAGCTTGGTCAGATGGGTCCCGGCGGCCTTGAGCATCAGTTTTTTGGTGCCAATCTTGTCAAAGGCCACTTCCACCAGCGCATCGCCGCCCATGGGCCGGACGCTGAGTACCATACCGTCTCCGAAGGCATTGTGGCGAACGCTGTCGCCGGCCCGCAGCTGCATCAGGGGCGCAGAGGGTGCTGCGGAGCGAGCCCGCACCGACGGAGCGGACGGAGCCGTTGTAGATCGGACCGGCTCCTCCCGACGGGTACGTACCTGAGACGCAGCGGCAGGACGCTGCCACTCCCCCTCCCAGTGGGACGCCGCCTGCTGGGGTTCGGGCTTCCCCAGCCACTCCATATTCTCCTCCGGGATCTCCTTGAGAAAGCGGGAGGGCATAGCGGGGCTGGTACGGCCGTACAGGGTGCGCTGCCGGGTGTTGGTGAGGGTCAGCTTCTCCTTGGCACGGGTCATGGCCACGTAGCACAGTCGCCGCTCCTCCTCCATCTCCTCCTCATCCCCCATGGCCCGGTTGCCGGGGAACAGGCCGTCCTCCATGCCCACCACGAACACGCATGGAAACTCCAGCCCCTTGGCGCTGTGCATGGTCATGAGGGTGACGCAGTTGTCGGAGTCCGCCTGACTGTCCAGATCCGTATATAGAGCCACCTCGTCCAAAAAGCCCGCCAGAGTGGGGTTCTCCGGCTCGTTCTCCAGAAAGCCCATGATGCTGGAGGCCAACTCCTGTACGTTCTCCAGCCGGCCCCGGCTCTCCATATCGTCCTTTTCCTGCAGCATCCGCACATAGCCGGTGCGGTCACACACATATTCGTAGAACTCCACCAACCCCAGATCGGCCACATGGCGGCGCATTTCCTCCATCATATCTGTAAACGCAAGAAGCTTTACAGCGCTTGTTTTCAGCTCTGGATAGTCGGATGCGTGGCAGAGGATCTCATAGAGGGGCCTCCCCTCCTCCGTGGCGATCACCTGCGCCTTATCCACCGTGGCGGTGCCGATCTTGCGGGAGGGTACGTTGATGATGCGCCGCAGCCGCAGATCATCGGTGGGGTTGTTGATAACGCACAGATAGGCCAGCATATCCTTGACCTCGGCCCGGTCGAAGAACTTCATGCCGCCGATGATCTTATAGGGTACGCCGTTGCGCTTAAAGGCATACTCCATGGCGTTGGACTGGGCGTTGGTTCGGTAGAGCACGGCGTGTTCCTTCCAGTTGACGCCCCGACGGTAGTTCATCATGATCTGCCCCACTACATAGTTGGCCTCGTCGGACTCATTGAAGCAGGTTTTGACGGTGATGATTTCCCCTTTTCCGTTCTCCGTCCACAGAGTCTTGCCCTTGCGGCCGGTGTTGTGGCGGATGACGGCGTTGGCCCCGTCCAGAATGTTCTGTGTAGAGCGGTAATTCTGCTCCAGACGGATGGTACGGGCGCCGGTATACTGCTTTTCAAAATTCAGGATGTTCTCGATGTTGGCCCCCCGGAAGCGGTAGATGCTCTGATCGTCGTCGCCTACCACGCAGATGTTGCGGTGTCCCCCTGCCAGCAGACTGGCCAGCAGATACTGCAAATGGTTGGTGTCCTGATACTCGTCGATGAGGACGTAGCGGAACTTGCGCTGGTAGTAGGCCAGCGTCTCCCTGTCCGTCCGCAGCAGATCCACCGTGTGGAGGATGATATCGTCGAAGTCCAGCGCATTGGCGTCCCGTAGCTTCTGATTGTAAAGCGCATATACTTTACTGATGCGCTTACGCCGCCAATCCTGAGATTTTTCTGCCTGAGCGGCAAACTCCTCCGGCAGGATCATATCATCCTTGGAGCGGGAGATGATGGTCTGGATCTCCCGGACGGGAAAGGTCTTTTCATCCAGCTCCAATTCCTTGAGAATGTCCTTCAGGAGCCGTTTGGTGTCATCGGTATCGTAGATGGTAAAGCTGCGGTCAAAGCCCAGCTTGTCGATGTCCCTCCGCAGGATTCGCACGCAGGCGGAGTGAAAGGTGGCGGCCCACACATCACGGGACTCCTCCCCCAGCATCCGCTCCAGACGATCCTTCAGCTCATTGGCAGCCTTGTTGGTGAAGGTAATGGCCAGTACCTCCCACGGGCGGGCGGGCTCCACGGCACACAGATAATCCGCCAAGGGCTTCTGCTCCGGGTCCGGGTGCCGGACATACTGCTCCAGAAACTCCACCTCATCGTCGGAGATGGGCATGGGGATCTCCTCCGTGTCGCTGCCCCGGCCATAGCGCAGAAGGTTGGCCACCCGGTTGATAAGCACCGTGGTCTTGCCGCTGCCGGCTCCGGCCAGCAGAAGAAGCGGCCCCTCCGTGGAGAGCACCGCCTCCCGCTGCTTGTCGTTGAGATGCTGATAGTTCAGGGCGATGGCCTGCCGCCTTGCCCGAATAAAACGCTGCTGCAATTCATTCATGTATTTTTATCCCCTGCTTGTTGTTTTCTCCTATTTTAATACAAAATCCGGGGCCGGTCAACCTCTCTGCAGAAATATAGAAATTTTGTTCTATTTTCTATTGACAGAAACGGATGTTCGACTTATAATGAGGGTCGAACAAAAGTTTCACAGGAGGTATGTACTATGACGACCTTTGGATTTATCATGATGGTGGTGGGCGTGGCTTTCTTCTCCGGCAGCGCCATTCATGTCATCGACCGGCTGGATCGCCCCCAGCAGCGCCGCCGCACAGTGTAACGGCATGGAGTTGCTGGATAAGCTGGCCATCCTGACGGACGCCGCCAAATACGATGCGGCTTGTACGTCCAGCGGTGTCAAACGCAGCGCCCGACCCGGGATGATCGGCAACACCACCTCCTCGATCGCCGGCTGCTGCCACAGCTTCTCCGCCGACGGGCGATGCATCACCCTGCTGAAGGTGTTGATGACCAACCGCTGCGTGTTCGACTGCAAGTACTGCGTCAACCGGCGCAGCAACGATACCCGCCGGGCGGCCTTCACGCCACGGGAGCTGGCGGAGCTGACCATCGGCTTTTACCGCCGCAACTATATCGAGGGGCTGTTCCTCTCCTCTGGCGTGCTGCGAAGCCCGGATTACACCACCGAACGGATGATCGAGTGCCTGCGGATCCTGCGAGAGGAGTATCGCTTCAACGGGTATATCCATGCCAAAGCCATCCCCGGCACATCGCCGGAGCTGGTGCAGCGGCTGGGGCTGCTGGCAGACCGGCTCAGCGTTAACATCGAGCTGCCCTCTCAGAAGGGCTTGCAAACGCTGGCTCCGGATAAAAGCAAACAGGCCATTCTGCGGCCCATGGCACAGATTCGGGACCGGGCCAGAGAGAGCAAGGCAGAGCTGGTGAAGTCCCGCCACGCCCCGGTGTTTGCCCCGGCCGGACAGAGCACCCAACTCATTGTGGGCGCCACGGCGGACAATGATCGCCATATCCTGCACCTGACCCAGTCTTTGTACGAGAAGTACCGTCTCAAACGAGTGTTCTATTCCGCCTATGTGCCGGTAGTCGAGAACAGTCTGCTGCCCTCCAAGGATACGAAGCCCCCTCTGCTGCGGGAGCACCGCCTGTATCAGGCGGACTGGCTGCTGCGGTTTTACGGCTTCCGGGCCGAGGAGCTGTTGGACGAGCAGCACCCGGACTTCAATCCGCTGGTGGACCCCAAGTGCCACTGGGCCATCGGACATCTGGAACAGTTTCCACTGGAGATCATGAACGCCGAATACGAGACGCTGCTACGGGTGCCGGGCATCGGTCCGATAAGCGCACGGCGTATCGTCTCGGCCCGCCGCCATGGTACGCTGCGGTTCGAGGACCTGAAAAAACTGGGGGTGGTGCTGAAGAGGGCGCAGTTCTTTATCACCTGCGGCGGCCGGATGCGGCAGGGCCTGCAATTTACCGCCCAGACCCTTCAGCGGCAATTAGAGGCGATGGAGCGAGGGCAGCTGCCGCCGGAAGAGTGCCGGCAGCTGTCGCTGTTTGACTCGGCGGGGTGATACGATGGCATGGCAGGATGTGGTCTTTCAATACGACGGCAGCTTCGACGGATTCCTTTGCTGCGTGTTTGAAAGCTATGTACACAAAGAATTCCCCATCGCCTTTTACAGCGATGAGGAGTGTTTTTCCCTGTATTCCGTCCGCAGCATCCTGACGGTGCCGGAGCACGCCCGACGGGTGTACCGGGGCATCTTCAAGCGCTCCAAGCGTGCCGCAGAGCTGCTGCACCGTGCCTTTCTCACCTGTATGGAGGATAAAGAGTTGCACCTTTACACCTTTGTCCGCAAGCTGATGGACGAAGGACCGGATTTCCTGAGAAACCAGTCGGATGCGGCCTACTACCCCGTGGCCAAGGCTCTGCGGCACATGAGCGGCGAGTTAGAGAAGCTGCGTGGCTTCATCCGTTTTTCCGAGTACAGTGGCGTGCTGGGAGCGGAAATCGAGCCAAAAAATCGAGTCCTCCCCCTGCTGCGAAACCACTTCTGCAATCGCTATGCCAACGAATCCTTTTTTATCTACGACAGTACACACAAGGACCTACTGCTATACAGCAGCGGCCGATCCCGAATGATGCGGGTAGACAGCCTGCAGTTGGCCCTGCCCGGTGAGGAGGAACTTTGCTTCCGATCCCTATGGAAGCGGTTTTATGAGACGGTGGCCATCAGGGAACGGGAGAATCCTCGCTGCCAGAATACCTTCCTGCCCAAGCGATATCGAGGGACGATGACGGAGTTTCTTCCGCTGGACTATGAAAGGCAGCAGCAAAATCTCCCCTCCTCCCATGATGTAGCAAACGGCGCAATCATCAGAATGATCGATTCAATTGAATTGCCGCCTACCACCAGTTTACCGGAACACTCTATATAGTTTCCGAACAGGTCGTGAGGAAGAGAATCTCCTTCAAATGGATAATTTACAGGATACTCGCTCTCTTTTGACGTGGGTACATATTTTGTTGAGATTCGCCCTTACCCTTTGCTGTCAGCAGACATAACAGAATATCTGGCAATTCTTAGCGTGTCAAGGATGGTGCTTATCCCCCGAAAGCAGGTCGCCGAAAACCAGGAATTTCTATTAGTCACTGTAAAGTATTACTATCTTACATCCGTTACAAAAAAAGGAAGAGGGCATATGCCCTCTTCCTTTTTCTCGCATCACTTCATCAGCTTTCCCTGTACCAGCAGTTGGAGAGCCTGCGCCACGTTCTGTACCGGCAGAAGCTCCAGATGCGGCAGTTCTTTCATCTCTTTGACCCGGTGCTCCGGGACGATGCACTGCGTGAAACCCAGCCGCTGCACCTCAGAGAGTCGCTGCTCCATGTGATTGATAGACCGTATTTCCCCGGACAGTCCCACCTCTCCGATGGCGGCCATATGGCTGGGGACGGGCTTGTCCAGATAGCTGGAGGCGATGGCCACCACAGCGGCTAGATCCGCCGCCGGTTCCTCCAGCGTTAGACCGCCGATGATATTCAGGTATGCATCACACTGGGAGACCTTCAGATTCCCCCGCTTCTCCAGTACCGCCAGCAGCATCGCAAAGCGGTTGTAGTCAAAGCCGTTGCTCATGCGCCGGGGATTGGCGGCGCTGGCCGGAGCGATGAGAGCCTGCACCTCCGCCAAAACCGGGCGGGCTCCCTCCATAGCGCAGGTGACGCAGGTCCCCGGTGCATCCTTGGGACGGCCCGACAGCAGCATTTCGGAGGGATTCTCCACCTCCTTCAGGCCCCAGTCCATCATTTCAAAGACGCCGATCTCGTTGGTGGCGCCGAAACGGTTCTTGGCTGCCCGCAGGATGCGGTAGGTCATGTGCTGATCGCCCTCGAAGTACAGCACGCAGTCCACCATGTGCTCCAACACCTTGGGACCTGCGATAGAGCCCTCCTTGTTGACGTGGCCGATGACAAATACCGTAATGCCCTGTCCCTTTGCCAGTTGCATCAGGGCCATGGTACAGTCCTTCACCTGCCCCACGCCGCCGGCGGGAGAATCCATCTCTTCATTATACAGTGTCTGGATGGAGTCCACGATGAGTACATCCGGTTTTTCCTCCCGGACACATTCCGTGACATTCCCTAAACACGTCTCCGACAAAACATACAGATTTTCGCTCTCCACCCGGAGCCGCTGCGCCCGCAGCTTCAGCTGGTGGGTGGATTCCTCGCCGGAAACGTACAGCACCTTGGAGAACTCTCCCAATTTTTTACAGATCTGGAGCATCAGTGTAGATTTGCCAATACCCGGCGCACCGCCCACCAAGACCAGTGATCCCTTGACGGCGCCGCCCCCCAAAACCCGGTCCAGCTCCCCCATACCCGTCAGGAAGCGGATCTCGTCAGAGGTGCCCAGTTCTGTGATGCGTTCTGCCTTTACAGTTGTGGAAAAAACAGACTTTCTTCCGCTTTTTACCGGCTTATCCGTCTGCTCCACAATGGTATTCCATGCACCACAGGCGGGACAGCGTCCCGACCACTTGGGCGTCTCATTGCCGCACTCCGTGCAGAAAAAAACAGTCTTCGCTTTCATGGATATCCCCTTATTCTTTGTCAATGATTCCCAAAATTCAAGTATCCGGCCACAATGGCCGCCACCAGACGCTTCTGCTGCTCCGGCTGTCGGAGCAGCTGCGCCTCGTGGGAGTTAGACAGGAAGCCGCACTCCACCAGCACCCCCGGACACGTGATGTGCTTCATGAGGTACACCGAGTTCCCTATGGCCTTGGCGGTCTTTTCGTTTCCGGTGTTTACTGTCAGATTCAGCGCCTGCTGGATGGATTGCGCCAGCCCGGCGGCAGGCTCCTGTGGATTGCTGAAGACCTGCGCCCCGTGGACGGCGGGGTGCTGGGGCATACTGTTCTGATGGATGCTGAGCAGCACCGCATGGGGCAGGGCGTTGATAAGCGCCACACGGTTCTTCAGGTCCGATACTTTCTTCTCCCGCAGGGTTTGGGCCTCCGGAGAATAGATGGCCTCCTCCCCTGTTCGGGTCAATCGGACACTGCGGCCCAGAAACACCAACAGCCCCTCCGCCTTTCGGACGATCTGCAGGTTGATGCCGCTCTCCGGCACGCCATCCGGGGACACGGCACCGCCGTCCTCCCCGCCGTGTCCGGCATCCAGCACGATGACCGTCCCCGGTGAGGATATCTCTCCGCCGACCGCAGTGGGCCGGGTTTGCCGTCCGGTCAGCAGAAGTGTCAGCAGCAGGGTCGCCAGCGCTACCAGAATGCTCCACAGGAGCCGCCTGTGCCGCAGCCACAGTACCATGGCCCTCACCCCCTCCGGCACACTCTATGCGCCGCCGGGGTGCTCTATGCTGGGATTATACCATACCCATGCCGAGGATGCAAACCCCAGCGCCTTGCAAAATCCCCGCAGCATGGTATAATAGCTGCAGAGCGGCGGCGACGCCGTGCCATTTTGCGAGGTGAGACCATGCCCATCGACTACCGACAGGAGGCCCCCCAGCTGCTGCTGGACTTTCTGTCCTACCATGAGACCATTAAGGCCCACTCCCAGCGGACTGTGGACGAGTATTTTCTGGATCTGCGGAATTTTTTCCGCTACCTGAAGCAGACCCGTGACCCGGCTCTGCGGGATGTCCCTATGGATCAGGTCAGCATCCGGGATGTGGATCGGGACCTCATCGCCTCGGTGACGCTGACGGATATCTACGGCTATATGACCTACCTCAGTCGGGACCGGGTGCTGCACCAGAATAGCCAGCGCTCTGAAAAGGGACTCAACGCCGCCTCCCGTGCCAGAAAGCTGGCCACCATTCGCTCCTTTTACGGCTATCTCTGCAACAAGGTCCATGTGTTGGAGGAGAATCCCGTGAAGGATATGGACTCGCCCAAGCTGAAAAAGACCCTGCCCCGCTATCTGACACTGGAGGAGAGCATGGCCCTTTTAGACAGCGTAGACGGCCCTAATCGGGAGCGGGATTACTGTATTTTAACGCTGTTTCTCAACTGCGGTCTGCGAATCTCCGAGCTGATCGGCCTGAACCGCAGTGACATTCAAGGAGAGGCCCTCCACGTGCTGGGCAAGGGCAACAAGGTCCGCATCGTCTACCTCAATGAGGCGTGTCAGGCGGCTCTGGAGCAGTATCTGGCGGTGCGGCGACCCATCACCGGCAGGGACGAGGACGCCCTGTTCCTCTCCCAGCAGAACCGACGCATCAGCCGCTCCATGGTCCATGCGCTGGTGAAGCGGCATCTGCTGGAGGCGGGGCTGGACAGCACCCACTATTCCTCCCACAAGCTGCGCCACACGGCAGCGACCCTGATGCTGCAAAACGGCGTGGATGTCAAGGCCGTGCAGGAGGTGCTGGGCCATGAGCACCTGAACACCACCGAAATCTACACCCACATCGACAACGAGGCCCTACGGGTGGCGGCCCGTGCCAATCCCCTGTCACGGGTAAAGCCCAAGGGCAAGATAGACGAGTGATCCGCCGGATTTTTCCCGCAGATTCATTGACTTTACCGTCCAAATGCTATATGCTAAAAGAAATATGATGAGATGGAGGTTACCCATGAATACGGCAGAACTTTCCTGCATTTGCAAACAGGTGCGCCGGGACATCATCAACATGACGGCCAACGCCGGCAGCGGCCACCCCGGCGGCTCCCTGTCCGCCACAGAGCTGATGACCACCCTGTTCTTCCGACAGATGCGTATCGACCCCAAAAATCCCAAGGACCCCAACCGTGATCGCTTCGTTCTCAGCAAGGGCCATTCCGCCCCCTGCTATTATGCGGTGCTGGCGGAGCGTGGCTTCATCAGCCGGGACGAGTTCACCAACTTCCGCCAGCTCCACAGTATCCTGCAGGGGCATCCCGATTGTAAAAAGGTTCCGGGCGTGGACGCCTCCACCGGCTCTCTGGGACAGGGCTGCTCCATCGCTGTTGGTATGGCACTGGGTGCCAAGCATCAGGGACAGGACGTGAAGGTCTACACGCTGCTGGGCGACGGCGAGTGTCAGGAGGGACAGATCTGGGAGGCATTCATGTCCGCTGCCCACTATAAGCTGGACAACCTGACGGTCATTATCGACAACAACGGGCTGCAGATCGACGGGCGCAACGACGAGGTCATGTCTCTGGGCGATCTGCCCGCCAAGCTGCGGGCCTTCGGCTTCGATCTCCACGAGATCGATGGTCACGATCTGGATGCCATTGCCGCAGCGCTGGACGCTCCCACGGCCTCCGGCAAGCCCAAGTGCATCCTGGCCCACACCGTGAAAGGTAAGGGCGTTTCCTTTATGGAGGATCAGGTGGGCTGGCACGGCAAGGCTCCCAACGAGGAGCAGCGCCAGCAGGCTTTGAAGGAATTGGAGGACTGAGAGCATGAGTGAAAAAATCGCCACCCGTGAAGCCTACGGCAAGGCGCTGGTAGAGTTGGGCGCTTCCAACGATAAGATTGTGGTGCTGGATGCCGATCTGGCCGGGGCTACCATGACCAAATTTTTCAAGGCGGCCTATCCCGATCGCTTCTTCGACTGCGGCATTGCCGAGTGCAACATGATGGATGTGGCGGCGGGCCTGTCCACCATGGGGCTCATTCCCTTCTGCTCCACCTTTGCTATGTTCGGTGCAGGCCGGGCCTATGAGCAGATCCGCAACTCCATCGCCTACCCCCGTTTTAATGTGAAGATCTGCTGCTCCCACGCCGGCGTGTCCGTGGGCGAGGACGGCGGTAGCCACCAGTCCATCGAGGATATCGGCCTTATGCGGATGATCCCCGGCATGACTGTCATCGTCCCTGCCGACGGCAACGAGGCCCGAAAGGCCACCTTCGCTCTGGCTCAAATGGAGGGTCCCGCCTATCTGCGGACCGCCCGGCTGGCCTCCCCTGTTTTCGAGCAGGACTATCCCTTCGAGATCGGCAAGGCCAACGTCCTCCGGGAGGGTAAGGATGCTGCGGTGTTCGCCTGTGGCCTGATGGTCAGCGAGACGCTGGAGGCGGCGGAACTGTTAGCTGCAGAGGGTATCCAGATCTCTGTCATCAACGTCCACACCATCAAACCCATCGACGCCGCCTGCGTCACGAAGTACGCACAGAAGAGCGGCAACGTGGTGACGGTGGAGGAGCACAGCGTCATCGGCGGTCTGGGCGATGCCGTGGCGGACGTCCTCATGGGCAAGGTGAACTGTAAATTCCACAAGATCGGCATCAACGACTGCTTCGGCCAGTCCGGCAAGGCCAAGGATGTGCTGCGGGAATACGGCCTCACCGCCGACCAGATCGCAGCCAAGATCAAGGAGACTCTGTAAAGCGCATCCGAATATACGAAGGCATCCCCCGGTAAACGCCGGGGGATGCTTTTTAGCGTAAAACAGGTGCATCAAAGCAGGACAGCATGAAGCTCCCTGCTCTTTATCACCGTTTTACTACTTCAGGTCATACTTCCACGCACTGCCTTCCTGATAGTAGAAGAACTCGCTCAAAGCTTCTTCTGTGAAAACCCGAAGCATATCACGCATATCCAAAGACAGCTTAAGCTTGGGCAGATCGGCAATATCCTCCCACCAGACCCTACCTTCGGGGCTGGAGCGCAGTTCGCCATCAAAACAAGTTGCCTTATAAAGCAGCACAACAAACCGGCACTGATTCTCACACCAGTCCTTGATGCCGCAGAGCTGAGGGGAACGGATATTCAGTCCGGTTTCCTCCTACACCTCCCGAATCACGGCATCCGTAAAGGATTCTCCCGGCTCTACATGACCTCCGGGGAAGGTGACGCCCGGCCAGTCCCGCTTTTCCCGCTCCATCACGACAACTCGGCTGCCATCACAGATCATGCACATATTGGTAAATTCAACCGTTTCGATTCTCTCCATTATGTTCCTTTTCTGTTCGTGTGTATACGCAGTGTAGCACAGCAATCATTGAGCTTTCAATAGGCGTGACGGAAGTTATCTCCCAAAATGTAACCTTTCTGCGAATACAAATGGATCTCAGCCTTTTCCGGTGTGGAACACATAAAATGTGAAATGCACAAAAGCAGGCGGCACCAAACTGAAGTTGAGCGCCGCCTGCTTTTTCATGTAAGGGCCGTTTTCTTGCAGGACTCTTTCTTAGTCCTGCTGCCAGTTGTGCCACACGTTCTGCACGTCCTCGTTGTCCTCCAGCATATCGATGAGCTTGTTCATGTTCTTCACGTCATCCTCGCCGGTCATGGTCACGTAGGTCTGCGGCACCATCTCCAGCTCAGCGCTGGCGAAGGTATAGCCCTTGGCCTCCAGCGCCTTCACCACATCGTTGAAGCTGTCGGGGTCGGTGGTGATCTCGAACACGGGGCCGTCGGGAGAGAAGTCCTCGGCGCCGGCATCCAGCGCATCCATCATGACGGCATCCTCATCCAGCTCGCCATCCTCATTGTCGATGACAATGACACCCTTGCGGTCGAAGGACCAGGATACGCAGCCCTGAGCGCCCATGCCCTTGCCGAACTTATCGAAGTAATGGCGGATCTCCGGGGCGGTGCGCTGACGATTATCGGTCAGGGCCTCCACGATCACGGCCACACCGCAGGGGCCGTAGCCCTCATAGGTGACGGACTCGTAGTTATCGGTGTTTCCGGCGCCCAGCGCCTTGTCGATGGTACGCTTGATGTTGTCGTTGGGCATATTGGCGGCCTTGGCCTTGGCCACCACCGTAGCCAAACGGGAGTTGTTGGCGGGATCGCCGCTGCCGCCCTGCTTGACGGCCACAATGATCTCCTTGGCGATCTTGGTGAAGGTGGCGGAGCGCTTGGCGTCAGCCGCACCCTTGGTCTTTTGGATATTGTGCCACTTGGAATGTCCGGACATAGTATCGTTCTCTCCTTATCTCATGTAAAATTTAACTGCGTCGCCATGTACGGCGGACTTTGTGACCTCCAGCTCCGGGAACGTCTCCCGCAGCCGGCGGACGATCTCCTGACACACCACATCCTCCGTGGGGAAGTGTCCTGCATCGATGAGATTCAGCCCCTGCGTATCCAGAAAGTCATTGTACCGCAGGTCGGATGTCACAAAGGTGTCGCAGCCCTGAGCGATGGCCTGAGGGATGTATTCCCCACACGCTCCGCCGCCCACGGCCACCCTGTGAACGGGCCGGCCGCCGTCTCTGTATCGCAGTCCATTGCAACTTAATAATTTTACCACATCTGATAGGAACTGTTCAAGGGGTTTTTCACAAGAAAGTGTGCCGATCCGCCCGATTTTTTCCTCATTCAGCGGTTTTGTATCCTGCAGACCCAGCGTGCAGGCCAGACAGTCGTTGACACCGCCCTCCGCCGCATCCAGATTGGTGTGCATACATATGGCGGAGATATCCCGCTTCACCAACTCCGTCAGCAGCCCGCCCAGCCGGGTATCCTCCCGGAGCGTCTGCATCTGCTGGGCGTGCCAGCGGATGTTCATCACCGGGTGGTGGGACACGATCAGGTCGGTCCCCGTCTCTGCTGCCTCTGCCGCTACGTCCGAAGACACATCCAGCGCCACCAGCACCCGGTGGACCTCCCGGTCGCCCCGGCCCACCAGCAGACCCACATTATCCCAGTCCATGGCCAGTTCCGGAGGAGCCCATCGGAACATCATCTGCGTTACATCATTGACCGTTACCACGCTGCCACGCCTCCTTCTTTTCTTCCAGAATATCCGCCAGAGCCGCCAGCGGCTCCGCCTCGCTCTCGTCCCCGCCCCGGTGCAGGCCGTCCATCCGCAGATAAAGCCGCCGCAGCTGCTGCTCCAGATACAGGCCATACAGAGGGTCGTGCTCCAGACAGAAGCCACCGTACCGCTCCGCATCCGAGGCCTCACCGGAGGGGCCACCGGTGACGGACAGGATCACATACAGTTTCCCCTTGTCCTGCACCAGACGCTCCTCGGTGCAGCTGTATCCGTTTTCCCGCAGCCAGCCCCGCAGCAGCTCCACCTTGGTCATGGGCTGCAGCAGCAGGGTGTGGTGGCCGTCCGCCGCCCATGGAGCGGCACGGAGGATATCCCGGATGGTCTCGCCGCCCATACCGGCAATGACCACGGTGTCTGTCTCCTCCGGCTCGATGCCGGACAGGCCGTCACAGAGCCGGAAGTCCAGCCCCTGTGTCTCGTATTCCTCCGCCGTGCGGCGGGCGTGTTCCAGCGGCTCTGCCCCCACATCGGCGGCGATGGCGGAGGGGATACGCCCCTCCTGCAGCAGCCAGACTGGCAGGTAGCCGTGGTCGGTGCCGATATCCGCCAGACGGCCGCCATGCGGCGTCATCTCCGCCAGCAGACGCAGCCTTGGCTGTAATGTGATCCGTTTCATGGGGCCTCCTTCCAGACAGAAAGGAACGCATACGGCACCATGACCGTATGCGTTCGCTGCGTTTTACTCAGCGGCCTTGTTGGCCTCCTGATTCACCAGCTCCAGCAGCTTGTCCACGTCCACACCGTGAACGGCGCAGGCCTCCTCCACAGTCTCGCCACGGGAAGAGGGGCAACCCAGGCAGTGCATACCGATGGAGAAGAAGATGGGAGCGGTCTGAGGGGCAACATCCAGAATATCACCGATGATGGTGTCCTTTTTGATTTCGATCATGTGTCAAAACCTCCGTTTGATATTTACATCGTTAGTATATCCCATGTTTCCGTCTTTTTCAACAGGAAAATCATGAACAGCCTGTGAAAATCACAGAAAATGCAGAGTCCGAATCGGGCTGGGCATATAAAATGCGGGAGCCGCCGCATAGGCAGCTCCCGCATCATATGTCAGTCTGGCTGATCAGCCGTTCTCACGCATCTTAGCGAAGCAATCGCTGCAATACACGGGACGGTCGGTCTTGGGTTCGAAGGGAACCTTCGCCTCGCCGCCGCAGGCTGCACAGGTAGCGGTGAAGTACTCACGGGGGCCACGGGCGGCGTTCTTGCGAGCGTCACGGCAGGCCTTGCAGCGCTGAGGCTCGTTCTGGAAACCACGCTCAGCGTAGAACTCCTGCTCACCGGCGGTGAAAACGAACTCCTTACCGCACTCCTTGCAAACCAAAGTCTTGTCTTCGTACATGATGTTACCCTCTCTTTGAGAAAAATATATTGCGTTCAGCGCTTGCTGATATCGCCTGATGAAAGTTGCCGAGCCACCTTGCGCCGGATGCGCTGCACGGCGTTGTCCACCGACTTGGGGGACCGGCCGACGGCCGCAGCGATCTCACGGCAGGTAAGACCGTCCAGATAAAACCCTAAAATCATGACCTCGAATTCGGACAGCTGCTTGCGGACATTCTCCAGCAGGCTGACAGCCTTCTCCCTGTCGATCAGCAGATCCTCGGGACCGGGCTGTGCAAAGGAAACATTTGCTTCAAAGAGTGAGGGATTCAAGGGAACCGATTGATTCAATGGGGCGTGCTTCCCCCCCGCCGCAGCCTTCACAACGGAATAGAGCCGGTGGCGGATACACGTTTCGGCAAAGGTTCGGAAGGAGGCATCCCGGTCCGGGTCATACTCCCGCATGGCCTTGATGAGACCGAACATCCCCTCCTGCATCAGGTCCTCGCTGTCTCCGCCCGCCAGAAAATAGGGCCGGGCGCAGGAACGAACCACCCGATGGTAACGGGCGGCCAGAACCTCCTCCGCCGGACGGTCCTGCTCCCTGATAAGGCGGCACAACGCCTCGTCCGGCAGCTGTTCCAGAGGGGCGCCGCCGGATTCCTGATCCTTTGTCATAGTCTATTATACCTTTTCACTAAAGAATTTGTCAAGTCATCCACGTCGATTTGTCAAAACTGTATTTTTTCAGACAGAATTTTTATGAGATCAGCTAAATCTTTCGCCACTTTTCGGGCAACTTCGGTGGTTTTCGCCTCCACCATGACCCGAATCAGGGCCTCCGTACCGGAGGGACGGATCAGAACACGTCCCTTTCCGGCCAACTCCTGCTCCATCTGAGCGATAGCGTGCCGGAGGGCGGGATCCTGCATGATCGCATCCTTGACGCCGGGAACGTGGGATACGGCCACATTGATAAGCTCCTGTGGATACTGGGGGCAGCAGGATGCCAGTTCGGAGGCCTGCTTTCCGGAGCGCCGCAGGGCCTGCAGGAATTGCAGGGCCGTCAGTTCACCGTCGCCGGTGGTGGCGTATTCCCGGAAGATCGTGTGGCCCGACTGCTCACCGCCGATGGCGTAGCCGCACTCCAGCATCTTCTCCAGCACATGGCGGTCGCCTACGGCGGTGCATACCAGCTCGATACCCTCCTTGCGGCAGTACTCGTGCAGGCCGAGATTGGACATCACCGTGGCCACGATGGCGTTGCCGGATAGCTTTCCATGACGCCGCAGATCGGCACCGCAGACGGCCATCACCTTGTCGCCGTCAATGGTATGGCCCGTTTCGTCCACCAGTAGGCAGCGGTCGGCGTCGCCGTCGAAGGCGATGCCCAAGTCGTAGCCGCCGGCCACCACGCCCTCGGACAGGGATTTCAGGTGGGTGGAGCCGCAGCCGTCGTTGATGTTCACGCCGTCCGGCTCTCGGTGGATGAAATCTGCGTGCAGGGGCAGGCCGTCAAACAGATCCGGCGCTGTGGCAGAGGCCGCGCCGTTGGCGCAGTCCACCAGCACCCGCAGGCCCGACAGGTCGCAGTCGATGCTGGAAATCAGATGGTCGATGTAATCCCGCTTCATCTGCCGCATCCCGTGAAGGCGCTTGCCGATCTCGCCGTGGGTCTTGACGTCCATGGGAGCGCCGCTGAGGATCAGCTCCTCCACACGGGCCTCACTCTCGTCGGAAAGCTTATAGCCCCGAGCGTTGAACACCTTGATGCCGTTGTGCTCATAGGGGTTGTGGGATGCCGAGATGACGATGCCCGCATCCGCCTGCTCCAGCACCGTCAGATACGCCACCGCCGGTGTGGGAATGGTGCCAAGGGGCATCACGTCACCGCCCACAGAGCAGATGCCCGCCATCAGCGCCGCCTCCAGCATATCCGAGGAGATACGGGTGTCCTTGCCGATGGTAATGGTGGGCTTACTTCCCTTCTCCTCCGTCAGGACGGCAGCCACTGCCTGCCCCACATGAAAAGCCAGTTCTACGGTGAGATTTTCACCAACGATACCACGGATGCCATCCGTGCCAAACAGTTTGCCCATAAGAGGTTCCTCCTACTCCTTATATCTCCAGCTGTTCCTGTCCTAAAAACGCTATGTGCAGGTGTTCATACGCCTTCCGGGTGACACAACGGCCACGGGGTGTCCGGGTCAGGAATCCCAACTGCATCAGGTACGGCTCATACACATCCTCCAGCGTCACGGACTCCTCGCCGATGGTAGCGGCCAGCGTTTCCAGCCCCACCGGGCCGCCGCCGTAGTTTTCGATGATGGCCCGCAGCATCCGCCGGTCCACTGGATCCAGCCCCAGATAGTCGATCTCCAGCGCCTGCAGGGCGTGATCCGCTACGGCCTTGGTAATAACACCGTCCGCCCGCACCTGAGCAAAGTCCCTCACCCGCCGCAGCATCCGGTTGGCGATACGGGGCGTTCCACGGGAACGCCGTGCGATCTCCATGGCGCCCTCCGGTTGAATGGGGACATTCAGTATTCCGGCGCTGCGGGTGACGATCAGGGCCAGCTCTTCCGGGGTATAGAGCTCCAGCCGCAGCGTCACGCCGAACCGATCCCGCAGCGGAGCGGACAGCTGTCCGGCCCGTGTGGTGGCGCCGATGAGGGTGAACTTGGGCAGATCCAGCCGAATGGAGTTGGCGGAAGGGCCCTTGCCGATGATGATGTCGATGGCATAGTCCTCCATGGCGGGGTACAAAATCTCCTCCACGGAGCGGTTCAGCCGGTGGATCTCGTCCACAAAGAGAATGTCGTTTGCGCTGAGATTCGTCAGCAGGGCCGCCAGATCACCGGGCTTTTCAATGGCCGGGCCGGAGGTGATGCGGATGTTGACCCCCATCTCGGCGGCGATGATGCCCGCCAGCGTGGTCTTGCCCAAACCCGGAGGGCCGTGGAGCAGCACATGATCCAGCGGCTCCGTCCGCCGCCGGGCCGCCTCGATAAAGACGGAGAGATTCTCCTTGGCCTTGGTCTGGCCGATGTACTCCGCCAGTGTATGGGGGCGCAGGCTCACCTCCGCATTGTCCTCCGGCAGCAGCGTCTTGGCTACCAGCGGCTCCTCGTAGATATCGGTGCCGAAATCAATGCTCATACGTCTCCCCCCTTCTCCTGCTTTTCATGTCACTTTACCATTTTCTTCAGTGCCTGCCGGATGATCTCCTCCAGCGGCAGAGCGTCCATATCGATGCCCTTCAGGGCCGTACTGATCTCCTGAGAGCCGTAGCCCAGCACTGCCAGCGCTGCCGCCGCCTCGCCGGACTTGCTGCCGCCCAAGGGCATGGGGGCGCTGCCGCCGCCGCTCGGTACCGTGAAGCTGCTCTGTTCCTTGGCCAGCTTATCCTTCAGTTCCAGAATGATGCGCTGAGCAATCTTCTTGCCGATACCCTGAGCCGCCGTCAGCGCCTTCTCGTCCTCCGTCACGATGGACAGGGCCAGATTCTGGGGTGTGGTGGCCGACAGAATGGCCAGCGCCGCCTTAGGGCCAACACCGGACACGCCGATGAGCATCTTGAAGCTGTTGAGCTCCTGCTGACTGGCAAAGCCGTACAGCTCGAAGATATCCTCCCGCACATGGAGGTAGGTGTAGAGCCTGGCCCTCTCCCCCTTTTTCAGCTGAGACAGGGTATAGTTTGTGGTGGCGCAGGCATAGCCCACGCCGCCGCAGTCGATGACGGCCAGACCGGCAGCGATCTCCGCCACGGTGCCGTTGAGATAGTAAAACATATTCAGACCGTCTCCTTTACATCGGGGTCCTTTCGCCGCAGCAGGGACGTGGCGCTGCGGGCGTGGCAGATGGCGATGGCCAGCGCATCGGCGGCATCGTCAGGCCGTGGGACGGCCTTCAGTTTCAGCAGCCGACGGGTCATATCCATGACCTGCCGCTTCTCCGCCAGACCGTAACCTACCACTGCCTGCTTGATCTGCATGGGAGTGTATTCATATACCGGCAGGTGCAGCTTCTCCGCCGTGTACAGCAGCACCCCCCGCCCGTGGGCCACGGCAATGCCGGTGGTGATGTTCTTGCTGAAAAACAGCTCCTCGATGGACATCTCATCCGGCTGGAATTGCCGGATCAGCTGCTCCAGATCGTCCCCGATCTGCACCAGCCGGGCTGCCAGCGGCATACCCGCCGGGGTGGTAATGGCGCCGTACTGGACCATCCGCTGCCGCCCGCCCTCGGAATCGATGACGCCGAAGCCCACGGTGGCCACTCCCGGATCAATGCCCAAAATACGCATAGCCGCTCCTTCCCGTTCACCCGCAGAGGATATAAAATCAGTTTATTATAGCAAATTCCCAGCGAAAAGGCAACAGGGAAAAACATTTCTCCCGCAGGCGGGCGCTGCCTGAGTGCAGAGGAAGCCGCCCCGGAGTACAAAAGAGTGGCTGGAGTTTGTAGTTAATAACCGCAGAGGAAAAGGAAAAAAC
>OGXQ01000908.1_pt1 | contig 23304 bp, 19 predicted proteins | sample 1576291 | NCBI WGS metagenome assembly OGXQ01 (sample SAMEA3541575, study PRJEB24748) | human gut metagenome | biome: human gut; feature: human-associated habitat; material: faeces | place: China | collected 2012 | reverse complement strand
TGCGTGGATGGCTCCCGAGCACGGCGGAGGGCCGGAGAAATATATTAAGGTCCCTGCTCTACAGTCCTGCGCAAGACGGAGAGCACATTAAGTGCTCTCCTTTGCGTGCGGAACTCGCGATGACCTTAATATATTTCTCCGGCCCTCCGCCGTGCTCGGGAGACGACACGTTGATGTCTGCTTAACTCTGCTCGCTCAGGCTAATGACTTTGTTGGGGGTCCACTATTTGCTGGAGGGTGAACTTGCATTGCATTGGCTCGCCCTCTGCTTGTGGCTTTGCCTCATCGAAATCAAAAATCATGATGGCGCAGTTGGGGAGTTTTGTTGGGAGCTCGAAACCCTCTGGGGCTGCAGCCTTGATGAATTGGCGGCTGGCGCTGCCGTGGCTTACTGCTAGAAGGGTTTCGATGCCCTCAGAGCCCATGAGATTGGTGAGGGTGCCCACCATGCGCTCCTGCAGGGCATGGCTTCCTTCTCCGCCAAATGGGATCAGGTCCTCGCCGGGGTCCCAGACGTCGGTGGGTAGGGCGTCGTGGGGGCCTTCTTCGAAGGTGCCGTAGCTGCGCTCGATGATGCCTTCGCAGGGCTCGACTGCTGCATCCCGGCCGAGGAGTTCGGTTGCGACGAGACTTGCCGTGTCCATGGCTCGGCCTAAGGGCGAAGAGACCACTTTGTCGGGGACGACGCCGTGGGCTTTGAGCCATGCGGCTGCCATTCCCGCTTGTTTGCGGCCGAGGTCGGTCAACGGAGAATCGCAGCGGCCCTGGACCAGCTTTTTAACGTTGAATTCTGTCTGACCGTGGCGGAGTAGATACAGCTTCTTCATGCTCTCCCCTTCTGCTTCAGTCACCTTGCCGGCACAGCCCTACTCGTGGGTATGGCCGACATAGTCCTCGTCGATCGTGATCTTGGCGACCGACTTGGGATATTCCGATTCGACCCGTTTCGCCAGCGCGCGCTTCAGGTCCTCGGCGCTCATCGCCAAATCCGAGGGACGTACGCAGTCAAAGATCACGTTGGTGTGCGTGGGGCCCGGTACGCAACGCAAGTCGTGAATCGAAAGGCGGCTATCAATCTCCTGAGCCATGGCGTTGATGCGTAGGCGCATGCTCGCCACTTTGGTGTCGTCGGTCACGATGGGGTCGTAATGGAGCGTGACGATCATGCCGTCTTCGTTTCTAAACGACTGCTCGATGTTATCGAGCGTGTCGTGACTTTCCAGCGGGCTGGCCTCGGCCGCCATCTCGGCGTGCGCACTTGCAAACTTCCTGCCCGGACCGTAATCGTGAACCATAAGGTCGTGGACGCCCAAAACGCCGGGGTAGCTCATGATTTTGTCTCGAATGTGCTTGACCAGCTTGGGATCGGGCGCCTGGCCCAAAAGCGGGCTCACCGTATCCTGGATGAGCTCAAAACCGCTCCAGCCGATATAGGCGCCAACGGCAAGGCCGACCCATGCGTCAAGATTGATGTGCGTCACCTGCGAAACAATTGCGCACGCCAGCACGGCACCCGTAGCTAGGACATCGTTCTTTGAGTCCTGAGCGGTCGCATGCAGCGTCTCGGACTCAATGCGATCGCCGAGCTTTTGGTTGAGGGCCGCCATCCAGAGCTTAACAATCATCGAAAGCACTAGAACCGCCACCAGGGCAAGCGAGAACTCGACAGGCTCGGGGTTGACAATTCGCTCCACCGACGACTTCACCAGCTCAACGCCAATCAGCAGCACGAGCGCCGCCACGACCAGACCCGAGAGATACTCGTAGCGGCCATGTCCGTAAGGATGCTCGGGGTCGGCCGGCTTGCCCGCCAGCTTAAAGCCAAGCACGCTCACGATGTTCGAGCTGGCATCGGACAGGTTGTTCATGGCGTCCGCCACAATCGCAACCGATCCCGACAGCACGCCAATTGCACCCTTCGCAGCGCAAAGCGCAACATTGGCGAGAATACACACTATGCCCGTCAACGTTCCCACGCGCGCACGGTCGCCCTGCGCACGACGAACAATCCACTCGACCATCCTCATCAGTCCCCACGGTACTACCTATATATCTATTGCTCAAACGGATTGTAGTGTAGCCACTTTGTCCTCCAGATACAAAAAGGCCGCAGCCCACACGGGCCGCAGCCTTGGAATATGACAAAGGAATCGTCCTTTTGTCGCACAGATTTATGCGCTTGCTTCAGCAGCGCTCGCCACTGTTTCGAGCGAATCAGCTTCGTCTTCTGCCGCCTGCACCTTTGTCGGCACCACGCCAAAGCAGTAGCTCAGCGCCGCAGACACCGCAAATGCTGCGCCGCCGGCAGCGCAGCACCACAGCAGATTCGAGATGCCGCCCGTGGCAAAGCCAATGACCATAAGAACATTCGTCATACCGATAGTATAAGCCGTAACGTGGCCTACGGCCGCAACAAGGCCTCCGACGGCGCCGCCAACGGCCATGCACGTCAGACACCTGCCATATTTAAAGCCGCATCCGTACAGCGCTGGCTCGCTTACGCCGCCAAGAATACCCGAGATTGAATAGCCCAGCATGAGCGCCTTCTCGTCCTTATCCGCAACGCGGAGCGACGCGCCAAAGGGCATACCCCAAACGGCGAACGTTGCCATCGTCGCGGCGATCAGGATGCACGAATCCGTTCCCACACTCATAAACTGCGCATAGGCGAGCGATAGGACAACGTTGCTGACGCCCGCGATCTTAAGAAACTCCCAGCCCGCGGCAAGCCCCATGAGCGTGAGCAGCGACACGATGCCACCGGAATTGCCAAGCATAAACATAAGCTGTCCCAACAGCATGCCCAGATAGCTGCCTGCCGGCGCCGTAACACACAGCGACACCGGAACCATGACAAGCATGGTTGCAAACGGTACAAAAGAAAACGCCACAGCCTGAGGGATAGTGCGCTTAAAGAAACGCTCCACCTGCCATAGCACGGGCACCGAGATGAGAACCGGAATAACAGTCGTCGTGTAATCGTTGACCGGCGCGGGAAGTAGACCATACACGAAAGTCATCGATGCCCCCGTCGTCGATGCGGCATCAACGAGCTTAAGCAGATCGGGCACAATCAATACGCCGCCCAGCATCATGCCCAGCTGCTCCGAGCAACCGAGCTGGCGGGCAGCGGCCCAACCAAGATAGATGGGCAAAAAGTAATAGCCAGCGTTATACAGCCAGCTGTAAAACAGGCGATAGATTTCGGAATCGGCAGGCCATAGACCAAGCATGCCTTCGCCCATAATGACGGCAACGGTGCGGAACAGCGCCGCGCAGACAATAAACGGCAACGCCGACATCATGCTTTTGGACAGATAGTCCACCACGGCCATGGCGTTTGATGAAACCGTCGTTGTAAACGAGGTGTTAGAAACTTGTGACATGGAACGCCTTTCCCAATGTGACATGCGGACTGTCCCTTTGTCACATCGTGCGGTACTGACCGATTGCGCGGTACTTTTCGTAGCGGAGGTTTGTGAGGGTCGCGTCGTCGAGCTGCCCAAGCGTATCGAAGGCATCAAATGCCGAGGACATGACGACACCGGCGATCTCCTCATGCGACAGGCCCCTATCGTCAACAATGCCGTCGATGATGCCGAGCGCCAACAGATCGGGGGCCGTGAGCTTAAGCGCCTCAGCGGCCTCATTCGCGCGCTCGGTATCCTTCCACAGGATCGACGCACAGGCCTCGGGGCTCACGACCGAATAGGCCGAGCTCGAGAGCATCAGGATGCGGTCGGCCACGGACAGCGCCAGCGCGCCACCAGAGCCGCCCTCGCCTGTCACCACCGAGACAATCGGCGTCTTAAGGCCGCTCATCTCCATGAGATTCTGGGCAATCGCCTCGCCCTGGCCGCGCTCCTCGGCACCGATGCCGCAAAACGCGCCCGAAGTATCAACCAGGCACAGAACCGGCCGACCAAATTTCTCGGCTTGGTGCATCAGGCGACGTGCCTTGCGGTAGCCCTCGGGATGTGCCATACCAAAGTTGCGACGCATGCGCTCTTTGGTCGTGGTACCGCGCTCGATGGCGATAACCGTCACGGGTCGCCCGTCTTTCCAGCCGATGCCGCCCACCACGGCAGCATCGTCGCCAAAGTAGCGGTCGCCGTGCAGCTCTACGAATCCGTCGAGACCCAACGAGATCATCTCGCCTGCCGTGGCGCGGTTCGCCGAGCGAGTCTGTTTGACGATTTCGAGCGCGCTTTTTGGTGCGGCCGAGCGCTTAAACAAGTGTCCCAGCTTTTTGTCGCGACGACCCGTATGCACGATCTCATGCGGTGCCCCCAGGCCGGGCGCGTGCCCTTCGTGCAGCGCCAGCAGCTCGCCTACCGTGAGCGCAATCTCACCACGCGGAACAACGGCATCGCAAAAGCCGTGCTCCAGCAAAAACTCGGAACGCTGGAATCCCTTGGGCAGACGCTTGTGCATGTTCTGCTCGATCACGCGCGGGCCGGCAAATGCCGTCAGGGCATCGGGCTCGGCCAGGATAATGTCGCCCTCCATGGCAAAGCTCGCGGTTACACCTCCGGTCGTGGGATCGGTGAGCACCGTGATATACAGGCCGCCCGCCTCGCTGTGGCGCCTAACCGCCGCAGAAATCTTGGCCATCTGCATGAGTGAGGTCACGCCCTCCTGCATGCGGGCGCCGCCCGATACGGTAAAGCCAACGACCGGCAGCCCCAACTCGGCCGCGCGCTCAAAGACACGACAGATCTTCTCGCCCACCACGGAGCCCATTGAGCCCATCATAAAGTTGGCATCCATAAAGAAGAGCGCGGTATCGCAGCCGCAGATTTTGCCCCTGCCGCACACAACGGCATCGCGCTCGCCCGAACGCTCGCTCACGCTCTTAAGCTTGTCGGCATAACCGGGAAACGAGAGGAAGTCCTTCGACGCCAGATTGGCATCCCATTCCTCAAAGGTACCCGCGTCGACCGTCATGCGCATGCGCGCGCGACCGCTCACGCGAAAGTGTTTGCCGCAACGAGGGCAGACCTCGAGGTTGTCGTGCAGGCGCGCCTCATCGATCACACGGCGGCACTCCGGGCATTTGACAAACACGTGGCGCGCGGGGAACTCGGCGCACGACTCGGTTATCGGCCCCTCAAGGACATTGACCGTCTTCGCTTTTCTATTCATCAGCATAGAGATGCCCCATCAGATCGGTGTGATACATGCCCGACAAAAACTCGTCGTTTGCCAGCACGTCGAGCTGAAGCTCGCTATTTTCGCTCACGCCCTCAATCACGAGCTCGCCCAGGGCCGAGCGCATCTTGCGAATGGCACCGTCACGCGTGGGCGCGCACACGATGAGCTTGCCGAGCATGGAGTCGTAGTACGGCGGAACTTTCGCTCCGGTAAACATGGCGGAATCCCAGCGCACGCGCGGACCACCCGGCACACGCAACGCGGTGACCGTTCCACATGACGGTAGAAAGTCCGGCGTTTCGGCATTGATGCGGCACTCCATGGCGTGGTTGCGGACCGGTACGTCCTCCTGCTCAAAGGGCAGAGGCTGGCCGGCAGCCACGCGCAGCTGCCACTTAACCAGGTCGGTATCGGTCACAAACTCCGTAACCGGATGCTCCACCTGCAAGCGCGTGTTCATCTCCATAAAGTAGAAATTGCCGTCGTCCGAGTACAGAAACTCGATGGTGCCAGCGCCCTCATAACCGACGGCACGAGCCAAGTCGCGCGCCGCCTTGTGCATACGGGCACGAATATCGTCGCGTCCGTCGAGGCACGGCGCGGGGCTCTCCTCGATCAGCTTTTGGTTGCGGCGCTGCACCGAGCACTCGCGCTCACCGAGCGAAAACACATGGCCCTGCTTATCGGCCATAATCTGTACCTCAACGTGATGCGCCGGCGCGACGAACTTCTCCATGTAGCACTCGCCGTCGCCAAAAACGGCCTCGCCCTCGGCACGCGCCTCGATGAACGCCTTTGCCGCGTCTTCCACGCGCTCGACCTTGCGAATACCGCGACCGCCACCGCCGGCACGCGCCTTGATGAGCACGGGACAGCCGATGCGCTCGGCCTCGGCCGTCGCCTCCTCGGGGCTTTTGAGCAAATCGCAGCCCGGCACGATGGGCACGCCCGCGGCGGCGGCCGTTCGGCGTGCGGCGTTCTTGTCGCCCATGCTGTCGATCACCTCGGCCGAAGGACCGACAAACGCCAGACCGTACTTGTCGCAGTCGCGCACGAAGCTCGCCTTCTCGGAGAAAAAGCCATAGCCGGGATGAATTGCCTTAGCTCCCGACTTTACGGCACAGGTGAGCACGGCATCGTCGTTGAGGTAGCTCTCGGCAAGACGCGGGCCGCCGATGCAATACGCCTCGTCGGCAAGCTGCACGTGCAGCGCGTCCGCATCGGCCGTGGAATAAACGGCGACGGTCTTGATGCCCATATCGCGGCACGCGCGGATAACACGGACCGCGACTTCGCTGCGGTTGGCGATGAGCACTTTGTCGAACATGGAGCCTTCCTTAACTTTCGTGCATGAGTGCAAAAGACATATCGGCGCGGCAGCAAACCTCACCGTTGACGCTCGCAGTACCCGTCGCAAAGCGGAACGGCCCGCGCGCACGCGTGATGGAGCACACTAGATCCACCGTGTCGCCCGGGCGCACCGGACGCTTAAAGCGCACCTTGTCCAGACTCGTGTAGAACGGCGTCGCGCCGCGCGCCTCCTCATCGCCCATCAGCAGCACGCAGCAGTTCTGGGCGAGCATCTCGCACTGAATCACGCCGGGAACGACCGGGTTTCCCGGAAAATGTCCCTGCAAAAAGTACTCGTCGCCTGTAATCGTGATCTTGCCGTGGGCCTCGTCGCCCACCAGCTCGGCTTCGTCGAGCAAAAGCATCGGCTCGCGATGCGGTAACAGCTTCTTGAGCTCTTCTTTGTTCATGGATATCACCTATCCGATCCTCATGAGGCAGCTGCCAAACTCCACGAGGTCGCCGTCGGCCACGCAGATCTCGAGCACCTCACCGTCTGCCTCGGCCGTCACCTCGTTGAGAACCTTCATGGCCTCGATGATGCAGAGGGTCTCGCCGGCCTTGACCTTGGAGCCCACGCGCACAAACGGCTCGTCGCCCGGCGCAGGGGCAGCATAGAAGACGCCCACCATGGGAGCAGTCACCTCGGTGCCCTTGGGCTCCGGCGCGGCGGCAGGTGTCTGCGTGGCGGGTTCCGGTGCGGCAGGCGCGACTGTGGGAGCTGCAACTTGAGCGGCCACGGCACCCGGCATAGGCATGGGCACGGCAACCGGCTGCGCGGCACTCGCGCGCTCGAGTTCGACCGCGGTGCCATCGGGCTCCTCAACACGTACGCGCGTAAGGCCGCGGTCCTCCATCACATCGGCTATCTCGGCAAGTCTTTTGGAATCCATGCTCTAGCTCCTCGTATATCTACGCAGCGCGATGGCGGCGTTGTGCCCGCCAAAGCCCAGGTTGGTCGAAAGCGCCCAGGTAAGGTCGGCGCGAACCGCGCGATTGGGCGTGTAATCAAGATCGCAGGCGGGATCAGGCGTGTGGTAGTTAATGGTCGGCGGCACCACGCCCTGCTCGAGTGCCATGGCGCAGGCCATGACCTCGATGGCCCCCGTGGCACCGATCATGTGCCCCGTCATCGACTTGGTCGACGAGACATGTGCGGCGCGCGCCGCGTCCTCGCCGAGCGCTCGCTTAATGCCCGCCGTCTCGGACGAATCATTAAGCTTGGTCGAGGTGCCGTGGGCATTGATGTAGAGGCCCTCGGAAGGCTTGACGTCGCCCTCGGCCACCGCCAGCGATATCGCGCGGGCAATGCCGGCAGCCTCGGGATCGGGACTCGTGATGTGATAAGCATCATCGGTGTTGCCGTAGCCCACGACCTCGGCATAAATGTGCGCACCGCGCGCCTGCGCATGTTCCATGCTCTCGAGTACCAGCACGCAGGCGCCCTCGCCCATCACAAAGCCGTCGCGGTCTGCATCGAACGGGCGGCAAGCCGTCGCAGGATCGGGGTTGGTGGTCAATGCGCGGCAGGACGTAAAGCCTGCAACGGCATCGGGGATAATGGCCGCCTCGGCGCCGCCCGCGAGGATCGCGTCGGCATAGCCGTGCTTGATGGCGCGGAACGCCTCGCCCACCGCATGGGCCGAGGTCGCGCAAGCAGTCACGACTGGCAGGGTCGGTCCCTTTGCCTTGTGGCGGATCGCGATATTGCCCGAAGCCATGTTGGGGATCATCATCGCAATCATATAGGGCGATGCGCGGCGAGGTCCACGATCGGCGATCGTGTGGACGTTGTCGACGAGCGTCGTCATGCCGCCCACGCCCGAGCCCACGTAGACGCCCAGACGCTCACGATCGATGGCGCCTTCGACATCAAAGCCCGCATCGTGCATTGCCTCGTCCGAAGCCGCCATCGCAAACTGAACGCAGGGGTCGAGATGCTTGGCGTCACGCTTGCCAAAGTACTCGTTGCCGTCAAAGCCCTTGACTTCGGCCGCCACCTTGACGGTAAACGCATCCGTATCGAAGTGCGTGATCGGGCCGATACCGCACGTGCCGGCGCACATAGCCGCCCAGGTGGCAAGCGCCGTGTTGCCGAGCGGCGATACGGCACCGATGCCGGTGATTGCAACTCTCTGTTCCATCATGGTCTCCTCATCCAAGCCGTTCTTCGGCCCTGGTTTCTACATCGCCATTCCGCCGTCGACGCGCACGACCTCGCCCGTAATGTAGGCAGCCGCATCACTCGCTAAAAAGCGCACCACGCCGGCCACTTCCTCGGGGCGTGCCATGCGCTTAAGGGGAATCTGTTCCTCGGTTGCCGTACGCACCTTCTCCGAGAGCTTTGCCGTCATATCTGTCTCGACAAACCCGGGGGCGACCGCGTTCGCTCGTACGCCACGAGGCGCAAGCTCGCGCGCCACCGCCTTGGTAAGCCCTATCACGCCCGCCTTGGAAGCAGCGTAGTTGGCTTGCCCGGCATTGCCCATCAGGCCCACGACCGAGCTCATGTTGACGACGCAACCGCCGCGCTGGCGCATAAAGGTCTTGGTGAGCGCGCGCGTCATATTGAATGTTCCCTTGAGATTGACATCGAGCACGCGATCGAATGCGTCATCGCCCATGCGCATGAGCAGGCCATCGCGGGTGATGCCGGCATTGTTGACGAGCGCCCAAATGGAACCAAAGTCGTTGAGGACCGCTTCCACACACGCGTTGACGGCAGCGGGATCGGCCACGTCGCATTGATATGCGCGTGCCGTGGCGCCAACCGCCTCACAGGCTTCGCACGTCTCGCGCGCCGCATCGACGCTGCCGGCATAGACGACGGCGATATCAAAGCCGTCCTCCGCCAGACCGACAGCGCAGGCGCGGCCGATACCCCGCGAGCCGCCCGTGACCAGTGCCACGCGACGTGAGTCGTTGCGCTCGAGCGCGCCGTTGTTCAAGTTGCCCATGTCATTCCTTTCGGGTTACAGCCCTGTGGATTATGCGAGCTCGTCGGCAATAGCTGCGACCTGCTCGGCCGTTTCGCACGAATACACGCGAACGTCGCTCAGCGTACGCTTGGCCAGGCCCGACAGCGTTTTGCCAGGGCCGACCTCAATAAACGTGTCGATGCCCTGATTCTGCAGAGCATGCAGCGTGTCGACCCAACGAACGGCATGACTCACCTGATTGGCCAAGACATCCGATGCCGCTCGCGGGTCCGCCGGATAGGGCGCCGCCGTCATGTTAGCCATGACCGGAATCAGCAGCGGTGACGGCGCGTGGCCGGCTTGGATATACGTCGCCAGCCCCTCAGTCGCCTCGGCCATATAGGGGCTATGAAATGCGCCCGACACCGCGACTTTCATAGCGCGGCCGCCAGCCTCTTTTACTAGGACGTCGAGCTCCTGCAGCGCCTCGGGCGCTCCGGCAACAACCGTCTGCTGCGGACTGTTGTAGTTGACCGGCCAGCAGTCCTCGCCGGCCTGTTTTGCCAGGTTCTCGACTTGCGCCGCATCGAGCTTGATGACGGCGCGCATGCCGCCCGGATGGCGCTCGGCAGCCGCGGCCATCAGCGCCGCGCGCTCGCACACGAGCTCAAAGCCCGCTCGCGTATCGAACGCCCCCGCAAAGGTGAGCGCGGCGACCTCGCCAAGCGAAAAACCCGCACAGGCGGCAGGTACCACGCCGCGCTCACGCAGGGCGGCAGCCGCTGCCAGATCGTGAACGAACACGCACGGCTGCGTGTTCTCGGTCTGCGAGAGTTCCTCCTTGGAGGCGCTTCGGCACTGCTCACTGGTCCCCGGGCGCACCTCGTCGGCAATGGCGAACACCTCGGCGGCCGCCGGCGATGCCTCGATCAGGTCGACGCCCATCGCGGGGTGCTGGGCGCCCTGGCCGGCAAACAGAAACGCTACGCCACCCATGCGCACGCACCCTTCAGGACGTGCTCGGCGCCATCGACCAGGTCGTCAACGATTTCACGTGCACTTTGGCGCTCGTTTACCATGCCGGCAATCTGTCCACACAAAAACGAGCCCTCTTCGTAATTGCCGTCCTTGGCGGCCTTGCGAAGGGCGCCCGTGCCCATGGCCCCGAGCTCCTCGACGCTTACGCCCGCCGCCTCGCTCTTGGCGTAGGCGTTGGTGAAGGGGCTCTTGAGGGCACGCACCGGGTGTCCCGTCGAGCGGCCGGTCGCACGCGTCGAGGTGTCGTTGGCCTTCAGGACCATCTCCTTGTACTGCTCCGATACGGTGCACTCGTTTGCGACCAGAAAGCGTGTTCCCACCTGGACGCCGGCAGCGCCGAGCATAAAGGCGGCCGCCACACCACGGCCATCGGCGATGCCGCCGGCCGCCACAACGGGGATATCGACCGCATCGACAACCTGCGGCACCAATGCCATCGTCGAGGTCTCGCCAATATGGCCGCCCGATTCGGCGCCCTCGGCAACAACCGCCGTGGCTCCACGACGCGCCACGAGGCGCGCCAGCGCCACCGAGGCAACAACCGGGATGACCTTGATGCCCGCCTCGTTCCACGCCTTCATGTACTTGGTGGGATTGCCGGCACCCGTCACGACGACCGGCACCCGCTCGTCAATAACGACCTGCGCGACTTCGTCGGCAAACGGGCTCATGAGCATGACATTGACACCAAAGGGCTTATCCGTCCTGGCGCGCAGCTCGTGAATCTGGTCGCGCAGCCAGTTGGCGTCGGCGTTCATGGCCGCGATGATCCCTAAGCCGCCCGCCTCGGACACAGCGGACGCCAGTGAGGCGTCGGCAATCCAGGCCATACCGCCCTGGAACACGGGCTTTTCGATGCCGAGTAGATCGCAGAGAGGAGACTTGAGCATCACTACTTCTCCAATGCCGCCTCGACCGTATCGGCGAACTCGCCGACCGTCTTGGGGTTCTCCTCGGTATCGAGCTGGATGCCAAACTCGTCCTCGACGGCGACGAGGATCTCGACGGTGCCCAGACTGTCGAGACCAATCTCCTCGAGCGTGGACTCGGGCTTCATCTCGACATCGTCAAGGCCGGCGGTCTCGCGGATAACGTCGCAAACGCGCTCGAAGGTCTTCTGATCTGCCATGGTAGTTCTCCTTTGTTTGTGCCCTAGGGCGTTTTTATTTCCTATGTGCGACTACTTCCAACGAAGCAGATAGCCACCTATATCCAGGCCGGCGCCAAATCCAACGAGGGCGATGGTGTCGCCCGCATTCAGTGCGTCGGTGCGTGCCAGCCGGTCAAGCGCAAAGGGAATGCAGGCGCTCGAAATGTTGCCGGTCTCGCGCAGCGTTCGAACCACGCGCTTGTCTGGCACACCGAGGCGTTTGACCGCCTGGCTCAGGATTCGTTCGTTAGCCTGATGGAATACAAAATGGTCGATGTCCTCGACCGAAATGCCCGCATCGCTCGCAAGCTTATGGACCGTGTCGCAGATGGCGTTGACGCCGAACTTGAACACGCGGCGGCCATTCATGGACAGCACGCTCTCGCTATCTGCGGAGGCCTTAAACGGCGAGGTGCCGACCAGACCGGGAACGCGCAACGTCTCGACGTCGGGCGCCGTCGAAAGCTCAACGGCAAGGGGGCTGTCTCCCCCAGCCTCAATCACCGCGGCGCCTGCCCCATCGCCAAAGAGCACGCAGGTGGCGCGGTCGGTCCAGTCGAGCGCGCGCGTCATCTGCTCGGCTGCAACGACCAGCACGTGTTTGGCACGACCGCGGGCGATATAGCCCTCGGCGACATCGAGCGCAAATACGAAGCCGGCGCAGGCCGCCGAGACATCGAAGGCGGGGCATGTCGCGCCTAGTCGCTCAGCAACGGCACACGCCTCAGCGGGAACAAGATGGTCACCCGTCGTCGTCGAGCAGACGATCAGATCCAGCTGGCTCGCGTCGATTCCGGACACCTGGAGTGCCCGCTCGCTCGCCGCTACGGCAAGGTCACCAAGTGACTCGGTGGTGCAGACGTGGCGGCTCTTGATACCTGTGCGGGTAAAAATCCACTCATCCGAGGTATCGAGGAACTCGGACAGCTCGTCATTGGAAACGCTGCGCTTAGGAAGCGCCGAGCCCGTTCCAAGAATCGTGAAACCCATCACTAACCTCCTTTGAGTTGTTGACGTGTTTACATCGACCAAGAGAGGATAGCGCATTTCAGTCGTTGTTAACGTGTTAACATTAAATTGTCCAAATGCGACAAAGGCTTCACATTGTGTCTCTCTCGACACCATTGCGTTATTCACTTATTCATTAAGGAGGTAGCAGCCGTTATGGATGCCAAATTAACGATAGTCGACGTAACCGGATCGACCAACGATGACCTGCTCGAAGCAGGAAAACAGGGAGCGCCGCACGGCACAGGACTTGCCGCCCGGGCTCAGACAGCAGGACGCGGCCGGCGCGGCCACAAGTGGGATTCAACCGCCGGCAACCTATTGCTTTCGATTGTCCTGCGTCCATGCGTTAATCCTGCGAAGTACTCTGGTCTTGCTGCCGTCAGCGGCCTAGCGGTGCTCGAGGCGCTCGAAAAACAGGGTCTTGCAAACGAGATTGGCCTCAAATGGCCCAACGACCTGGTCGCGCGTGGACGCAAACTCGGCGGCATTCTGGTCGAGGCCGCACGCGATAACGAAGGCAAACCTTTCGCCGTCTGTGGCATTGGTGTCAATGTGAACTATGCGCCCCAAGAGGTGCCCGATGGCGGCCTGCCGGCAATCGGTCTCTCGGACCTTAACGAGAACGTTCCAGCTGTCGACATGCTCCTCGATGAGGTCTATCACGCAGTTATAGACGCTATAGATGCCTGGGCAGAACGCCTCAACGCCATGGAAGAAAACACCGGACCGCTCGCGCCCGTCCACGGCGAATATGTCGCTCACCTCAATTGGATTGGAAAGCACGTTATCGCCCGCTCCCCTGCCGGTGACGAGCTGGCGCGAGGCATCTTTAAAACGGTCGATGGCTTTGGTCGTGCGTGCATCGAAACAGAAGACGGCTTGCGATCCTTCCATTTTGAGGAAGCGTCATTGCGCCCCTTGAGTGAGTAGGTCGCCACAGCCAGCCGCTCGGCAGCCTTACCCGGCGATCCAAACCCATCATGCAAAACAAAAGGGCCCCGCTACCGTAGCGGCAGCGGGGCCCTTTAAGCTATGAGCGATATCGCTTAGAGCTTGATGTCGATGTCGACGCCAGCGGGGAGGTCGAGACGCATAAGCGAATCAACGGTGCCCGAGGTGGGGTCGAGGATGTCGATGAGGCGCTTGTGGGTGCGCATCTCGAACTGCTCACGGGAGTCCTTGTTCACGTGCGGCGAGCGGATAACCGTGTACAGGTTGCGCTCGGTGGGCAGGGGGACAGGACCGGAAACGCGAGCGCCGGTCTTCTGAGCGGTCTCGACGATGAGCTTCGCGGACTGATCGACGACCTCGTGATCATAGCCCTTGAGGCGAATGCGGATCTTCTGGGTAGCCAACTTAAACCTCCAAAGAGTGCGAGAGATGCTCTCGCGGATTACGTAACAGGGAGCTCGAACTTAGGCGTTCTTGCTCATGACCTCGTCCACGATGGACTTGGGCGCGGGCTCATAAGAGTCGAACTGCATCGTGTAGGATGCACGGCCCTGGGTCTGGGAGCGAAGGTCGGTAGCGTAACCGAACATCTCGCCCAGCGGCACCTTGGCACGGATGAGCTTGCTGTTCTTGCGATCCTCCATGCCCTCGATCTTGCCGCGGCGACCGGAGAGGTTGCCCATAACGTCGCCCATGTACTGCTCGGGGGTCTCGACCTCGACAGCCATGATCGGCTCGAGCAGCTGCGGGTCGGACTTCTTGAGGGCGTCCTTGATAGCCATGGAACCGGCGATCTTAAAGGCGGCCTCGGAGGAGTCGACCTCGTGGTAAGAACCGTCGAACAGGGTGACCTTAACGTCGAGGACCGGGAAGCCGGCGATAACACCGGTGTTCAGGGCCTCCTGGATGCCCTTGTCGATGGACGGGATGTACTCCTTGGGCACGACGCCGCCGACGATAGCGTTGACGAACTCGTAGCCGAAGCCCTCCTCCATCTTCTCGAGCTTGATGACGGCGTGGCCGTACTGACCGCGACCACCGGACTGACGGACGAACTTGCCCTCAGCCTTCTCGACGTCGTGACCAGCGGTCTCGCGGTAGGCAACCTGGGGCTTACCAACGTTAGCGTCAACCTTGAACTCGCGGAGCAGACGGTCGACGATGATCTCGAGGTGCAGCTCGCCCATGCCGGCGATGATGGTCTGGCCGGTCTCGTGGTTGGTGGACACCTGGAAGGTCGGGTCCTCCTCGGCGAGCTTGGTCAGAGCCAGGGACATCTTGTCCTGCTCGGCCTTGGTCTTGGGCTCGATGGCAACGTCGATAACGGGCTTAGCGAACTCGATCTTCTCGAGGACGATCTCCTTGCCCTCGGCGCACAGGGTGTCACCGGTGGTGGAGTTCTTGAATCCGACGCAAGCGACGATGTCGCCGGCGGCAGCGTCGTCACGGTCGATACGCTCGGCGGCGTTCATCTCGAGGATGCGGCCGAGGCGCTCGCGCTGACCGTTGGAAGCGTTGACAACGTAGGAGCCGGACTCGGCGCGGCCGGAGTAAACGCGGACGTAGGTGAGCTTACCGACGAACGGGTCGGTCATGATCTTGAAGACCAGGCCGGAGAAGGGCTCGTCGAAGGAAGGATGACGCTGGATCTCCTCGCCGGTGTCCGGATCGGTACCGGTGACGGCCTCAACGTCGAGCGGGCTGGGCAGGTAGTCGACGACAGCGTCGAGCAGCTCCTGGACGCCCTTGTTCTTGTAGGCGGAGCCCACGAAGACGAGGTTGAGCTCGTTGGCCAGAACGCCCTTACGCAGAGCAGCCTTGAGCTCCTCGACGGTGAAGTCCTCCTCCATGAGGATCTTCTCCATGAGCTCGTCGTCAAAGCTGGCAGCAGCGTCGAGGAGCTCCTCGCGCTTGGTGGCAGCGATGTCGGCGAACTCAGCCGGGATCTCGTCCATCGGCTCGGGGTAGGTCATGCCCTTCTCGTCGGCCTTGAAGTCCCATGCAGTCATGGTGACCAGGTCGATGACGCCCCAGAAGTTGTCCTCGGCGCCCATCGGGACCTGAGCGGCCACGGCGTTAGCGTCGAGACGATCCTTCATGGTCTCGATAGCGTTGAAGAAGTCAGCGCCCACGCGGTCATACTTGTTGATGAAGGCGATGCGGGGAACGTTGAAGGTAGAAGCCTGACGCCAAACGGTCTCAGACTGGGGCTGAACGCCGGCAACGGCGTCGAAGACGGCGACAGCGCCATCGAGGACGCGCAGGCAGCGCTCGACCTCGGCGGTGAAGTCAACGTGGCCCGGGGTGTCGATGATCTGGATGCGGTAGTCCTTGCCGTCCTTGTTCCAGAAGCAGGTGGTAGCAGCGGAGGTAATGGTTACGCCGCGCTCCTGCTCCTGAACCATCCAGTCCATGGTGGCAGCGCCCTCATGGACCTCACCGATCTTGTGGGTCTTACCGGTGTAGTAAAGAATACGCTCGGTCGTGGTGGTCTTACCGGCATCGATGTGGGCCATGATGCCGATGTTACGGGTATCGGAAAGCTTGTACTTAGGCTTAGCCATGTTAGTTCCTTACCTTAACTTACCAACGATAGTGAGAGAACGCGCGGTTGGCCTCGGCCATCTTGAAGACGTCCTCACGCTTCTTGACGGAAGCGCCCAGGCCGTTGGAGGCGTCGAGGATCTCGTTGGCGAGACGCTCGGCCATGGTCTTCTCCTTGCGAGCGCGGGAGAAGTTGACGATCCAGCGGATACCCAGAGCGGTGGAACGACGGGAGTTGACCTCCATCGGGACCTGATAGGTAGCGCCACCGACACGCTTGGGCTTAACCTCGAGCGTGGGCTTGACGTTGTCCATAGCCTTCTTGAAGGTAGCGAGAGCGTCGCCACCCTCGGACTTCTCGGCAACGATCTCGAAAGCGGTGTAAACGATGCGCTCAGCGGTGGCCTTCTTGCCGTCAAGAAGGACCTTGTTGATGAGCTGAGTCACCAGGCGGTTGTTGTAAACGGCGTCAGGCTGAACCTCACGACGATTAGCTGCTGCACGACGCGGCATGTGAAATCTCCTTAAGTGTCTACCGTGCGGCGCTCAAGGCGGCACACGGCGAAAGTATCAAAACGTTATCTGGCTTATTTAGCCTTGGGGCGCTTAGCACCGTACTTGGAACGGGCCTGCATACGGTTCTGGACCGGAGCAGCGTCGTAGGCGCCACGGATGACGTGATAACGGACACCAGGGAGGTCACGGACACGACCGCCGCGGACGAGCACGATGGAGTGCTCCTGCAGGTTGTGGCCTTCGCCCGGGATGTATGCGGTGACTTCCACACCGGAGCTCAGGCGCACACGGGCGACCTTACGCAGTGCCGAGTTCGGCTTCTTCGGGGTGGTGGTGTAAACACGGGTGCACACGCCACGACGCAGCGGGCTTCCCTTCAGTGCCAAAGTCTTGGACTTCTTCGGCTTTGCCTGGCGTCCCTTACGGACGAGCTGTTCAATAGTAGGCAACTTGAATTCTCCGATTCAGTGGTTTCTCTTGTTTTCGTGTGACCGCCGCACTGCACCCACACTCCACGACACTGAATCGTAAAGATAGCCACAGTCCACCGGCCCGATGGCCCGTCCCTCTCTCACCGCCGCATTGCTGCGCGTGATGCAATCGAGTTCCGGGATATCCCAACCCGCACGCCTGTTACATAAGGCATGCCGTTGGCACACACGAATTACCAGTATACAGGTCTGCCGGACAATGCTGGATAATCGTGTCGCGACAGCAACGGCCGTTATACGAAGAGTGGCTCCGACGCCATCCTGGCATCGGAGCCACTCTCCCACGCGCCACCTTGCGCGCATCGCTTCAAACCTCTGAGTCTTTTCATAACCCCATGCGGCCCGGCGCCCTCGCCGTACTGCCTATGCCGCCATCTCGAATCGCTATATTCGGTTGTTCTTCAGTTATATCTTGAAGGCGTTGCGCATGGGCCTCACGGCCATCGGCGCCTCATTGCGACCTGACGAATTCTCGACCGATCTGCAACTCCGGCCTTCACCTTTAGTATACCGCAAACGAACATATGACACGGGGCAAAACACCCCTAAATCCCAATATTTTCAATACTTAACCGAACTTCAGCGCAAAGCAACACAATCTAACATCGCCATGGAAAAACAGGTCAAAACAGAACAGCCTCTGAACCGTTCTGTACGGTTCAGAGGCTGCCTGACCGATGCCACGAATCACATTCAGGCGTTGACCGTTTCCTCGGACTCATCCTTGACGGCGTCCCCGGCTTCCGAAGCCTTGGCCGCGGAACCCTTCTCGCCATTGTCGGAATCCGGGTGGATCTGATGCTTGTCATCGTGCTCGCGCCACCAGCTGGACAGCACCGAACCGGAGATGTTGTGCCATACGCTGAAGAAGGTGGACGGCACGGCGGCAAGCGGGTTGGACGCGAAGGAGCTCAGGGCCAGCGTGGCGCCCAAAGCGGAATCCTGCATGCCGACCTCGAAGGTGATGGCCTTCTGCTGCGCGTAGCGGAAGCCCTTCGGATACACCTTGTACATGAGCTTGGAGAAGCCGAAGCCCAGCGCGTAGCCGCACAGGTTGTGCAGGATGACCACCGGGATGGCAAGCAGCGAGGATGCCACGAACAGCTTCGAACCATTGGCTGCGACCACGACGCCGATGATGAGCAGGATGGCGACCTGGGACACGATCGGCAGCGCCACCGTGACCTTCTCGATCTTCTCCTTGAAGATGGCGTGGCAGATCACACCGAGCGCGATCGGGAACAGCACCACCTTGACCGCGTTGAGGAACAGGGACTCGACCGGCACGGTCACATACTGGGAGGCGAGCCACTGCATCAGCAGAGGAATCATGAACGGCGCGCACAGCGTGGACAGGATGCCGATGGACACGTCAAGCGCCACGTCGCCACGGCTCAGATAGCTCATCACGTTGGATGAGGTGCCGGACGGGCAGCAGCCGACCAGAATCACGCCCACGGCAAGCGGGCCGTCGAGACGGAAGATCCAGCACAGCAGCACGGCCACCAACGGCATGATCACGAAGTGGGCCACCGTGCCGACGACGACCATCAGCGGCTGGGTGAGGATACGTTTGAAATCGTCGAGCGTCAGCGTCAGGCCCATGCCAAACAGCACGATGCCCAGGAAGTATCCGGTGTAGGACTTGCCCCACAGGCTGGTTTGCGGCACGAAGTAGTTGAACACGGCCCATACGATCACGATCACGGTGAACCATTTGGTGAGCCAATCACCAAACGCCTTGATCTTCTGCATTATCGTTTCCTCTTTTCTCAATCACGTTTCCATGGAAGTCATTTCCGAGGAAAACAAAACGGGACCGGCTTTCCGCCGACCCCGTCGTGACATCTTCCGTTGGAATTGCCTACAAATTAGGCACCCATCCATCAAGTGCGTAACATTCCGTTCACATAATGAACATCACATGGCAGCCGAAAGCGCAACACGCCGACGCGCGCACATCCAAAAAATCGTGTATAGTATCCATTCGTTGCGCTTCCGCATGGAAGTGAGAACATGGTGGCTATAGCTCAGTTGGTAGAGCATCTGATTGTGGTTCAGAAGGTCGCGCGTTCGAGCCGCGTTAGCCACCCCGGTGAAACCTCGGAAGAAATTCCGAGGTTTTTTGCTATCCGCGGCGGCCGAACGCGCGGAACCAGACTTTCCCGATCGCAAGCAACCCACAACAAAAGGAACGACCATGCTGTCTTTCGAAAACGACTACTCCTGCGCCGCGACGCCGGAAATCATCGCCCGTCTCGCCGAAACCGCGACCAACCAGTATCCCGGCTACGGCACCGACGACGTCTGCGAAAGCGCCAAAGCCAAAATCCGCGAGGCCTGCGCATGCCCGGACGCCGAAATCTTCTTCCTCGTCGGCGGCACTCAGACCAACCAGGTCGTCATCGACGCCATCACCCCACCGTATGCGGGCGTGGTGGCGGCCACCACCGGACATGTGAACGTGCATGAGGCGGGCGCTATCGAATTCACCGGCCACAAAGTGCTCACGCTCCCCCACCATGACGGCAAAATCGACGCGGATGAACTCGACGAATACTGCGCCACGTTCTACGCGGACGGCAACTACACGCATATGGTGTTCCCCGGCTGCGTGTACATTTCGCAGGCCACCGAATACGGCACGCTGTACACGCTGGCCGAGCTCGAGGCGATCCGCAAGGTCTGCACGAAGTACGACATGCCGTTGTTCATCGACGGCGCGCGTCTCGGCTACGCGCTGACCGCCTCCGGCAACGACGTGACGATCGAGGACATCGCGCGTCTCGCCGACGTGTTCTATATCGGCGGCACCAAGGTGGGCGCGATGTTCGGAGAGGCCGTGGTGTTCACGCACGGCAACATGCCGAAGCATTTCGTGACGATCGTCAAGCAGCATGGCGCGCTGCTGGCCAAGGGATGGCTGCTGGGACTGCAGTTCGACACGTTGTTCACCGACGGCCTGTACCTGCGCATCGCCCGCCACGCCAACGATGCCGCGGACCGTATCCGCAAGGTGCTGGTGGAACGTGGCTACACGCTGACTTTCGATGCGCCGACCAACCAGATCTTCGTCACGCTCGACAACGAGACCTCCGAACGTCTGCAACGCAACGTCCGTCTCGGCTTCACGGAAAAGGCGGACGACACGCATACCGTGATGCGCATCTGCACCAGCTGGGCCACGACCGACAAGCAGGTGGACGAGCTGGTCGCACTGCTGTAAAAGACAGTCCGCAAAACAAGGAAAGCCGGGAAATCGCTCCCGGCTTTTCGCTTATGTATAACGATTGTATTGCGATTGCGGCAGGCGCCATTCAGCGACGGTTATCGGCGATCGCCTCACGTTCCATCGCGACGAACTTACGTACGGACGATTCCACCGAATAATTGGTTTTCGTATGTTTGGCGTAGGTGCCGCCCCACTTGGCGAGCTGCGCCGGATGGTCGATCCACCAGTCGATACGACGGGCCAGCGCGTCCACATCGTCCACGGGGAATAACGATTCGTCCAGCAGCGCGAACTGGCCGGCCGCGCTCAGCGACGACGAGGCAATCACCGGCACCAGACCGGCGGCCATGCCTTCGATGACACTCACCGATTCGAGATCGGCGATCGACGGATGCACCAGCAGATCGCCGGAACGCAGCAACGCCGGCATGTCGGCATTCCGGTGGAATCCGATCGAAGCCGGACGAGACAACAGCCGTCCGGCCATACGCTGCAACCTCTTCTTAAGCGGCCCGGTGCCGGCGATCACCAATTCGATGTCCTGCGCGTGACGGCAGCGGGCGATCGCCCGGATCAACGCGACATGGTTCTTCTCATTGGTCAGTCGTCCCGACGCGACGATACGGAACGGCACCGGCGACGGCTCGTCCGCCTTGCGCTGCCGCTTCGGCGTGAACCGCGATTCGTAGCCGTTGGAGATGACATGCAGCTTCGACTTGTATCCATGCGAGCGCAGCAGGCTCGCACCCAATTCGGTCGGCACATGCACATGGTCGATCTTGCGGTACAGCCATATGTCGAACAGCCAGTAGATGAACGAGTCGATGCCGGGCACATATTTCAAAGGCCCCGCGGAATACGTGACGTTCTCCGGCTGCACGTGGTAGCCGGCCGTAACGGCGATGCCCATCTGTTTGGCGACCTTGCAGGCATGCTGGCCGAAACGGAACGGCGTGTAGATATGCACCACGTCCACACCATCGAACGCCTTGCGAAACAGCGTGTCGCTCGGCTCGGCGAACTGCATCTGCTGCTTCTTCGCCACCCAGCTGACCAACGGCACATGATTGACGCGCGCGGGATATTCGGGCGCGCCGATGCCCACCAAACGGACATGATGCCCCTGGCGCTCCAGCTCCTGCGCCCACTGCAACGCCGAATTCGAGGTGCCATTGCCCCGATTCCCCGACGTGTCGACCACCATGGCAATGGTCAGGGGGGGTTGCGTTTCATTCTTCTCATTCTCGGACATGCGTTCCATCCTACGCCGATGGCACAATAGAAGTCATGACTGAAGAGAATCGTGCCCTCGGCACTCCGCTTGGCAAGCATCCGACCCGTGTTCTGTTCCTTGGCTCCGGCGAGCTGGGCAAGGAAGTCACCATCGAACTGATGAGACTCGGCGCATGGGTGTGCGCGGCCGATTCCTACGCCGGTGCGCCGGCACAACAGGTGGCGCACGAATACCGCGTGCTCGACATGGCCAACGCGGACCAGCTGCGCGCGCTGTTCGACGAAATCCAGCCGGACATCATCGTGCCGGAAGTCGAAGCGATCGCCACCTCCGAACTCGCGGCCGCCGCCGAACGTGGCGCGCAGGTGGTGCCAAGCGCCGAAATCGCGGCGATCTGCATGGATCGCGAACGCCTGCGCGTGCTCGCACACGAGGAACTGGGACTGCCGACCACCCCGTACCGTTTCGCCGGCTCTCTGGAAGAACTACGTGAGGGCGCGCAAATCGTCGGCTATCCATGCGTGGTCAAGCCGATCATGAGCTCCTCCGGCCACGGACAGTCCGTGGTACGTTCCGCGGAAGCGATCGACGCCGCATGGACCGAAGCGCAGGAAGGCCGCCGCGCACACGACGAAGGCGACGTGTCACGCGTGATCGTGGAGGCCCTCGCCCCGCTCGACTACGAGCTGACCGTACTGACCGTCAGCTCCAGCGCCGGCATCGTGACCTCCAAAAGATAGGTGACGACGGTGGCGAAGCTGCCCGCGTTGGCCGCCCATTTCAGTACGGTCGCGCCGAAAAACGGAGCGGCGGTGGTGAGCACCATGATCAAAAGGATGGCGCGTGAAGGGGTTCGGTACTTTGGATGGATTTTTCCAAACCAGGCGGGGAGCAGACCCTCCCGGGACATGGCATAGACCGTACGGCTGGCGCCGATATAAAAGGCGTTCCAGCAGGTTACGATTCCGGCCACTCCGCCGGCGACTAGGAGTCTGGACGCAGCGGTGTTGCCGCCGAAAGCAGCCGCCATCGCGTCGGCGGTGGGAAGCGCGCTCGACGCGATCTGCTGCCTGCTGAGCGTACAACTGACGCAGAGGATGATGGAGACATACCATATGACGGCAAGCCCGACGGATAAAACCAGCAGCTGGCCGATTTTGCGCGGCGGGATATTCATCTCCTCCGCGGCATGGGGAATGACGTCAAAGCCGCTGTAGATGAAAGGCGTCATGACGACGACGGTCAGAACCCCGTGCGGGCCGTTTGAAAAGAGAGGAAAAAGATTTTCCGGTTTCCCGTTGACGACCGTGCCGCCCGCCAGCAGAATCCCCGCAAGAAGGATGACGGCCATCAGGACCGTCTGTAAGAGGGCCGCTGTTCGGATCCCCCGGTAGTTGACGGCGCAAATCAACAGAGAGCTTCCGACGCCGATCAGCAGCCAGGGAGCATGGATCTCAAAACCGGCGGCGCTGTAAAGGTAGCCCGAAAGGATATCGGGAAAGAGGTAGGCGAAAACGTTGGGGAAGGCGACGGTTTCGAAAGAGATGACGGAGAGAAAGGTGAGGATGACCGCCCATCCGCAGAGGAAGGAGATCCGTGTCCCGAAAGCGCGCCTGCAAAAGCCGATGACCCCAAGGCTGTTCGGCATGGCGGAGGAAAGCTCCGCATAGACAAGGCTGACGAAGGAGACAAAGATACCTCCCAGGACGAAAGCA
>OGXQ01000889.1_pt1 | contig 23524 bp, 19 predicted proteins | sample 1576291 | NCBI WGS metagenome assembly OGXQ01 (sample SAMEA3541575, study PRJEB24748) | human gut metagenome | biome: human gut; feature: human-associated habitat; material: faeces | place: China | collected 2012 | reverse complement strand
ATCCTACGCCAAGTGCCCCCGGAGGACATCGAGCAGGCTGCCGGGCCGTTGGTGGCGGAGAGCATCCGCCGGTTGCGCAGCGGTTCTGTGGAAATGCAGCCGGGCTATGACGGCGAGTATGGCAAGGTCAAGATCTTGACAGCTGAGGAAATTGCCAAATACAGCGGCCAAATGAGTTTTCTGCCGGGCGGCGTTGCTAAAGCGGCCCCCAAAAAGCCCCGTAAAACAGCAAAAAAAGCGGCTCATTCCCTCGAAATGCCGGGCAAAGGCACGCAAAGCGCGCTGCCAGATCCGCACTATGGACTAAACAAGGCGCAGTGGGAAGCGGTCAGCGCGAAAGGGCGCGGTTGGCCGAAAGCGGCGAGGGGTGCGTAGAAGCTAGGCAGAACTTGCCGGTTGCCTTGCCCGCGCCGATCGCGTCGAGCTTGCCCTCAACCATTTGCTGGGCAAAGCGGCCCCATGCCAAAAAGACGACCGGCTGGGGCAGCTGACAGCAGCGTTCGATAATATAGTCGGTGAGCGTGCTCCAGCCCAGCTTGGCGTGCGAATTGGCGGCATGCTTGCGCACGGTGAGCGTGGTGTTAAGGAGCAGGACGCCCTGTTGTGCCCATGGGGTTAGGTCTCCCGTGGCAGGAAAGGGGCAGTCCAGATCGGCTTTGAGTTCCTTATAGATGTTGCGCAGGCTCGGCGGCAACTTGGTTTGCGTCGCGGGGACCGAGAACGATAACCCCATGGCCTGGTTGGGTCCGTGATAGGGATCTTGACCCAAGATGACAACCTTGACCTGGTCGGCCGGCGTGTAGGCGAGGGCATTGAGGATGTCGTCTTGTGCCGGGTAGATGGTCTGCTCGGCACGCAAAAGGGCGATGCGCTCGAGCAGCTGGTTCGTAGTGTCACGTACCGGCTGCGGCGCATCGCCCAACCAGGTTGCTATGTTGCGGTCGCGAGTTGCGGTGTCCATGGGGCTCCTTTATGGCAGATACTCTGTTGGTATCTATTGTAAAGGCGCACCGATTGCCTTTATGCCGCGGCTGTATGAAGAGTGGGGTCTACGAGACGCGCTCGGGCGCTCCTGCCATGTGAGCGTGTCCTTGCGAGCGAAGGCACGAGAGCTCGACGGTTGCCACCATCACGCCGGTGAGGATGAGGGCGGCGCCAAAGAAGGCGATGGGGCTCAGGACCTCGCCGACCAGGAAGAACGAGAAGACAGCGGAGCAGACCGGCTCGAGCGAGAAGGCGAAGCCGGTGGTCTCGGCGGGCACGTGGGGCTGCACGAGCGTTTGGGTGATAAAGCCATAGGCAGAGCAGATGAGCGCGAGTGCGACGACGACCGCGACCTCGCTCGGCGTGCTGGGAAGCGTAAAGCCGCCAAAGGCAAATGCGGCGATGCCCGAGAACAGGCCGCCAAAGCCCAGCTGCCAAACGCCCAGAGCCAGCGGGTCGACATCTTCGACAAAGCGCTTGGCTACGATAATGTGGCTGGCATAGATAAAGGCTGAGAGCAACATGATGAGCGCGCCCGGGTTCAGGCTGGTGAAGTCGGCGCCCGAGAGCAGCAGCATGCCACAGGTGACGATGGCGGTGCCGACGAGAACTTTGCGCTCGGGGGCGCGGCGCAGCAGGGCGGCGTTGGCAAACGGCACGATTACGACCGTCAGGCTCTGCAAAAAGCCGGCGGTTGAGGCGGAGGTGAGGCTGGAACCCAGGCACATGCAGGTGAGCTCGGTTGCCATGATGGCGCCGATGATGGCGGCGCGAACCATAAGGTCGCGGTTGATGCGGAAAGCGCGCTTGTGGAAGAGCAACAGGCAGGCCGCAAAGGCGATGATGCAGCGCAGCGCAACGATGCTCGTGGCGTTCATGCTGTCCATGCCGATCTTCATGAGGGGGTACGAAAAGCCCCATGCGACGGGAACGGAAAATGAGAGCGCGATTGCTTTTTTGCGATCCATGGGACTCCTTTTGTTACAGAACGGTTTCGCAAAAAGGATTCTGCTCCCAGATGTGGATGTAGTAAAGCGAATGTATCTTCAGTATGATTAAGAAATACTAATGCTGGCAGAAAAAGCCCTGGCAAAACGTTTTACGGCTACATCGATGTGGAGGCACGATGGCATCGCGGTATCAGATTGTATGTATGGTGGTCGATCGCGGCAGCCTGAAGGGCGCGGCCGACGAGCTGGGCTATACGCAAAGCGCGGTGAGTCAGGCCGTTAAGGCGCTCGAGCGCGAGCTGGGCACCACGCTTATCGAGCGCGGTAAGCAAGGCGTTTCGCTTACGCGCGACGGCAAGCAGTACCTGCCGTATCTGCGCCAAATCGTAACTGCCGAGGCCGAGCTTGAGGGCAAGCGTCAGGAGTTGCTGGGACTCTCCTCGACTGATATTCGAATCGCGACGTTTACTAACGTGAGCCGCACCGTATTGCCGCGCGTGATTCGCGACTTTGGGGCTCTGCATCCGGGCGTGCACTTCACCCTCAAGCAGGGCGATTACACGCGCAACGCTCAGTGGGTGCACGATGGCGTGGTTGACTTTTGCTTTACGGCGCGCGGATTTACCGCTGGACTCGAGAAGCGCGTGGTCTATCACGACGAGTTGGTGGCGCTGCTGCCGACCGCGCATCCGCTGACGGCAAAGGAAAAGGTGACGCTCGCCGACCTGGCGTCCGAGCCGTTTGTGCTGCTGGATGAGGGCGAACAGAGCCTGGTGCTCGATGCATTCGCGGCGCATGGGCTGTCGCCGCACGTGACGAGCGAGGTGACCGACGACTACACCATCATGGCGATGGTGGAGGAGGGCCTAGGCGTGAGCATGCTGTATCGCCGTACCGTCGAGGGCATGCAGGCCGATATTCGCGTACGTCCCATCGTGCATGCCCCCTCGCGCGACGTAGTGGCGGCCTGGCGCAGCTGGGACACCATGCCTATCGCCACGAGGCACTTTATCGACTATATGAGCTCGCATATTGTCAATTAATGACTGGCGTGACGTTGAGCGTGGCGATTAGCGGGCTGTCGCTTTGGCTTGTGCTAGACGGTAGGTGCGTGCCGGGTGGCAAAGTAGCACCGCCACGACCATAAAGAATGCTGTGGTGCCCAGGCTGATGGGGTAGACCATCATGATGTTCGCAAAGGTGCGGAAGTGCGGGAACACGCAGAATACCCAATAGAAGCGGATGCCGCAGACGCAGATCATGGTGATGAGGGCGGGCATGAGCGAGATGCCAAAGCCGCGCAGGTAGCCGGACATGTTTTCGTAGAACATGCTAAAGGCGTAGGCAGGGAAGATCGAGCACACGCGGATATAGCCGATCGAGACGATGTTGGGGTCGCTGTTGAACAGCGCCAGGATTTCGCGTCCCAAGCCTACGATGATGACGATGGTGGTGAGCGCGACGATACCGCCTTCGACCAGGCAGACCTTGAGCGTCTTGGTGCAGCGGTCGATTTGGCGGGCACCGTGGTTTTGTCCCACAAAGGTGGTGCAGGCCTGGCTAAAGCTGTTGAGCAGGTTGTAGCACACGTACTCCAGGCTCATGGCAGCGCTCGATGCCGCCATGACCTCGGTGCCCAAGCTGTTGATGGCGGACTGGATGATGATGTTGGCGACGGCAAAGACAGCGCTTTGGATGCCGGCGGGCAGGCCGATCTTGACGATGCGCTTGAGGGCGACGGGGTCTAAGCCTAAGTCGCGTGGGGTGACGCGGACGACGGAGTCGGTCTTGAGCAGGCGGATAAAGAGCGTAGCGGCGCTGACGGTGTAGGCGATGGCGGTGGCGATGGCGACGCCCGCGACGCCCCAGTGGAGTACGGGGACAAAGATGAGGTCCAGGCCAATGTTGAGGACGGTGGACACGGCAAGTGCCTGCAGCGGCATGCGGGTGATGCCGACGGAGCGGAAGATCGCGGCCTCAAAGTTGTAGAGTAAGATCGAGGGCATGCTGAGCAAAAAGACGCGCAGGTAGAGCGAAGCGAGCGGCATGGTCTCGGCAGGCACGTTGAGCGCAGCGAGCATGGGCTCGGCAAAGATCTCGCCCAGTGCGATGACGACAAAGCCCACGAGCGCCATTAAAATCGAGGTATGGACGGCGCGTTTGACCATGTTCTGATCGTTGCGGCCGATAGCGTTGGCGATGACCACGTTGGAGCCAAGCGACATGCCAATAAAAAGGTTGAGCATAAGACTGGTAAGCGGAACATTGGAGCCGACCGCCGCCATGGCGAGGGTTCCCTGGTCGCCCGAGAAGTTACCGATGATGACCGTGGCGATGAGGTTCGACAGCTGCTCCAAGATGCTCGTGGCGGCTACGGGGAAGGCGAACAGGGGAATATTGCGCCACAGCGAGCCGGTAGTCATGTCAATGTGCTTAGATGCGGTGTCTGCCATACGCTCTCAATCTCTAATATGCTCTTTCGTGCTTATTTGCGCAGACGATGATACTCCTAATGCAGCCAGCCGGCACTTAGGGACGTTCCTTTTCTGCCGGCAGCTGGGGACACTCCTTGTCTCTTCTATGACTAGGTGGGGAAGGCGTGCGACAATGGTGGGCGTTGTGTTGTCCGCGCTAAGGAGTTGCCATGTTGTTGTGTCCCGTTTGCCATGAGCCGTTGGTGGACGACGAGCGCGGTGCTGCATGCGCGGGCGGACACCGATTTGACCGTGCGCGCGAGGGCTATCTGTATCTGCTGCGCTCGTCCAAGAGCGGCGACTCCATGGGCGATCCCAAGTCGCAGGCGCGCAGCCGTCGTGACTTTCTGAACCGCGGATACTATGCGCCGTTACGCGATGCGATGGTCGAGCTGGTGCGCGAGCGGGTGTCTGAACGTGCCGCGTCTACGAACGGCCCCATGACCTTGCTCGATATTTGCTGCGGCGAGGGCTACTACACCAGCGCCATGGGTGCGGTGCCGGACGTGGATGCTTACGGTTTCGACCTGGGCAAGGAGATGGTGCGCCTGGCCGCCAAGCGCGGCGATGCGACCTACTTTGTGGCCAATATGAAGGACATCCCCGTGGCCGATGGCGCCTTCGATATAGTGACCGAGCTCTTCGCTCCCTTTAACGAGCGCGAATTTGCCCGCGTGCTGGCGCCAGAGGGCTCGCTCTATACCGTGGTGCCGGGTGCCCGTCATCTGTTTGGGCTCAAGGAGGTGCTCTACGACACGCCATACCTTAACGACGAGAAGCTGCCGAAGACTACCGAGCTCGAGTTGGTCGGAACGCAGCGGGTGTCTGCGAACATTACGCTCCAGACCCAGGCCGACATCGAGGCGGTGTTCCAGATGACGCCGTACTACTACCGCACGCGCCCCGCCGACAAAGAGCGCCTGGCAAACCTCGATACCCTTCAGACCGACATCGACTTCATCATCGCCGAATACCGCCACTAACCTACCAAAAAGGGACAGGTTTATTTTGGCAGGTTTTATCTGGGCAAACGTAAAGGGCCGACCGCGTTGCTGCGCGATCGGCCCTTTTTAGTTGCTTGGCTGCAGGGAATTGTGGGGGGACAGGTGACTACAGGCGGTCCTTGTTCTCGGCCTTAACGGCGTGCGCCTGCTGAACAAAGAACAGGTCGTAGACCACGATGACAAAGGCGCCATAGTTGATGGCGTCGCCGCCAAACGCGGGAAGCGTGAGCACGGCCTGCGCAATCGTGGCGAGTGCGGCAACGATGCCGAGCTTAAACGCGCCATCCACCTGCGAGGGCTTGTTGGCGCCCTTGATGCCCGCAACACCTGCGGCGAGATCTATGAGGCCCTTGGCGACAAGCACGACCGTGGCGAGCATGGCGTTCGGCCCGTAGGTGGACTCGAACTTGCCGGTCGCGATGCCGGCGATTCCAATGACGAGACTGGCGATGCCCAGAACAAAATAAATCAGGGCAAGGATTTTGAGTGTCTTGCGAGCGGCGCTCATAACTGGTCCTTTCGATGCGGGCGCGGTGAATCTGTCGCGCCCAGGTTGCGGCATATATGGTGAAGCACATTGTAGTTCAACGCGGCGATGCATGCGCCTGAAAGCGACTCTTGCCTGTGCGGTCCAACCTTTCAAAAAGGAAAGCTGGACGTAAGTCAAATCGATGGCAGCGTATGCGCGGCGCTGCGATGATGAGGCCATGGTAAGAGTTGGACCGAAGGAGGAGCCATGATGTACGGAGCAGGGCAAGTGCGTGAGCCGCGGTCGTTGGGAAGGCGCATGGGTGATTCTGTGATCGCTGCCGTGTGCACGGGATTGATGGCGGTGCTTTGCATTGGGATGCTGTGGACCATGTCGCGTGTGGGACAATAGCGGACGGTTGGGTGCCAACTGAGGTGGCGCTTACGTATTCGTTTTGCTTGCTAAGGAGTGTCCATGGGCGTCGTCGATCCCTTTTCTGTTGCTCGGGCTGCTGGGCTCGAGCTCGTGCGGACGTCCGAGGGCCTTACGCTCACCGACGGCACGATGGAGTTGCGTGCCGATTTTGGCCGCATGCTTCCACGGCTCAAGCAGGGTCGTCTGCAGCAAGAGCTACTGGTGAAGGCTGCGCGCACAAAAGGCATCGAGCAACCATGGGCGATTGATGCCACAGCAGGCTTTGGCGAGGATTCGCTGCTGCTGGCTGCCGCGGGTTTTGCGGTCGATTTGTATGAGCAGGATTGCGTGATCGCGGCGCTCCTCCAGGATGCCCTGGATCGCGCGGCAGATGATCCGGCGCTTGCGGCTGCTGTGGCGCGCATGCGCTTACATGCGGGCGAGGACAGCATTGCCGGCCTTCGCCATACGGCCGAGCTGATCGAGCGGGGCGAGCTCGCGGCTCCCGACGTGGTGTATCTGGACCCCATGTTTCCCGAGCGCACCAAGAGCGCGGCGGTGAAAAAGAAGTTTCAGCTCTTGCACCATCTGGAGCAGCCGTGCGCCGACGAGGAGACGCTGGTCGAAGCTGCGCTTGCGGTGCGCCCGCGCAAGGTCGTTATCAAGCGACCGGTGAAGGGGCCGCTGCTTGCCGGCGTTAAGCCGAGCTATCAGCTTGCGGGCAAGGCCGTTCGTTACGATGTTTTGGTGCCGCCGCGCCCGTAGCTTGTGCACGATGGCTGGCGCTTCGCCAGCGCCGTGCCGATGCGGGGTCTATTTCCAAGGGTGCGACGTCAGGTGCCAGCCGCCGCAGTATTCGCATTTGTAGCAGGCCAAACCACGCCGTCCGCGGTTTTCGCAGTCGGCCATAACGGCCTCGGCTTCGGCGCGTGTGTCGTAACGGTTTTTGCGCTCGCACGACTTATAGCGCCAAGCCTCGTCGCGCTCGGCGTCCAGGGCGTCACGGCGCTCGTCCTCGCGCACAAACAGGTCGCTCATATCGCCGCCGGTGGCAGTGCCCAAAAACTCGCTCTTTGCTTTTGACCAGGCGGCTCGCTTTTTGCTCCCCATCTGCTTCGCGCTCCTCTCCAAACGTTGGTATCATTGCTCAATCAAAGTGATACCAATAAACGTGAGGTCGCCGCGTGATGATCAGAAAAACCCTCGATACCGACATTCCCGCCGTCATGGCTATCTATGACGCGGCCCGCGCCTTTATGCGCGCGCATGGCAACGCCACGCAGTGGCCCGAGGGCACGCCTTCGGCCGAGCAGCTGGCTGCCGATATTGCCGCTGGTGGCAGTTACGTGTGCGAAGTCGACGGCCGCGTGGTGGCGACGTTTGCCTTTTTACCGGGTCCGGACGAGTGCTATGACGTGATTGAGGACGGTCAATGGCGTAGCGACACTCCGTATGCCGTGCTGCATCGCGTGGCATCCGACGGCACCGTGCACGGTATCGCGGCGGCGATATTTGCCTTTGCCAAGGAATGCGCCGACCATCTGCGTATTGACACGCACGAGGACAACTTGCCCATGCAGGGCGCCATCGCCAAGGCGGGGTTCGAGCGTGTCGGTATCGTCTATGTGTCCGACGGCACGGCGCGTGTCGCGTTTGATTGGCTGCGCGAGGCGTAGGAGCCAAGGCACGTATCATCACCCAGCTCAAATAAAAAATGGCCCCGAGTGGGGCCATTTTTGGTAAAACGCGTCGTTGTGGGACTCGCATTGTTACCGCCCCAGATGAACCCGGGCAGACAAAAAGGGGAGGTGCCGGCTTTCGCAAGGCGCGAACCTACGAAAATCGCCGCGCGGCAACGCGGGGCGATGAGCTCGGTCGGGGGATAGGGCCCGCTTCGCCCACCGGCCCGTAAATTGTATCATCCAGTGTGGAGCGTGAACGCCCGTTGCCGCGTGCGATGGGCTTGCAATAAGAGGAGAGCCATGTCGAAGCAAGCGGTCGTTGGAATCTTGGCGCATGTCGATGCCGGCAAGACCACGTTGGCCGAGGCCATGCTGTTCAACGCGGGCCGCATTCGCAAGCGTGGCCGCGTGGACGATGGCGATTCGCATCTGGACACTAACACGATCGAGCGCGAGCGCGGCATCACGATTTTCTCGTCGCAGGCCGTGCTCGACCACGGCGATACCCACGTCATGCTCGTGGATGCTCCCGGCCATGTCGATTTTTCTGCCGAGGCGGAGCGCACACTGCGTGCCCTAGACTACGCGATTCTGGTGGTGGGCGCCAACGATGGCGTGCAGGGGCACACCGAAACCCTGTGGCGCCTGCTTGCACGCTATGACATCCCGACGTTCATCTTCATCAACAAGATCGATTTGGAGAATCCCGGCCGCGATGTTTTGCTGGCACAACTCGGGCAGCGTCTTTCCGAGGGCTGCCTGGATGCCAACGAGCTGCTGGCGGGCGGCGCCGCTTGGGAGGACGCTACTGCGTTGGACGAAGCGGCGCTCGAGGAGTTTCTTGAAGCGGGTGAGCTTTCTGTCGCAACGCTGTCGCGCATGGTTGCCGAGCGCAAGCTCTTTCCCTGCTTTGTCGGCTCGGCGCTCAAGGGCCAAGGCGTTGACGAGCTACTGGATGGTATATGCGCGCTGATGCGTGAGCAGGCGTGGCTCCCGGAGTTTGCCGCGCGCGTCTATCGTGTCAGCCGCGGGGATCGTGGCGAGCGCTTGGCTTGGGTTAAAGTGACCGGCGGCACGCTGCGCGCAAAACAGATGATCAACGGGCATTCCAGAGCCGAGGCGTGGGAACAGAAGGTCGATCAGGTACGCATCTATAACGGCGAGAAGTATGAGCTTGCCCAAGAAGTTGCTGCTGGCGGTATTTGCGCCGTGACGGGTCTTGCGCACGTTCGCCCAGGGGACGCCCTGGGCACGGAGCCCGCGGGCGATGCGCCCGTCATCGCTCCGGTCCTCACCTATACGGTGCTGCCGGGCGAACACGACGTTCATGCGGTGTTTAAAGCGCTGAGTGAGTTGGCGGACGAAGATCCCATGCTCGGCGTAAGCTGGAATACGCATCTTGAGCAGATCCATTTGCAGTTGATGGGCGCCGTGCAACTCGAGGTCGTGCAGCGGGTGTTGGCCGATCGCTTTGGCCTTTCGGTTGCGTTTGAGCCCGGCGGCATTCTCTATAAGGAGACTATTTCGCGGCCGGTCGAGGGCGTGGGCCACTTTGAGCCGCTGCGCCACTATGCCGAGGTGCATCTGCGCCTGGAGCCGTTGCCGGCGGGTTCGGGTGTGCAGTTTGGCACCGTGACCTCGACCGACGAGCTCGATCTTAACTGGCAGCGTTTGGCACTCACCAACGCTATGGAGCGCGACCACCTGGGCGTGCTGACGGGCTCGCCCATCACCGATGTGCGCATTACGCTCACGGGCGGCCGCGCGCATGCCAAACACACCGAGGGCGGCGATTTTCGCCAGGCCACGTACCGCGCGATTCGCCAGGGTTTGATGCGGGCGCGCGAGGCCGGCGCGGCGGTGTTGTTGGAGCCGTGGTATCGCTTTGAGCTCGAGGTGCCGGGGGAGTGCGTGGGCCGGGCGCTCTCGGATGCCACGCGCATGAGTGCCGAGTACGAGCCGCCGACGATGGCGGGAGACCGGGCGAAGCTTGTGGGTCGCGTTCCGGCATCCGAGGTGCAAGATTATGCGCTGGAGGTGGCTGCCTACACGAGCGGTCGCGGGCATCTGTACCTGGAGTTCGCCGGTTATGCGGCTTGCCATGATGGCGAGCGCGTAATCGAGGCTGCCGCCTACGAGCCCGAGGCCGATCTGCCCAACACGCCCGACTCGGTCTTTTGCGCCCACGGCGCCGGCTACACGGTCAAATGGTACGACGCACCCGCTGCGGCGCACGTAAAGGTCGATCCCGCCACCTTCCGCCCCTGGCGAGCAGCAGACGCCGAGTTTTTCGGCCACATGTGACAAAGGGGCAGTTCCTTTGTCACATGCTATTGGTATAACTCGGTATAAGTTGGTATAACTGTTACCAGGGTTTGCCAATCCGAGGAGGCCGATATGAATCCAAATCCCTTTAAGCCCACAGCTGGTAAGCGGCCTCCGATACTCATCGGTCGCGAGTCGGTCATCGAAGATTTTGAGGAAGGGCTCGACAACGGCGCCGGAGCGCCGGGCAGGCTCATGCTCATTACGGGAAACCGCGGCTATGGCAAAACGGTTCTCCTGCGGGAGCTGCAACGTCTAGCCAGCGAGCGCGGATGGGCGGTTGTCTCCGATTCCGCTTCGCTTGGTTTGTGCGACCGCTTGGCCGACGCGCTTCGCTCGAATAAACCCGTTGTGACGTCAATGGAGTTTGGGCCGTCGTTTGGCCGGATGTCGGTCGAGGCGGCGCGGGCAAAAGGCGAGACATTGCGAGGGCTGGTCAACGAGCGTCTCAAGAAGCTCGGTCCGGGTAAGGGCGTCTTGTTTGCGATTGACGAGGCACAATCGGTGTCTATCGAGGAACTGGCGGCTCTTGCCGTCCTCTATCAGCAGGTGCTCGGAGACCAGGATGCCACGGGCTTGCCCGATAGCGACCAGCGCGGTCTTGCGCTGGCGTTCGCCGGCTTGCCCAGTATGGTTGACGATCTGCTCGAAGAGCCGAGCGTGACGTTTTTGCGGCGTGCCCAGCAGCGTACGTTGGGGGCAATATCTTTGCCCAAAGTGCGCGATTCGTATATCCAGACGGTCAAAGACGCTGGTCTTTACGTTGACGCGGAGACAGCGGACCTTGCGGCACGCAAAAGCATGGGGCATCCCTATATGGTTCAGCTGGTGGGATATTACATGTGGCGGTCTGCTGTCCGGCGTGGCTCGCAAGTCATTGAAAGGCGCGATGTCGAGGATGGCCATGCGGATGCCGTCTCCGAGTTCTACGAAGCGGTTGACGCGCCTCTGTATTACGGGCTGCGCACCCCACAGCGTCTCTTTATCGAGGCCATGGCGGTTGACGAGGACAAGCCGACGCGCATGGCGGATATCATTGAGCGCTGCGACCGTACCCAGAGCTGGGCGAGTAAATATCGCGCAAGCCTGATTCGCGAGCGCGTCATCGAGGCTGCCGGATACGGCCTCGTCCGGTTTACCGTGCCCATGCTGAGCAAGTACATTCGCGATCACATTTTATGGCACGAGTAATGTGACATGAGGGACTGTCCCTTTGTCACATTCGATCAATAGGAAGGGGAGCGGTGACAGTGTCGCAACAGCCAAGTGCTATCGAGGTGCGCGGTGCGCGCGTCCATAACCTCAAGGACATCGATATCGATATTCCGTTGGGAAGGCTCGTGGGTATTGCCGGCGTGTCGGGCTCGGGCAAGAGCTCGCTGGCGCTGGGGGTTCTGTATGCCGAGGGCTCGCGTCGTTATCTGGAGGCGCTCAGCACTTATACCCGCCGTCGTCTGACGCAGGCCGAGCACGCACAGGTGGACGAGGTGCTGCACGTGCCGGCGGCGCTCGCATTGCATCAGCGTCCTAGTGTGCCAGGCGTGCGCTCGACCTTTGGCACCATGACCGAGCTCAACAACAGCCTGCGCCTGCTCTTTAGCCGCTGCGCCCATCACGTGTGCCCGCATTGCGGGACGCGTGTGGAGCCGAGCCTTAACGTGGCCGCGGGCCTGTCGCTCACGTGCCCCGCATGCGGCCGCGAGTTCTATGCGCCGGGTGCCGAGGACCTTGCCTTTAACAGTGGCGGCGCGTGTCCTACCTGCGGAGGCACCGGCGTCATGCGCGAGGTGGACGAGGCGAGCCTGGTGCCCGACGAGTCAAAGACCATCAACGAGGGTGCGGTGCTTCCCTGGGGCACGCTCATGTGGGATCTGATGAAGCAGGTGGCCGGCGAGATGGGCGTGCGCACCGACGTGCCGTTTAGCCAGCTCACGCCTCAAGAGCGCGACATCGTGTTCCATGGTCCGGCGGTTAAGAAGCACATTCTCTACGTTCCCAAAAATGGCGAGGGCGCCACGCCGCTCGACTTTACCTATTACAACGCCGTCTATACCGTCGAGAATGCGCTCGCCAAGGTTAAGGACGACAAGGGCCTTAAACGCGTGGCACGCTTTTTGTGCGAGGGGCCGTGTCGCGATTGCGGCGGTACGCGTCTTTCCGACGCCGCGCGCCAGCCCCAGGTGCGCGGTATCAATCTGGCGCAGGCGGCGGCCATGACGCTGGGCGAGGCGATTGAGTGGGTGCGCGAGGTGCCTTCATCCTTGCCGGCCGAGATGCGGCCCATGGCGACGGACATCTGCGATTCGTTTTTGAGCACGGCGCGTCGCCTGGTCGACCTGGGGCTCGATTACCTTTCGCTCGACCGCGCCGGTGCCACGCTATCCACAGGTGAGCGCCAGCGCGTGCAACTTGCCCGCGTGGTGCGCAACCGATCGACGGGTGTGCTCTATGTGCTGGACGAGCCCTCGATCGGTTTGCATCCTGCCAATGTCGACGGCTTGGTAGGCGTGATGCGCGATTTGGTAGATGACGGCAACACCGTGGTCGTTGTCGATCACGACGCACGCGTGCTGGCGGAAGCCGACTACCTGGTCGAAATGGGTCCCGTTGCCGGAGCGGGAGGCGGTAACGTGATCGCCGCTGGTACGGTGGACGAGGTCGAGCAATCGCAGGGCAGCCGCATTGCGCCGTTTTTGCGCTCGAATCCCAGGCGCTTACGCCCGCAGGTGACTGACGACGAACTATTCGACCACGGTCATATCCGCATGGCGACCGATGCCATCCATACCGTCAAACCGCTCGAAGTCGATATCCCGCGCGGTCGCTTGGTCGCGGTGACGGGCGTTTCGGGTTCGGGTAAGACGACGTTGGTGCTCGAGACGCTCATCCCGGCGCTCAAGGCTCAGGCAACTGGTGAGCGCCTGCCAAGCCATGTGCGCTGGATCGACGCCGAGGGCATCGCACGCGCCAACCTGATTGACGCCACGCCCATCGGCGCCAACGTGCGCTCGACGGTGGCGACTTATGCCGACATCCATGACGAGCTGCGTCGCGCCTTCGCCCGTACGCCCGAGGCCAAGGCAGCCGGCTACAAGGCGGGCGCATTTAGCTACAACACCGGCGCCTTGCGCTGCCCTACGTGCGATGGCACGGGTTCGATATCGCTCGACGTGCAGTTTTTGCCCGATGTCGAGATCGTCTGCCCGTCATGTCGCGGCTCACGCTATGCAGACGCGGCCTCGCATATCCATCGTGAGGGCAAGGACGGCAGCCTGCTTACGCTACCGCAGCTCATGGACATGAGTGTGGACGAGGCCCTCGATGCTACGATGGGACTCAAGAAAGTCCAGGCGCGCCTGCAGACCTTGCACGATCTGGGCTTAGGCTACCTGACGCTTGGCGAGCCCACGCCGGCGCTTTCGGGCGGCGAGGCACAGCGCCTTAAGCTTGCGAGCGAGATGGGCCGCGTGCAGGATGACGCCGTGTTTGTGTTCGACGAACCCACGATCGGTCTGCATCCGCTCGATGTTCAGGTGCTGCTGAGTGTGTTTGACGGCCTCGTTGCCAAGGGCGCCACGGTTATCGTGGTCGAACACGACCTCGACCTTATCCGCAACGCCGATTACGTGATCGATATGGGCCCAGGTGGTGGCGACGCGGGTGGGCAGATCGTCTGCGTCGGCACGCCTGGCGACATTGCAGCCTGCTCCGCAAGCATCACCGGCCGCTACCTATAACCGAATGTGAAAAAGGGGCAGTCCCTTTGTCACATTCCCGGAAAGGCTGTTTGGCGCAGGGCCTCGTAGAGGACGACGGCGGCGCTGTTGGAGAGGTTGAGGGCGCTGATGCGGTAGTCGTCCGGGTCGACGAAGTTGCCGCAGATATCCTGCTGAAGGATGGCCTCATGACTATCCTCGGTATGCCCGAGCGCCTCCTCGTGGGCTTCCCAGGCTTCGGCGTTATCGAGTGAGTCGCAATCGCGCAGCATGGGGATACGCTCGCAGCACTCAGGCACCGCGGCGAGCAGCTCTTCGGGAATCCCCGAGCTCTCGCTGCCAAAGACCAAAAAGTCGCCGTCGCGGTAGGTGCTTTGCGCATAGGTGCGGCGTGCCTTTTTGGTCAGCAGATGCAGGCGCTCGTCGGCGGGGGAGAGGTCGTTGCGCGCCAGGAAATCCTCCCAGCCGGCATATGTCGTCACGTCCAAGTTTTGCCAGTAGCCTAGGCCGGCACGACGCACCGTCTTGTCGTCGAGCGAAAAGCCCAGCGGCTCCACCAGGTGCAGGCGGGTGCCGGTGACCACGCAGGTACGGCCGATGTTGCCCGTATTGGCCGGAATCTCGGGCGCATACAGCACGATATTGAACATGAATCTCCTTGGCATAGAACGAAAAACCACCACGAAGGGGACAGACACCTTCGTGGTGGTTTGGCGGTTACGTAGGCAGAAAAATGCCCGCTTGGATAAACCTAGGCGCGACGCCAGTCGGTCAGGCAGGCATCGAGGGAGGCGATGAGCGCATCCTTGTCCATGTGACGGCCGATGATGCACAGGCTCGTCATGCGGTCGCCCATCTCGTCGTCCCAAATCTGCATGATCTCGGGGTTCTCGTCGATGATCTTCTGCTTCTCGCCCTCGGGTGCGGAATCGACAAACAGGCCGTTCTCCATCAGGCGCATCTGGTGGCCGGCCTGCTCAAACATGTAGCACATGTCCGGGTTGCTGGCCTGCCACAGCGGACCCTTGACGCGGATGACCTCGTCGGGCCACTCCTGCTCAACAAAATCGGTGAACTTCTGCAGGTCAAACGGCTTGCGGCGCGAGTACACAAAGGTCTCGATGTCGTACTCGAGCACCTCGGGGTCGTCGTGCTCCTCGGGATGCTCCATGGCCTCGATCCAGGCGGCGGAGTTGTAGGCGCGCATAAAGTCGAAGCGGTCGGTGTCGAGCAGCTCCTCCATGGGGACCTCGCCGTTTTGGGCCTCGACAATCACGGCGTCCTTCTGCAGGCTGCGCACGATGGCCTTGAGCTCGGCAATCTGCTCAGGCGTGACGGTATCGGTCTTGTTGAGGATCAGCGTGGAGCAAAACTCGATCTGCTGAATAAGCAGGCTCTCGATGTCGTCCTCGTCGATATCCTCGGCCAGGAGGTCGCGACCGCCGTTGAACTCGTCGTACATGCGGGCGCAGTCGACCACGGCCACGATGTTGTCGAGCGCGAGCTTGGGCTCGCCGCCCACCTTGGCCTCGTCGCAGAAGCTCGAGATGGTGTAGGCGATGGGGATGGGCTCGCAAATACCCGAGGCCTCGATGATGATGTAGTCGAACTTGCCCGAATCGGCGATACCCTGCAGCTGGTTAGCCAGGTCGTCCGAAAGCGTGCAGCAGATGCAGCCGTTGGTGAGCGGGATGAGGTCGTCGGTCTCGGAAAGGCCGCCGTCGGCGATAAGGCTGGCGTCGACGTTGATCTCGCCGATATCGTTGACGATCACGGCGGCGCGGATGCCGCCGTCGTTAGCGAGGATGTGGTTGAGCAGGGTGGTCTTGCCGGCACCGAGGTATCCGGTAAGCATGATGATCTTCACGGGTTTGTTGGGCATGTGCCCTCCTTTGTTAGACATGGCTTACAGTTGAATCTTATGCCAAACGCCTGCTCTTATACCCACGCGCTGGCAAATAACACAGGCTACTCCCAGGCTCCCCATACATCGGGGCAATAACCGACGGTGGCCTTTTTGCCGTTGCGCACGATGGGCTCGGCTAGAACCTGCTGATTCTCGAGCAGTTTATCGAAGCGCTGACTGGGGGTGAGGTGCTGGATGAGCGCGAGCGTCTCCTCGTCCTTGGCCCTGGGGTTGAGCAGCTTGTCGATGCCGCCGACCGCCTGCATCACGCTTGTGAGCTCGCCTTTGCTCATCTCCTTTTCCTTAAGGTCGATAAACTGCACCTTAATGCGGCGCTCCTTAAAGAAGCGCTGTGCTTTCTTGGTGTCGAAGGACTTCTTAGTCCCGAAGATTTGAATATTCATGGCCCCGCCGTTCTAACGAATGAAGTTGGTGCGCTCGCGATCGGCCTCGGGGGCTTCGATGCCGGCGGCCTGTCCTGCCTCGATGCAACGCAGGAGCCATGCCATGTTTTTGCCGATGTTTCGCATAGTGGCAAGGCCCTCGGCGTCCTGGGCGGCCTCGCCCGGCATGGCACCAAAGACGTTGTTCCAGTAGGTGGATGCCACCACGGGCATCTGGTTGATGGTGAAGTATTTGTTGAGCACATCGAAGGTGGTCGACGTGCCACCGCGACGGGCAACGGCGACAGCGGCGCCCGGCTTGTGCGCAAAGGCCTTGCTGCCAGCATAGAATGCACGGTCGAGGGCAGAGAGGATGCGTCCGCTGGGATGCGCGTAGTAGACGGGCGAACCAAAGACAAAGCCGTCTGCCTGCTCGGCAGCGGCAATCAGCTCGTTGACCATATCGTCGTCAAAGGTGCAGCGGCAATCGAGCTTGCCGCACTGGCCGCACCCGATGCAATCGCGAATAGGCTTGGCGCCCAGCTGAAACACCTGCGTCTCAATGCCCTCTGCGTTGAGCTGCTCGGCAATCTCGGCGAGTGCGCGGTCGGTGTTGCCGTTTGCCTTGGGGCTGCCATTGACCAAAAGAACCTTCATCACAAACTCCCTCTGCTGTCGGTGACTTCTGCGGAGGATTATCGCACGAGCGGGCAGATGGCGTGGGGCGCGATTCCAGCGACCGCCCATCATGCGCCCCGTCTCGATCGGTAGCTTCATCCGAGTGTTTCTCGGGGCCGGGAAGCCGGCCCCGAGGGCCAACGGCGGGCTCGCTCACCAGGTACGAGAGGGACACGGTCCAGAGTATGTTGGAGCTCGGGGCCTCATGCAAGCCGATTGTGAGGAGTCTGGGCAGGTCGCCTTCGATGGCGAACTCTGAGGTCTTAGAAGGCGGGCTGCTGCGGCGGCTATGGTTTATACTAAGGCGGTTGCTATCGAGTAATTCATACTTGGTTTGATTCGATTGTGAATGCGTAACTAGGATGGAAAGCAAAGGAAACTCTATGGAAACAGAGGATGCTGTTTGCTTGATGACTTCGATTGCCTTGATTGTCCTTTCAATCCAATACCGAAGAGGAAGATGGCTCTGCTCAATTGCTGGATATGATGTCACAAAAAGGGAGAGCGAGATTGATATACGCCCCTACGCAAAGCTGATTTCTTCTGTGACGTTATGGATGGGGCTGCTGTTTTTCTTGTGGGCGGTAGAGGGCTGGGTACGCGATTGGAATACCAGCGTTTTTGAAGTTTTGGTTCTACTTCTGTTCAGCTTGGCCTCTTTGTCGTTCGTGCGGCTCGTTAGGTTTGTGTTTATGAGGCGATAGCCAGCGGAAGTGGCTGGACGACAAAATGGACCAATGCAGCCAATTGTCAATAGAATTTGATAGGCTTGGCTTAACAGATTTACTCGAGGGCATATCCGTGGCGGGGGATAGGTTCTATCTTGTTGAGCACTTATTTGCATCAGGCAAAGTAAACCAAGAGTATCGAAACGGTGCCCCCGGGCCCGCTAGGGACTGCGGGGGGGCGTTCGGCTAACTGCGGGTACGGCCTATTTGCCCAATGTGTTCGCCCGAGATCGGAAATTAACCATCATGCGCCCCATAACGCTAGTCCAGCTTGGTGCCCGGTACCTGTGGCGCCTCTTTAATCAGCGCATTAAGTTCGTTCAAAATGGAAACGGGCTGTCGGTCGACGGCGTCCAGATGAAGCGTCGCCACGCGAAGGGGCGGCTGATATTCAAATGAGCCGAGGAGCACGGGCGATCCCAAGAACCGTTCGATTTCGTCTGCAACCGCGTCGGTCTCTTCGGGATCAAGCTCGTCAAAGAGCGCCACGAACATCGGTCCGGTCGAGCGGAACAGACGACCCTTGCCGCGCGAGCAATCCATGAGGCAGGCGGCGCTTTCTGCCAAAACGCGGTCGCCTGCATCAAAGCCAAAGCGGGCATTGACCTTTGCGATTTCGTCGATTTTAATGGCGATCAAGCCCGCGTTTCGTGCCACGCGACGCATCTCGCCAATGGCGTTGACCAGGGCGTGGATATCGCCCAGACCGGTCACGGAATCGGTCGTATCTGCCAAGCTTCGGTTGGTGACAATGCCCACATACATGTTGGGCTCGGTATCGGTGCCGTCCAGGCGGTAACCCGTGCAGTCGCAAAGCGCGTATTTTCCGGCGGTATTCATGACGCGATACTGCATGCAGTGGAAGTGCCACGTGCCGTTTACCACCATATCGAGCTCGGCACGTACGTTGTCGCGGTCCTCGGGGTGAACACGGGCAAGCCATATATCGAGCGAGTTGTAGGGATGCTGGGAGGGTAGGTCAAAATCGCGCACGGCATTAACCGACCATTGCGATTCGCCGGTGTCGAGGTTAATGATGAACGGATAGCGTGTCTCGGAGCTCATGGAGATCGCTTGAAACACTCGGTCGTTGCAGGGGGGGGTTGTTCGGTGATCGGGCGTTGCGGCGCATCGCCTTCTTCCGGTTGTTGCACGCGGTACATGAGCTTGTAGCGATACATTTTGCGGTCGGCGTCCTTTGTCATCTGGCGACGCGTATCGCCTGCAAGTGGGTCGACGCGCGAGCAGCCAAAGCTAAAGCTGGCGATCATGGGCGCCTTGTCGCCTGATGTTGCCTCGATAAGATTGGCACGCGTCCGCTCCAGGCGCTGCTCGAGCTCGGCTTCGTCTGTCGTGGGGGATATAAGTACAAATTCGTCTCCACCGATACGGAACAGCAACTCATCGTGCTCCATTGTCTCGGTGAGTGCGCGGCAGATGCTCAGAATGTAGCGATTGCCCTCGGCGTGGCCAAACTTATCGTTGCAATGCTTAAGGCGGTCGATATCGATATAGGCGCAGGTGAAGGGGGTGCCTTTGCGCCAGAGCTGATCGACATGGCGGTCGAGTCCGCCACGGTTGCCAAGATTGGTGAGCGAGTCGATATAGGCGCCGTGCTCAAGCAGCTCGCGTTCTTGTTGCAGGATGGCGAGCGTTTTCTGTAGTTGCTCACCGATGGCACGCAACTCCGGGGGCAGCGCGGCGACATCGAGCTCGGTGGTTGAGGCCCCGTTCGCAAGTCGCTGAAGATGAGCGATGATTGATTGCTCGCCCAGGCGATACGACTCGTTCATGATGGATAACCTCCTTGGGCACAACAGTGGTCTGTATCATATCCCCAATTTGGTTTGGATTGGGGATATAAGTTAGCCAATGGGGACAAACGTCCCTTCGACGGTAGTGTTTTGCGCGTAAGCGTATCAGTTGCGGCCGCCGCCATCGAGCAGCGCTTCAAAATCCTCCGCCGGCATGGGGCGGTAGTAGAGGAAGCCCTGAGCGTAGCGGGCGCCCATTTGGCGTAGCATGTTTGCCTGCTCGTCTGTCTCGATGCCTTCGATCACCACGGGCAGATGGAGCGACTGCGCCATCTCGAGCATTGATGAAATGATTTGCACGCTGCGGCCTTGATCGCCGTCGACGGGCACAAACGTGCGGTCGAGCTTGATGACGTCGACGTTGACGTTCTTGAGCATCGCGAGCGTGGACTGGCCGGTGCCAAAATCGTCCATGTAGGTCGAGAAGCCGCGGTTGTGCAGGTCGGCCGTCAGCTTATCCACAGCTTCGGACTCTCCCGTATAAGCCGTCTCGGTGATCTCGATGCGCATGAGCTCGGGCGGCAGATTGTATTGGTCGGCGAGTGCCCCCATATGCTCGGCAACGTCGCAGGCAAGGATATCCACGCGCGACACGTTAAGCGAGATCGGAACCACGCGAAGTCCTCGATCGATGCGCCCGCGCAGCCACGAGGCAACGCCCTGCCAAACGTATTTGTCGAGCGTCACCACAAAACCGCTTTCCTCGAGAGCGGGGATAAAGGTGACGGGTGAAATGAGGGAGCCATCCTTGTCAATCCAGCGCGTGAGCGCCTCGGCGCCAGTGATCTCGCCGGTTTCCATGTCGACCTGGGGCTGCAAGTAGTAGGTGATGCGGCCGTTTGAGAGCGCATACTGAAATTCGGTCAGCGTGCGGTGGAACGAGATTTCGCGCTCGTACTCCTCGGGGCGGAAAATGGCAATGCGCTCCTTAAAGTCGTTTTTTGCACGCCGATTGGTAAACATGGCCTTGGCCTGCGCATCGATGGTGATTTCCTCGTTGGAGTCGATGGGGTAGACGCCCATGGACGGCCAGAAACCCACGCCGTCATCATGCTTGGCCACGGCCTGGCGAACGCGGCTATAAATCTGATGGACGGTGTCGTGTTCAAAGGGGATGAGTATGCAAAAGTCGTCTTGGCCCCAGTACCCTGCGACGCCCATGTCGGCATTCTCGATGTCCTTGAGGACCGTGCCCACGTCGGCGAGCATGCGGTCGCCCTCGGCCTGTCCGTGCCATTCGTTGAACAGTCGCATGTGTCCCATATCGACGGTGGCGATACACCAGGCGCCGTTGCGCCTTGTCTCGAGAAATTCGTTGGCGCGGCGCATAAACTCGCTGGGTCGATAGAGACCCGTGAGCGGATCGATGCGTTCGGCGATGGCGCTTTTGCGCTCCACCTCGGGTATGGGGAGGCTGTCGTTGGGAACAAGCCCGCCGGCCGTGCGAATGCGACGGTCGAGTTCGCCTAAAACGGCGGCCGTTTGATTGGTCAGGTGCTCGTAAAAGGCCGGAACGACAAGACAGACGGGGGTAATAGTGTCGCCCGCGATTCGAACGGGAGCGAAAACGGCCTCTTTGAGATGTTGGATCAGTTGCTCGAATGCTTCGTGATTCAAATTGTTGCTAAGCACGACGAACTGGGCGTTGCGTGAACGGAAGACGCGACTCCTGCCGCGAGTAATCGACAGCATGCGGCCTGCGTATTCGGCGAGCATGTTGTCGACGGCCTCGGCCCCGTAGAGCTCGTTGAGCTTTGCCGTGCCGCGAACGCGCACTGCTATAAGCCCCGTCTCGCAACGGTCGCGACGGCAGGCATCGATAGCGTTGATCAGCGTGCGCTGCGTTCCGAGACCCGTGGCGGCGTCGACGGTCTCGGCAAGCGAGTGGTTGACGAGCTCGCCGACATAGAGCGAGGGGACATTTCCGTCGCCGTCGATACGAAACCCGCGAGCACGGCCGAGGATGTAATCGCCGGCGGCATTGCGCACGCGGTACTGCATGACGTGACGATGTTTGGAGCCGTCATAGATTTGGTCGATGTCGTTGGTATAGGCCTCAAGGTCATCGGGATGGACACGCGTTTTCCAATAATCGTGACAGTTGTCTATATGCTCCGAAGGAAGACCAAGATCGCGCAAGGCGCCTTGTGACCAAAGGGTTCGATGTTTGTCCAAGTTCTCGATAAAGAAATAGCGGCCTTCGTTGAGCATCGAAAGGGCGTCGAAAATTCGATCGCTTATTTCGAAGCCGTCGGTGTGGGCTTGTGCGATATTGCGTCGATCAAGGTGCACGGCATGACGTAGCTTGTAGTCGTACATGCGATGGTCGGCATCGTTCGTCAAGCGATTGGGGGCTTCGCCCAGGGCGGGGTCGGCGTGTGCCACTCCGTAGCTAAACGAGTGAGGCATCTCGGCATCGTTGTTTTTGAGCAGGACCGTTCGGCAGCGTTCCAGACGTTCGGCGAGGTCGTCCTCGGTTGCAATCGTAGACAGGATGGCAAACTCGTCGCCTCCCAGACGAAACGCCGCTTCGTCCACTTCCATATACAGCTTGAGATAGAGGCTTACCTGCAAAATATAGCGGTTGCCCTCGTCATGGCCAAAGACGTCGTTGCAGTGCTTGAGATTGTCGATATCGATGTACGCCATGGTAACGGGGGTGTCCTGCTCCCAGAGCTCCTCGAGGGAACGGGCAAAGCCGCCGCGGTTGCCAAGCCCGGTAAGCTGGTCGGTAAAGGCGGTCCTGACCAGATCCTCCTGACGCTTGAGAAGGTCGCGGACGGTCTTTTCGAGCGTTTCAGTGTAATTGCTGGGGGTATCCATGCTGTAGGCGGCTTTCTGGGGTCGGGGCGGATTGCGTCGGGCGAGCTCGTTGTGCACACGCGTTGTTGCTCAACGCCTCGCGTGTTTCCAAGCCCCCGCCTTGCTGCGTCGTTGGGTTTATTTGTCGGCTGACGTTCGTTGCTGATAACTACTGAGTAGTATAAACAAGTGTATGGAATTATGCAGGGGTGCCCATGTTGCGGGCGGCCATTATTCGCCATTATTCGCCAAACGGTAACGCGACGATGTTCGATGAAAATGCGACTGAGGCGATATATGTTGACGGGTATACTTGTTTCGTTTTAAAACGCAGGAACGGAGATGGTCGCATGGCACAGCCAGATACGACGCCCACGGTGGGGCTTGCGCTCGAGGGAGGCGGCTACCGCGGTATGTATACGGCGGGCGTGCTCGACGTATGGATGGAGTGCGGCCTGACCTGTGACCATATGGTGGGCGTCTCGGCGGGCGCGGCGTTTGGCTACAACTTTAAATCGCGCCAGATCGGCCGTGCCATTCGCTACAACAAGGCCTATTGCGCCGACAAGCGCTATGCGAGCGTGACGAGCTGGTTGCGAACCGGTGATATGTTCAATGCCGAGTTTGCCTACCACGAGGTGCCCATCGAGCGCGATCCCATCGATCTGGAGGCATATCGCGCCTGTCCCATGCGGTTTACGTGCGTGTGTACCGATATCGAGACGGGCGAGGCCGTCTACCATGACTTGCCCTATGGCGACGAGCGCGACATCGAGTGGATTCGCGCGTCATCGGCGATTCCCGTGGCAACACGCCCTGTCGCCATTGAGGGGCATAAGTACCTGGATGGCGGCGTTGCCGATTCCATTCCCAGTGCCTGGCTGTTTGCGCAGGGCTATGACCGCAACGTGGTGGTGCTGACGCAGCCGGCGGGCTTTGTAAAGCAGCCCAACAGCGTGATGCCCATGCTGCGTCGCGTGTATCGTCACTATCCGGCGTTTGTTGCGGCGCTTGAGCATCGGCACGAGGTCTACAACGCCACGCTCGATGACCTGGCGCGTCGCGAGGCCGCTGGCGAGATCTTTGTGGTGCGGCCGAGCGAATCGGTGAAGGTGCCGTCGCTGTGCCGCGAGCCCGGTGTGCCCCTGGCCACGGCGTTCTTGCCGCAGACGGCCACGAACGTGACCTTGCTCTC
>OGXQ01000885.1_pt1 | contig 23580 bp, 40 predicted proteins | sample 1576291 | NCBI WGS metagenome assembly OGXQ01 (sample SAMEA3541575, study PRJEB24748) | human gut metagenome | biome: human gut; feature: human-associated habitat; material: faeces | place: China | collected 2012 | reverse complement strand
CGATAGTCGGGCGATCATCAACTACAAAGGGTCTATTGAGACCGGTGTCGAAATCACTCTACACGCTCTCGACCGAGTGGATGATATTACGCTGTATAACACCGAATCACAGGAATTCCTCAAGATTGACACCGCGAAAGTGGAGCAAATCTCTGGAGCCCCTCTCGGCATGGGCGATGATATTATCGTCACAACAAAGGTCGGAGAAAAGAAGGCTCGACTTCTGCGAAACGGTAAGTACACGAACATCCTTGGCGCTCTGGATCGGAATTCTTCATGGTTCCAGTTGTCGCCTGGAGACAACATATTTGCATATGACGTAGAGGGGTCCAAGGATGACCTCATGATTACGTTCGCATATCAGTCGGCATATGGAGGGGTCTGATGCTCTATTATATTTACGACACAGACTTCGTACTGAAGAAAATCCTGGATAGTTACCTTTCTTCCATCTGGACAGTCCGGTACAATCAGTACGGAGATTTCGAAATATGTGCCCCATATTTTAAGGATATTTTCGACGAAATAAAACTGGATGACTATATTATGCGTCCCGACTCCGACAGAATGATGGTCGTCGAGGATATTCAGATCCAAACGGACGCAGAAGGCGGCGACCAGATCATATTTAGCGGCCGGTCCATCGAGTCAATTCTCGATCGAAGAGTTTTGTTCGACCAAACCATCGTTGTCGGGAACACTCAGGACGGCGTTAAGTTTCTTCTCGACAGCAACGCCATAAGTCCTTCGGATGAAAAGAGAAAACTTCCGATTGTGTTTCGAAAGAACGAGGACAGCGCGGTTACTTCTCTGGAGACTGCGTACCAGTTTTCTGGAGAGACTTTGTACGAGGCCATCGAAGCACTCTGCGTTGATGGAAGCATTGGCTTTCGTCTCATTCCCGATCTGAACGCTAAGAACTTTATATTTGAGCTCTACAGCGGAGTGGATCGCTCGTATTACCAGACCGATCGTCCCTATGTGGTGTTTTCGCCTGGATTTGACAACATCATCACAAGCAATTATATTTCTTCCAAGAAGGAGTATAAGAATGTGGCTTATGCTGCAGGAGAGGGCGAAGGTTCTGAGCGAACTGTCATCTCTGTTTATAGCGGAGAGACAGAAGCAAGCGGATTGTCCAGACGGGAGCTCTATGTCGATGCGGGGAGCGTTTCCTCTACGACATCCGAGGGACAAATTACGGACGGCAGCTACTTGGACCAGCTGGCTTCGAGAGGGTCCGAAGAGCTTGAAAAAGTGAAGAGTACGACATACTTCGAAGGGGAAGTTGACACCTCTCGCCAGTTTGTGTATGGTGTTGACTTCGAAATTGGAGACATCGTACAGCTCCAGAACGAGTATGGCATTGAAGGATGCGCTCGCATCACCGAACTTGTTCTGTCAGACGATCAAAATGGTTCAACTTCAGTGCCGACGTTTACTTCAATCGAAAAGGAGGAGTGATAAGATATGGCTATAACATATGGGTTTTATAACTCGATGAATGGTGACCGTAAGTATGACGCGGTTCAGTTGTCTTCCATATTCGACGGTGTGATTCGAGATGGCGTCTTTCAGTCTATCGGGGAGTACCTCGCGACCAAACCCGGAACAGGAATGCAGGTGCTCGTTTCCCCTGGTAAAGCATGGTTCGACCACACCTGGACCGTAAATGATGCTCTCTATCCGCTGGACATCGAGGAGCCTGATCTGACATTGAAGCGCTATGATGCTGTCGTTTTGGAGACGGATGGGAGCAAGCCGATTCGAAAGAATAGTATAAAAATTGTAAAAGGCACTCCGTCTACTGACCCTAAGAAGCCGACTATGGAAAAAGGGGAATTCGTGAATCATCACCCATTGGCATACATTCTTGTCAATCCGGGAATTTCTGAGATTCAAGAAAAGGATATCGAAATCGTCGTTGGAAAAGACGAATGCCCCTTTGTGACTTCCATCCTTGAGAGTGTGAGTATCGAAGCTCTTCTGGCCAAATGGGAAAGCGAGTTTAGAGTTTGGTTTGACGAGCTGCGGTCTCAGATGGAAGGGGACGTAGCCACGAATCTTCAGAACCAGATCAACGAGCTCGACGAGCGGATTACCCCTCTTGAAACTCTTGGTGGTCGCGTCGAAACGAATGCATATAACATTGCTATGCTCGCCTTGATCCATGCAAAAGAAGGGGTATTTCCACCGAATACGAAAAAAATGATCGTAACGTACCCGGCAGTATCTACGAACATATTGGACTATTCTGGTCTTGATATGGAAATGAGCGCGTTTCGCGCAACTGTACTCGCAAAATCGGCAAAAATACGTTCTGGTCGGAATGGAGGCATAGCCTCTTTTAGTGCAGGCGAACGCATCGTGTCGGACATCGCATATTTTCAAAAAAAGCAGCTTTATTGGATTCTGAATAATCCAACGTCTTCGAACAGTTATTCGTTGGTCTTAGAAGATAAGTACAATAGGGATGCCAGTAAACGTAGAATCCTGTATACATTCAGTATGCAAGGCATGAATCAAAAGCAGTTTGATTTCCTAAAAATAAATGAGAACACCCTCCATATTTCAGCATACGAAGGCACCAGCTCTTCGTATTCGGTACTTCCCGTTATTCTTTCATTCGATGGCGATAATATAACCGAGTTTATAAGGTCGAGCTCTGGAAAAGTAAATGATAGTAATCAAAATCTATCATCGATGCTTACCGGAGATGGCGCACTTTACATGTATGGAGAGTCGCGATCGAATTATGGGTATGTATATCTTTTAGATACGACTGGAAAACTGACTAAGTTGGGTACCTATGCATACGACATTAGAGGATACGCTCGATCTAAGTATGGAGTATATGTAAATGCAGGCCAAGCATCGGGCTCGCTATCCGCGTACAGTGGTATCTATTTGTTTGAGTCTGGTACGCTAACACCCACGAATGTAACAAACGCAAGCGGGTCTTCGATGTCGATCGTATTCAAAGATGATGTATTTTTGGGTGGGATACCCTATAAAAGAACTGAAAGGCTGAAATTTGAACTCGCAGTATCACCTTCGATCTCTGTCTATAACGCTTTCGTAATCGGCGGAGAATTATATGTATTCGGTACCCAGAATGACACGCCTGGTGTATTTAAATACGACGGCGCAACTTTTAATAAAGTTGCCGATTCTGGTAACGAGTTTATACAGACACTATATCCCACGGCAGTGTCAGGAAAAAGCCTAGGAAGTTATTCCAACATGTTCCATGATGGTACCGGTCAAACCGGAGCAGGTAGCAACATCTTCGGAAATGGAAATAATTCGGGGTTTCTTTATATCGAAGATACGTATGAGACATCTGGAACTTTAAAAATGAGCTTCGACGGCTTGCCTGAGTTCTCGACGGTTAGCTTGTACGTTGGTGGCTCCCTTAAAAATGCAAAATTACGAGTGTCTACGGACAATCAGACATGGACGCTGGTGTCTCCGGAAGGAATTAGCTTCGGCACAGAGATGCATCAAGTCATAAATATTTCCGGTTCCGGAACACTGTACGTCAAGATAGAATTCGATCTCGGTTCCGGTTATATCGACTACATTGTCGGAGGTGTTTATTGATGAACGAAGTATTCGACTACCCGAAAAATAAAGCAGTCGAGAGCGTGCAGACCGAAAACGTCGTTCTGACAGCCAAAACCCAAGCGCTCACCGAGCGTAACGAATTCCTGGAAGACCTTATTGCGGAGCTCGCAGTGCAGGTCTATTCCACTCCACCTAGCGCATGATTAGGTCCATTTTCTGGGATCTTTTCATAAAATTATTTGCACGGAAAGGAGGTGAAATCATGATGGCAATTTTCTTCGCTCAGCGCGTTGTTCTGGGAAAGGCGAGTTTCGAGGCTGTGTATGGTGACCCGAAATTCATCCCCGACGTACTGAAGCAGGCCGTAGCAGACGAGCTCAAGAACAGCGGCCTGGAGTTCCTGGTGCCGAAGGAGTACGGCGGCACTAAGGAGTAATCCAAATTCAAAATGGATTGCAAATCGGTAACAAAACACAAAATCTAAAAGGAGGAAAAGACTATGTATGTAGAAGAAAAGAGAACTAGTAGTGGCGTTGCTGACGTGACCACCGGCACTGCCACAACTGCACAGACTTTGTATAACCCCCTGCCCGCTCAGGGCTGCGATTGCAACCGTAGCTGCAACTGCTAATAACTAGGCGCGCTTATCAAGGGGCGGGTGAAATATCTCGCCCCCTTTTTCTATTTTTAAGGAGGCAATATGGTTACTATCGATAAAGTTGAGCAGGGATTCTCTAAGTTCGTCGACACAGACTTCATCCCTTCTCTGAACAGATCAGAAGTTCAAGGTGCTGTTATTGCATTCGGTCTCGGACTTGCTACCCGAAGATTTCGCGCGATTTCCGAGCATTATATTAGCAACCCTTCTGCTCAGATGCTCGGTATCGTCGACAAATCCGGAAATATCGACATCGATCTTTTGCGTGACGAGCTGAAAAAGGCGATCCCTGAAGGCGGAACTCGTGTCGAGATTCCGTATATCCATAAGCAAATCGTTCTTACAAAGGACGACATCGACAAACTTTATGCGTACACGGTTGAGTAAAAGGGGGTTATAAAAAATGCAAACATATGAAGAAATCATTAAAAATTTCTATGATGATTTTTCTGAAGAAATTTCTTCTGGTACAAAGTATCTGGAGATGGCCGAATCGTCAGACAGGATGGGTAACACCGCTTTGGCCGGCGGCCTTGTAACCATGGCTCACGAAGAGTATACCCACGGCAAGTATATTCTGATGAACCTGAAACAGGCTGGCCATCAGATTCCGGACGACACCTGGAAGAAATGGCAGGAGTTCGAATCCAAGCTCCATCAGGTCTTTCATCGTTAAGAGGAGGGCCTATGGATTTTGCAACACCGTTCATCGATAAATACAATGCCATTACCGGCGGGATCGTTGCCATCGTCTCGTATATTTTCGGCGATAAGTGGTTCCTATTTGCCGCGTTTCTTGCCCTGAACATCGCCGACTGGATTACCGGTTGGATGAAGAGCCGCATGACTGGGGAAGAAAACTCCACCAAGGGTTGGAAAGGGGCTCTCAAGAAACTCGGTTACTGGATCATGATCGCGGTGGCATTTGGAATGAGTTCAGTGTTTGTTCACATCGGCGACACGCTGCATCTGGACCTTCACGTTACGTCTTTGCTTGGCTGGTTCGTACTTGCCTCGCTGCTCATTAACGAAATTCGTTCCATTCTCGAAAACTTTGTAGAAGCCGGCTTTAAGGTTCCCGATATTTTGACAAAGGGATTGGCCGTAGCCGAGAAAGTTGTCGGTTCCGGCTCTGAAACAGACGACAAGTAAGAATATTTCAAAATAGAAAGGAAGAGTCCTCTCATGTATAACGACACTAATAGAAAGCCTAAGAACAAGCGCGCCAAACTCACTATCACTGTAAACCCGCAGACCATGTGGAACCTGACCAGACTGGCCGAGGAGTACAACTGCAACGGTGTACTCGGGAAGGTCATCGACAACTTGGTGAAGGAGAAAATGAGGGCTAAGAAGGCCAGGGACGTTAGCTACGACGAGGAGAGCTTCGTCGAGTAAACGTATTCAACGAAGAGAGACGCAGGGAACTCCCTCTCTCTTCGTTTTACCCCTCGCGAAGTTTGCAATCTCCTTTATGAAAGGAGTGTCAAAGTATGACAAATTTTGAGATTTTTAAGTACGGTTTTTTATTCATGACTGGGGTTTATACGGCAAAGACTTGTTACGACTTTGTCGAGGCCATCGCCAACCGGTTGCTTTCGAAACTTCGAAAGAAGACGGGCATGACGAAAGGCGTCGGAATGTCGAAACAATCTGTGTCTCGAGAGCCAGTTATAAAACCGCCTAAGCAAAAAATAGGCTTTGACTCAACTAGATTTTAGGGCGTTATGCCCTATTTTCTTTTTACGCGATATTTTCAGGTTACTTTATGAAAGGAGTTGGTCTAGATGACTAAACATTGGAAGAGAAGAAACGAAGAAACCATGAGACGCTTCGAAAATAAAGGAAGCGTTTCGGTAGGGATGGTCATGGCTCTCGCTGATATGGCGGAGAATGATATCTATCCCGGTGTAATGTTTTCTGATGCAGAAGTCTTAATTTGGGAACGGTTTCATCTAATGAAAGAAGATCAATGAGAATTGAGAGCTTCGGCTCTCTTTTCTTTTTTTACGCAATATTTTCAACCCCTTTTATGAAAGGAGGTGCTCTATATGACGTATCGTCAGATTGAGCAAAGTAGAGAAACGAGACTTTGGTTGAGTCAGGTGATTATTCCGGCGGCAATGATCGGATGTACCGTACTGGCAAATCCGAATGCTCGTAACTACGTTGCAGAAAAAGCTGATAAAGCGAAAAGAGCAATCAAAAACAAATTTAAGAGGGCATAGTCCCTCTTATTTTTTAGAAAGGACGTGCTTTATGAATACTATATTTTTTCTGATCGGAATCGTCATCGGATTGCTTATCTATCGGCTTGCGGTCCTTCCTCGCAAGACCGGTATGCTCTATTATTCGTGGAATTCCATCGGAGATCCTGAGCTTCATCTGGAAATCACAGAGGACATGCTCAGAAGCATTGAACATTCCAAGTATATTTCTTTTGAAGTTCGGAAGGTCATACACCGCTAATTTTGCAACTACTATTATGAAAACTTTACTTGAAAGGGGTAATCAAAATGGAAGAAAACAGGATTATCGAAAAGGTGAATGTGGCCATGGAGTACGAACTGGATATCTACAACGAGCTTCATGGGCCGGCCGATGCGGAGTCTACACTGGATCGCATTGTCAAGCTTCACAAAATCCGGATGGATGAGGAGAGGCTGCGTGCCGAAATTGAGTCTGCCAAAGCAGAGAGAGCGGAAAAACGAACCGTTCGTTCTGAAGAGGCCGAAGCAAAGAAAAAGCAGGCAGTTAATCAGAGAATCGATCTGGCATTGAACTTGGGGGTGCAGGTCCTTCTCGGAGGACTCAGCATGGTCGCGTACAACGCGTGGCTTAACAGAGGTCTTCGGTTCGAAGAGACTGGCTCGATTCGTTCACCCATGACTCGAAATCTGCTTTCTCGGTTGATTCCGAAAAGCAAGTAAGGGACGGATACGGAGAGATCGCAAGGTCTCTTCGTTTTGTCCTTCGCATATTTAGCACTCTCCTTTATGAAAGGAGTTGATACAGATGACTGAAAAAGAATGTATCGTGAATGAAATCCGTCGAATAAACGAGGTTATTGAGAGAACGAAAGCGGGTCTTTCGGTCCTAACGAAAGCAAATCCGAACTTACTTTATTCGGACGAGCTTAGAGATAGGTATCTAAAGACATTGCAAGGACTCGATGACCTTATTACGACGAGAGATCTGTATGAGCGTCTTTTATTCGTCAAGTATCGAACTATAGTTATCGATAATAGGGAATTTGAATAAGTTCCCTATTATTTTTTCTTCGCGATATTTTCAACTCCTTTTATGAACCTAAACAGTAAATTCATAGGAGGAATTGTTATGACGGAATTTCTTAGTTATTCATTTATCATTTTGGCGTTGCAGATTGCGGCGGTCTTTATGGTCGCTACAATCTGGTTCGCTACGAGATGCGACAAGCGAATCCGCAAACTCGAAAATGAAAAACCTGAGAAGGTCGAGGAGAAGGAGTCCGTTTAACGGGCTCTTTTTCTTTTCGCATATTTTGCATTCCTCTTTATGAAAAACAAACCAATAAAGGAGAATTATTATGAATAGCAAAGTGAAAAGATATTTCAAAAGAACATGGAAAAACAAAGTTGTTTCGCTGGCGCTTATCGGCATTGGAGCCGCTTGCACAGCGATTGACGGCGACGCAACGTTTCTTGTTGGGATATCTATGTTTGCCATTCCGGGTTTCATTGTTCCTGGAAATTGGGTTGGATGAACGAACGGAGTCTAAGAGAAATCTTAGGCTCTTAGTTTCTTCGCAGATTTTGCACTCTCCTTTATGAAGGAGGTATGATAATATGATATTACTGACAATACTTGCGGCAATACTGGCAATTATTGGTGTAATTGCATTACTCATCATTATATTTGGCGGGACTGCATTTATACTGACATTTGCGGATTTGATCGTTTGTTGTGTTGTCATCGGTTGGATTATCGGCCGAATCATTAAGAGGAGATCGTAGGGTCTCTTCTTTTTTTTATTTTTAAGAAAGGTTGTGCAAGTGTGTATGAATGTGAGTATGTTCTTTAGGAGGAATTCGAAGCTCTTTTTGACTGGAATCGGAGTCGTGGGCGTTATCGGGACGGCTGTTCTTTCGGCTATGGCCACTCCGAAAGCGGTGTATAAGGTCAAGGAGAAAACCGGATACGACCCGGAAAACCACATGGGGCAGGAAAAACCGAAACCTGTTGAAGTCGTAAAGGCTACCTGGAAATGTTATGCTCCTGCCGCTGCTGCGGGTGCAGTGACGATCGCGGCAATCGTCGGGTCTCATAAGCTCGGTCAAAAGGAACTTGCCGCTATGGCAGGAACCTGCGTACTTCTTCAGAAGTCGTACGGACGATACAAGGAAAAAGTCAAGGAAGTCATCGGCGAAGATGCGGTGAAGAAGGTTCGTGACGCTTTCGTCATCGAGAAAAAAGACGAGATCACAAAACCATCAAATCCGGACTCCATTGTCTTTTATGAAGAACTGTATGGCAAGTGCTTTGAGCGGACAATGGTCGAAGTTGTCGAAGCTGTAGCCAACCTGAACCGGGCATACGTGACATCCGGAGAAGTATCCCTTGGATATTTCTATGAGCAACTTGGCATCGATACTGACGACGCTCTTAATAAACTTGGGTGGAATGTGGATGACATGTTCTCTGCTTCGGAATGTTGGATTGACGTTACCTATGAGCTGACTACCCTTGATGACGGCCTCGAGGTTCGGACAATCGTGTTCTCCAAGGACCCGTATCCCGACTTCAATCTTCCGTTCTAGTTCGCATATTTTGCAATTCGTGTTATGAAGAACTGTTACGTTCTATCATTGAAAGGAGAGTTATTATGAAACTTATTTACGGAACAAAAGATGAATTCGGGATCGATATCATAGGGTGTCGTGTACGTAATACGAAGAGCATTAGCATTCTCGACGAATTCGTGGAAAGCGGAAAGGAAGTTGCGGAGGTCAAATATGACCAGAAGAACGCCAAGAGCGCTTACGGATCGTTGTGGCAGGCCATTCGTAGGTACAGAGAACGCTATGCGAACCTGATTACTGTTACCTGTAGAGGAGACAGAGTTTTCCTTATTAGGAAAGAGCTGTAACGGCTTCAAAGGAATTGCGGTACATCCGCTTTTCCTTTTGTCCTTCGCATATTTTACAATTCGTGTTATGAAAGGAGGCGAAAGCATGAAACATGTTAAATCGTTTCAGATCATTGCTCTTTGCTCGGTAGCGGTTGGAGCGCTGGCATCTGCGCTGGCAAATTTTGCTACTCAGCGACAGATCGATGAGCTGGTGGATGAATCTGTTGATCGTGCTATGACCGAAAGAGAAGAGGAGGCTTAAGGGCCTCTTCTTTTATATTTTGAGAAAAGGAGTATAAAAATGAACGTACGTGCGTTTCTGAAAGCCGCAGAGGTCGGCTTAAGGAAGAATTCTCCTCAGATTCTGGTTGGTATCGGAATTGTCGGGATGGCGGCGTCTGTATTTCTTATGGCAGATGCAAGACCGAAGGCCCTGGAAATCATCGACCGGGAGGAAAGAAAAAAGGGCTCTCGGCTGACAAAGAAAGAAACTGCAAAAGCTACCTGGAAGTGTTATATTCCTGTTGCTTTGGCATGGACTACCTCCGCGGCGTGTATTGCAAGCGGGGTCAACATCACACTTCGCAGGCAGGCGGCAATCGGCGCAGCTTATGCGGTGTCTGAGGCAGCTCGCATCAACTATCGCGACAAGGTGGTTGATGTTGTTGGCAAAAAGAAGGAAGAGGAGATCCGCGACGCCATTGCAAAGGACACCCTCGCAAATCGTCCGCTCTTGGAGGGGACAGAGGTATTCGATACGGGTCTTGGTAAGACGCTCTGTTTCGATGCTTGGTGCGGTCGTTACTGTCTCTGCGACATCGAGGCCATCCGAAGAGCGGCAAACACGATATGGAGCCAGATACTGAACGACGGGTCTGCCAGGTTGAACGACTTCTACTACGAACTCAAGCTCCCAGAAAGCAGATCCGGCGACGTGCTTGGATGGGATACAAGATGCGAGCGGTTCGACCTGTATTTCAGTTCTCAACTGGCTGGCGAAGACAGCACGCCCTGCCTTGTATTCGATTTCACTCGCTATCCGTACAGCGAGTTTGACTATTTTTCGAAATAGCTTCGCGAAAAAAACAACGCATTTAATGAAGGAATCCAAATATTTTTACTCGAAAGGAGATTTATTATGAACGAGAACGAAATCATGGTAAACGATGTGAACGAGGAGACCGAAGTGGGTTACGAGGAAAATTCCGGTATGACTACCGGCGGAGCGATGCTTCTGGGTGCAGCAATTACTGCAGGCGCATATGGCCTGGTAAAGCTGGGAAAGAAGATCTACCGCAAGGTCAAGAAAGATCGGAAGACAACCGAGACCGCTGAGGAAGGCAAGATCATCGACATCACTGATGACGTCAAGGAAGTATCTGACAAAGAGTAAGTGATGGATTCGGCGAGGGAGAACATCCTATTACAGGGTGTTTTCCCTTTTTCTTTTTGGGGAGGTTTGCATGAGCAACGATAAGAAAACCGACGCAGTTGCTGGCGAGAAAAAAATCACCAGCGTGGTGTCCAAAGCGCCTACTGTAAAAAAGAAGAGTGAAGTAAAGCGCTTTCTCGGGGTGTTTATGTCTCAGGATGTCGACAGCGTAAAGCGAAGCGTCCTGCACGACGTGATTATTCCCGCAACAAAGAGTGTCATCGCAGAAGCGGTCACAAGTGCCGTGGACATGCTTCTGTATGGTGAAGTCCGTCACAGTAGCGGTGGCGCAAAAAGAGCTGGCGGCTCCAGAGTATCTTATGACGGATGTTTTCGTCCGCAATCGGAACGTTCGAGCGTAGATCGGTCGTATGACAGGGCTCGTAACGCATTGGACTATGACGATATCGAGTTCGATACCCGTGGAGATGCAGAGGCTGTTCTTTCTGCCATGGATGATATCATCAGTTCGTATGGCGTCGTCACGGTGGCGGAATTCTTCGACCTTTGCCAGATCACAAACACGGCATATAATTCCAATCGGTACGGCTGGACAGACTTGCGCAACGCATATGTGAAACGAGTCCGCGGTGGGGCTACGATCGTCCTTCCGAAAGCATATCCCATCGATTAAAAAGTAAAGGAGAATAAGAATGAACCTTACGACAGTTACAAAGGCAATCACAACTGGGTTATACAGAGCCCGGTTCAAAGTTCAGAAGAATAGTCCGGAAATTCTTCTGGTTACTGGTATCATCCTCGGCGCTGGTACCCTGGTTACCGCCTGCAAGGCAACACTCAAAGTCGATGATATTTTGAGCGAGTCCCGTGAGAAGATCGAGAAAATTCGCGATCTCGGCGAAGACAAAGAGCGCTGCAAGGAGAATGACTGCAGCGAAGACGATATCAAGAAGGCCCTGGCAATGACATACGCCAAGACCGCTTTGGATGTCGTGAAAGTCTACAGTCCCTCCATCATTCTCGGCGGCATGTCCCTCATGTGCCTGATTTCTTCGAACAATATCCTGAAGCGCCGGAACGCGGCTGCTATGGCGGCGTTTGCAACCATGAAGAAGAGCTTCGACGGCTATCGCGACCGTGTCGTAGAACGGTACGGTGAAGAGGTCGACAAGCAGCTTAAAAACGCCATCCGTACCGAAAAGGTGACCGAGGAAAAGGTCGACGAAGAGACCGGCAAGAAAAAGAAGTCGTCCAAAGAGATCGAAGTGACCGACTACGATGGTTATAGCGAGTTTTCGCGGATATTTGATGAGGCGAATCCGAACTGGCGAAAAGACGCTCTCTACAATAAGATGTTTCTTCAGCAAACTGAGAGTTATGCGAACGATATGCTCCGTGTGAAGGGGGTCCTCTTTTTGAACGAGGTTTACTCTATGCTCGGCTTTGATAGAACAAAGCAGGGACAGGCCATTGGATGGGTATATAAGCCCGAGGACCCCAACCTCCACAACTTTGTGTCCTTTAATATCTACGATACCATGGATGAAAGAAAACGCGCTTTCGTCAACGGATACGAGCGGAATATCATCCTGGACTTCAATCCCGACGGCATCGTATGGGATGCTCTGAACTGAAGCGATCCGCTCGATTCATTGGGATCAGGTTATAAACACCAAGACGAACTCAACTATCCCGGGCTATATTTACATCTATAATGTGGTCCGGGAAAACTTCAATGGAGGAGAAGATTGAAATGATATCCGTAATCAAAATGGCAGCTGCTCTGATCGTAGCGAATAGTTTGATATTCTCGTCGCCGATGATAGCGTTCCCGAAAGTTCCCTATACGAAAGCCACAACAACGCCTGAGACAATTTCGTCCATGATATCTGTAGCGGACGCGGTTGTCGAAAAGCATATGAGCGAGAGATACTATCTTACAAAAGAAGAGATCGACCTCGTCGCTATCGTTGTTATGGCTGAAGCGGAAGGTGAGAGCGTTGAAGGACAGCGTTTGGTTATTGATACGGTATTGAATCGTGTCGATCATCATCGTTTTCCTTCCACCGTGCACGAGGTCGTTTATCAGAAAGGACAATTTACGTCCATGACAAACGGAAGGGCAAGTCGGTGTTATGTTAAGCCGGAGATTGTCGACCTGGTTTATGAAGAAACGGCAAACCGCTATAATAGCGATGTTATATTCTTTCGAACTGGTAGATACAGCTCTTATGGTGACCCACTATTCAAAGTTGGCGCTCATTATTTCTCTTCTCTTCCATGGTAAGGAGGTACTGCATGAATAAACTGTATGTTTTTCTGGCTTTCGTTGCCGGTGGCGTATGCGGTGTTCTCGGAACGAAAACATATTTTGAGGACCTCTATCGCAGACAATACGAGGAGGATCTCGAGTCTGTTAAGAGGGTTTGGACGTACAAGAAGCCGGCGGAGGACAATTCCAAAGAGGACGACGAACCCGTTCTCGATAAAGAACCTCGCGAAAACGATATGTACAAATATGCCAAAATCCTTCTGAAGAAGGGTTACACCAACTACAGCGATATTCCGGTCGATACGTCTGAAATGACCGCACCTGAGGTGTATACTCCTCCGGAGAATTACAAGGACCCGTATCCGATTCCTCCCGATATTCTCGGAAGCGACGGGTACGACCAGATTACGCTGTTCTACACGGAAGACAAAGTTCTTCTCAATGAGGACGATACGAAGCTAAATGACATCGAGGAAGTTATCGGCCTTGAGTCGTTGAACCATTTCGGAGAATATGAGGAAGATGTCCTCTATGTTCGCAACGAGCGTCTCCGGACGGATTACGAAGTCCTTATGGACCCTCGTACCTATTCTCAAGTTCTCGAGGAGAGACCATATTTGTATAGGGAGGACGAATGAATAAGACAGAGCTCGAAGAAAGATATTTTGAGTGGCTGCGCCAAAAAGTCGGAATGCTCTCAAGCCCGTATTCCCGTCTTCTAAGAAAACTCCACTCCGAAGATTTCTACTACACGATTGAAATGGATGGAAATCGATATTCTGACGGTGTAGACCTTCGGTATATTTTTGGAAAAGAAATGGGCTATGGGCAAGCAATGGTCGCATCTCTGATTGATAATCGACCGTGCAGTGTCCTCGAAATGATGGTCGCATTGGCAATTCGTTTCGAGACTTCTGCCATGAACGATGACGAGTACGGCGACCGAACACCGACATGGTTTCGAGATATGCTTTCCAATCTGCATTTGTCTGATATGACAGACTTGAACTACAACGAGAGGGAAGTTTCTCGAATCCTCAAGCGGTTCCTTGACAGGGACTACGCTCGAAACGGAGATGGCGGTCTGTTCATGTGCAGTCGTAAAGGCTGCGACATGCGTCAAATCGAAATTTGGTATCAGTTTTGCATGTATTTGGAAGACCGATACGGCGAATAAGAAAGGAGATACAAAATGAGCGAATTGGGAAAGTATATTCTGAATTCCATTTCGGAATGCAACGCATCTATCCGATTTTTGAATCGGGCGATGATCCGTTCTGCAAGACGGTCTAACCTGCTTGCCATGACGGCTGGGGCGTTTGCGTATGGAGCCCTTTATATTTCGAAGAAGCAGGCGGACAAGATCGCCATGCTCGAAAATCGTGTTGACTATCTCGAAAGGGGCCGCAAAAGGGAGGAGTAATAGATGCTCGATTTTCTGAAGATCTCTACGAGGACGCCGAAAAAAGACCTCATTGAGATCTACCCGAGCTTCCAAATTCTCAAAAGCTCCGACCTGATGATACGCGGCTCTGATTTCTATGCGATATGGGTGGAAAGTCGGGGGCTCTGGTCGACAGACGAGCAAGATGCTCTGGACATGATTGACCGGGCCCTCGATGTATACGCAAACGAACACCGAGAACAGTTCCTCTCTCAGCTTCCGGACATGAAGGTTCGAGTGATGCATATTCGGGATGCGGAGACTCGTATGATCGACTCTTGGCATCGATATTGCCAGAAGCAGATGCGAGACTCCTACCACATGCTCGACGAAAAATTGATATTCTCCAATGACCCTTCGAAAAAAGAGGACTACGCAAGTAAACGATTGCCGTATCCTCTCGAACCTTGCGATACGCCAGCATACGAAAAACTCATATCCACTCTCTATACGCCAGAAGAGCGCCACAAGATTGAGTGGGCCATCGGCGCTATCGTAACTGGCGATTCCAAGAAAATCCAGAAGTTCATGGTCCTTTATGGTGCCGCAGGTACTGGTAAATCGACAATTCTGAATATTATTCAGAAACTGTTCGAAGGATATTATTCGGTTTTCGACGCAAAGGCTCTCGGTTCCTCCACAGCTGCATTTGCACTTGAGGCGTTTCGAAAGAATCCGCTTGTCGCAATTCAGCATGACGGCGATTTGTCTCGCATCGAAGACAACACGAGACTGAATAGTCTTGTTTCCCATGAGCTCATGACTGTAAACGAGAAGTATAAGTCCTCCTATGAGAATCATTTCAAATGCTTCTTATTTCTTGGCACAAATCGTCCCGTTCGAATCACCGACGGTAAATCGGGTTTGCTAAGAAGACTCATCGACGTCACACCGAGTGGTAAAAAGCTGAGTCAGGAGGAATACAAACTTGCGGTAAAACAGGTTGAATTTGAACTCGGCGGAATTGCTGCTCATTGTCGGGATGTATATTTGGCAAACCCTTCTGCGTATGACGACTATGTGCCTGTCTCGATGCTCGGTGCGTCCAACGACTTCTACAACTTTGTTCTGGATTCCTATTATATTTTCCAAAAGGAAGATGGGACAAGTCTGAAGGCATCCTGGGAGATGTATAAGACATATTGCGACGAGGCCAAAGTTCCGTACCCATATTCGCAGCGGGTCTTCAAAGAGGAGCTTAAGAACTATTTTTGGGTCTATAAAGATCAGATGATGTCCGAGGACGGAACGGTCACAAGAGGATATTTTTCCGGCTTCAGAACCGATAAGTTCGAGGACCGCATGACGACACTATCCGAGAAAAGCGTAAAGCCTGATTCGGATAATTGGCTGGACTTTAAGGAACAGCATTCCAAGTTGGATGGTATTTTGAAGGACGCGTTTGCTCAGTATGCAAAAGTGGACGAAACACCGTCTAGGTCGTGGGAGAAAGTAAAGACAAAGTTGTCGATGCTAAACACGAAGCGACTTCATTATATTTTGTTTCCTGAGGAAGAAAAGAAACGTCATATTGTCATCGATTTTGATATTCGGGACGAAAGCGGCAACAAATCTCTTGAAAAGAATATTGAAGCCGCGAAAAGTTGGCCCAAAACTTATGCTGAGTTAAGCAAAAGCGGATCCGGTATCCACCTGCACTATATTTATACGGGAGATGTGTCACGCCTGAGCAGGATATTTGATGAGGGCATTGAGGTGAAGGTATTTTCCGGTAACAGCTCTCTTCGGAGAAAACTGACAAAGTGCAACGATCTTGATATTTCTACTATCAGTTCGAATCTTCCACTGAAAGGAGAGGAGAAAGTGGTAAATTGGGACGGCATAAAGAGTGAGCGGATGCTCCGAGTGATGATTAAAAAGAATCTCAACAAGGAGTACCACGCGTTCACGAAGCCCAGTGTCGACTATATTTATAAGCTCTTGACCAACGCGTATGAGAGCGGTCTCCACTATGATGTAACGGACCTTCGTCAGGCTGTCCTCGCGTTTGCAGCGTCGAGCAGCAACCAGTCTGAGTATTGTGTTCGTCTGGTCACCCAGATGCCGTTTAAATCTGACGAAGTTTCGGAGAATTTCGACACGAGCGAAGCGCCCATCGTATTTTATGATGTGGAAGTCTTCCCGAATCTATTCCTTGTGAACTGGAAGCTCCAGGGAAAAGATAAACAGGTCGTAAGGATGATCAACCCGAAACCGTCTGAAATCGAAGAGCTCATGCAATTCCGTTTGGTCGGTTTCAACAACCGTCGATACGATAACCATATTCTCTATGGACGGATGATCGGATATTCCAACGAGCAGCTGTTTCAACTGTCGCAACGCATCATCGGACAAAGTCCGAATGCATTCTTTGGCGAAGCGTACAACATTTCCTATACGGATATTTATGACTTTGCCGCTAAGAAACAGAGTCTGAAGAAATGGGAGATCGAGCTTGGCATCCATCATAAAGAACTCGGACTTCCGTGGGACCAGCCTGTTCCTGAAGAGCGGTGGCTCGAGGTTGCGGAGTATTGCGACAACGATGTCATCGCGACCGAAGCAGTCTTCGACCATCTTGCGGGCGACTGGACAGCTCGTCAGATTCTGAGCAATCTGGCAAGCATGACCGTGAACGATACGACCAACAGTCTGACAACCCGAATCATTTTCGGAAAGGAACGGCACCCGAAACTCGTCTACACCGATCTTGCAACAGGAAAAACTGATCCTCCCGAATGGCAGAAGAAGGATATTATCACCGCCTTCCCGGGATACGAGCACAAAGATGGCAAGAACATGTTCAGAGGAGACGACCTTGGCAAAGGCGGTTATGTTCATGCCAAGCCGGGCATGTACTGGTATGTAGCGCTCCTCGACATTGCATCTCTGCATCCGAACTCTATCCGCGCAATGAATTGCTTCGGCGAGTACACGAAGAACTTCACGGATATTCTGGACGCTCGTGTCTTCATCAAGCATGGCGACTTTGAGTCCGTTCGACATATGTTTGGCGGGCGTCTTGCTCCATATTTGGAAGACGAATCCACGGCGAAAGACCTTGCGCAGGCTCTTAAAATCGCTATCAACTCTGTGTACGGTCTTACCTCGGCAAGCTTCGATAATCCTTTCCGGGATATTCGGAATAAGAACAACATCGTTGCTCTTCGCGGCGCTCTGTTCATGCGGACTCTACAGGACGAGGTCGAGAAGCGCGGTTTCACGGTTGCACATATTAAGACCGATTCTATCAAGATTCCGAATGCTACTCAGGAAATCATTGATTTCTGCATGGACTTTGCCACAAAATATGGGTACACCTTCGAGCATGAGGCGACGTATGACCGTATGTGCCTTGTGAATGACGCTGTGTATATTGCAAAGTACCTAGACGGAAAGCATGCCGGAGAGTGGACGGCAACGGGCACTCAGTTCCAAGTTCCGTATGTGTTTAAGACATTGTTCAGCCGAGAGAAAGTCGTATTTGACGATCTTTGCGAAACGAAGTCTGTCACATCGGCTTTATATTTGGATATGAATGAGGATCTGCCTGACATTACGGCCGAAGAATTGGAGTTGGTAAACCGCAATTACAACAAAGGACCGAATCCGATGAGCGGTAATGACTGGAAACCGAAGAAACTAAACCAGAACTTCGAAAAGTATACGGATGAGGAACTCAAAACAAAAATTGCCGAAGCTCACAACTATATTTTCGTCGGAAAAGTCGGCCGGTTCTGCCCTATGGTGGATGGTGCTGGTGGTGGCTGGCTTGTTCGGGAAGCAACCGACCCGAAAACCGGCGATAAGAAATTTGTCTCTGCAACTGGAGCGAAAGGGTTCCGTTGGATGGAGTCTGAAATGGTACAGGAACTCGGTTTGGACTCTCGTATCGATATGCGATATTATCGAGACCTCGCAACAGAGGCGATCGAGACTATCGAGAAATACGGCGATTTCACGACGTTTGTCGACGAGATTCCGGTTATTGACGATATGCCACCGTTTGACGATGACGCCATGACGGCGTTTGACGTAAGATAATATCTTAGAAAAGGAGAAATTTAAAATGGCTAACAAGAATCTCAAGGACCTGGAAATTTCCAATGCTCGTGTTATCTTCCCCAACTTTTCCGGACGGGAAACCCAGTACAATCGTGCCGGCGAGCGCAATTTCTGCGTTGTGATCGACAATCCCGAGGATGCTGCGATGCTGTCCAATGATGGCTGGAACGTTCGGGTCCGTCCTCCTCGCGAGGAAGGCGACGCCCCGACCTACTACATTCAGGTAAAGGTGAACTACGACCATGTTCCGCCGAAGGTCTACATGATTGCCGGTCGCAGACGGACGCTTCTGGATGAGGTGTCCGTCGGAAGCTTGGACTATGCCGAGCTGGAAAACGTGGACGTAGTCCTGCATCCGTATCCCTGGGAAGTCAGCGGAAAGAGCGGGATCAAGGCATATTTGAAGATCATGTACGCTGTAATCAAGGAAGACCCCTTCGCCGCGAAATATGCGTATCTTGACGATCAGGATAACGAGAGCGAACCGTTCTAAGTCATATTTCCCGTCTACATTTTAGGCGGGAACACGGGCCCTTAGCTCAAAAGAGTAGAGCGTCCGGCTCATAACCGGACGGTTCTGGGTTCGAGCCCCAGAGGGCCCACCATTTATATTTTTTGAAAGGAGAAAGAAAAAATGACACATTTGTATCAGTACATCGACGGAAGTATTCGGAAATATTGGGGCTTCGTTGAGCCTTTCAGAAGAGGGACTCGGTTTGTTTGCGAGTTCGGGAAGAAGTTCATTTGCAGTCCGACTCCCGGCGTTGTCCATCACAATATTGTATGGTACGAGGAAGAAAGCTATCCCGAAGCAATTCGCGCTTTTATTGCGAGGAAGGCCGCAGATCTTAAAAATACCTATCGTAAAGCTGAAAACTTCGAGAGGGAGATAGACAATCTATGCTATATTCAGAGCATAGAGAAATCTACCCCATCTGGCATATCGCCTTCCGAGTGCTTTGAAAACCACCAGAAGATGTGGTCCTGGATTGCGAAGGAGTCGGAAATGAAAAGTACTTGTATGGACATCCGCTCTGCCTTCTATCACTTCGGATGGAATCCCGACAATGTTTATGCCAGCTGCTGGGCTTGTCAGGCCGCGATTTCTTTATGCGGAAGAACTTCATCCGGCGGGCCTCAGTGTTCCCATTGCCTCCTCGAATGGCCTAATGGTCACTGTCAGCCTCTTATTTTGCGACTTAGAAAAGCAAAAGACGTAAACGATATCGAGGCATATTCTACAATCGCTGAGCAAATCGCAAATCTTCCGATGAGAGAGGAGTATAAAGATGAAAGATAAAGGATGCTTCGAGAAAGAGGCGAACAAGACGTTTTATATCGTCAGAGACAAGCACGAGAAGAACTCCGTCAAGCACATCAGTCACACGACGTACGGGAAGGTTATACTCATTCTCAACCAGGCTCGAGTACATGAGGGGAGAGCTGTTGTAACCTCCTTCCAGGAATTCGGCCGTTATATTCTGGCGAATATGAGGAATCTCGACAATGGCACTGAAGCTTAGACCACACCAAATAGCAGCGGTTCGGTCGATGAAGAACGGCTGCATATTATGCGGCGATGTTGGAAGCGGTAAGTCCATAACTGCTCTCGCCTACTACTACCTACAAAATGGCGGTAGTGAAAAGACGCTCCTCGGAGGGGACTATATTTCCATGCGTAATCCTCCGAGAGACCTTTATATTATCACAACCGCAAGAAAGCGGGATGAAATGGAATGGGAAAAGGAGCTTCTTCCGTTTCTCATATCCACGCATCCAGAGCTTTCTATGTACAATCATCGTGTTGTCATCGACAGCTGGAATAACATTCAGAAGTACCGAAAAGCCTACGGAGCGTTCTTTATATTTGACGAGCAGCGAGTTGTCGGGTCTGGCGCTTGGGTGAAATCGTTCTACGATATTGCCAGAAAAAACAAATGGATACTCCTATCGGCCACACCTGGAGACAAGTGGGAGGATTATATTCCAGTTTTCATTGCGAACGGCTTCTACCGAACGAAAACAGAGTTCCAAAGACGGCATATCGTCTATAATCCGAGAGTAAAGTTTCCGAAGGTAGATCAATATTTGGATACAGCGCATCTGGAACGCCTGAAAAAGAGCATTCTCATTGACATGGAGTTTCATAGAGACACCGTGCAGCATCATGAAGACATATTTGTGGATTACGATGTCTCTCTCTATCGAGAATGCACGAAGAAGCGGTGGAACCCTTATACGGATGAACCAATGAGAAATGCTAGCGAGCTCTGCCAAGTATGGAGACGTATTGTAAACACCGACCAGTCCAGACAGCAAGCAGTACTCGAGATATTTGAAGACCATCCGAAAATGATTGTCTTCTACAATTTCAACTACGAGTTGGACATTTTGAGGGAGCTGTTTCATGAGGATAACGTCGCCGAGTGGAATGGGCACAAGCACGAACCGATACCCGATGCGGACTCTTGGGTATATTTGGTTCAGTACAACTCCGGGGCGGAGGGATGGAACTGTATATTGACAGATACCATCGTCTTCTACAGTCAAAACTATTCATGGCGGATTATGCATCAGGCCGCAGGGCGAATTGATCGCTTGAATACGCCCTTCAAAGACCTCTACTACTATCATATTCGCTCGAGGTCAAGTATAGACTTGGCCATATCTCGGGCTTTGAAGGCGAAAAAAGAGTTCAATGAACGAACATTCATGAAACGATACGATTTTAAGGAGGTTGTGTAAATGGCAGAAGTAGTGGACGGTATCATGGTTAGTATTTCATATGATACCGAGAAGAAAAAAGGGGTCCTCGTTGTCGGTCGGAAGAAGGGCCGCACCAAACCGATCGACGTTGTTCGGGCCGTAAGCGGTGAAGAAGCGTACGAGCTCTACAAGAAAATTATCGGAGGTGAGCCGAATGGTAAATAGCGAAAAAGAGGTATATTTCTCGGAATACTGCAAGACTTGTAAGTACGAGAAAAACTCCGAAGAAGACGAGCCCTGCGACGAATGTCTGCAGGAGCCGACAAACACATATTCCCATAAACCGACACGTTGGAAGGAGAAAGAAAAATGAAAAAGAGAAAGCAAATTATTTCGTTGGTCCTGGTCCTTTTCGTACTCATCTTGGCACCTGTTCTGGCCTATATTGCGGTCGAGCAGAATCATGACTTTGTGCCAAGCACCTCCTTGGACAAGGTTGCTCCGGATGCGTCAATTCTCTTCCCCGATGCGGATATTCAAGTAACCGATGAGGTGGAGGGAGATACCTATCAATTTGTAATTCGGGAAGGCACCGCTGATATGTATCGGGAGTATGTTGACTGCTGCAAGCGCGGCGAGTTTACTGATATCAACTGTGACATCGAAAACAATTTCCAGGCGTACACAAAGGATGAGAACTTCTGGATTTCCGTCACATATTATCCCGGAACACGTCCTGCCGAACAGTATGTTTATGTGGATATTCGCGACCTGAGAGGGGACGAGGAGTAGAGTTCGCATATTTTACAACTCACTTTATGAAAGGAGAGGGCTGTTCTGTCTCCTCTCTTATTTTTCAAATTCGAAAGGAGTATAATTATGAGCAAGTTTAGAATTGGAGATGTGGTGCAAATTGATAATATGCTAAGGGATTACCATATGTGCACCGGTAAAATCGTGGGGGTTATCGAAACAAATAGCGCGAACGGAAGCATCTACAGAATCGGAGAGGTGAAAGGATACGCTGTTCCGATTACGGTCTCGGAGAAAGATCTTGTGCTCGTTTGTTCCGATGGAATCAAAAGGAACTACGCAAAATACGTAGAAGAAGACGAGGAGTACAACAAAAGCATGGATTTATTAACAAAAAGATTTAATAGATATGACGGCATCCTCGTGCCCAAAATTGAAAACGTCATCCTGAACGACCCGGCAGTTATTGTTATCTGGGGAGATGGTACCAAGACCGTGGTGAAGGCGCAGGGAGAGAAATTCGATCCCGAAAAGGGTCTCGCCATGGCCATCTCCAAGAAGGCATTCGGCAACAAACACTCTTACTATGGTGTATTCCTCAAGAATATTCCGGGGCTCAAGAAGAAAGGAGCTAAGTAACTATGCGTGTTGAGAAATGGTCTGGTCGCAGCATCCGGTTCGTTGAGGTCCGCGGAGAATGGTATGCCATTCTGAAAGATATTTGTGATGCTCTGGAGCTTCGAACTTCCAAGGTCGCTGAGAGGGTTGACTCCTCTCATATTCAGAGAGTGTCCGTCGAGGTCTTCAGCGGAGAAGCTCGGTCTAGAGGCGATACGAGAACCCGGTGGATGCTCGCTGTAGATGAAGAGGGCATCTATGAGATTCTCTACGCCAGCCGAAAGATCGAAGCCAAGCGGTTCAGAGCATGGAGCGCCACCGTCATGAAACGCCTTCGTAAGCTTGCCGGCCTCCAAGGATACGACGTCATGCGCATGATGGACGGCGATGTTCAGGAGCATATTGATAGCCTTCTCGACACCATTTATTGGGACGAGGAGAAGAAATGTCGACGGAAAAAGTGGAAATAAAATCGAGAGGATATTATCGAACGAGTGAAAAGGGGTGGGATTGGAGAGATCAGCGGTGGTATTGTAATGAAACGGCGGTGGAGAGTTTCCCGTTTTCATTTATCAGGATTGCTGTTGTCGATTCATGCGTATGTGGTTCAGGGATGAAAAAAAGCGTGAACGTTGTTATGGAGACGAAAGTGCAATATCGGATTAGCGGGTCGGGATGGAAATGGAATATCCGTCGGAGAAAGTGGGAAAAGAACGGTAGAAAAGTCGACGAACAACCGGAATACGGGATTGTCGAATCTATTAAAACGATTATTTCGCCATAGGTGGCGATTCCTGTCGAAGCCGAACGCGGTGTGGGAGTGTCGGTCGATGACCGTTTCACCCGGCAATATTGCAATTTCGGAGCCATGAACGAAGTTTACGCGCGGTTTTTTAACGGGCAGATGCCGGCCCGGGTGTGCTGTCAGGTTGCGGCGCTGCCCAAGGGCGCAAAGTCGTGATCGCCCTAAAATAGGCGCGGTACGGCTTTCGTA
>OGXQ01000850.1_pt1 | contig 23998 bp, 16 predicted proteins | sample 1576291 | NCBI WGS metagenome assembly OGXQ01 (sample SAMEA3541575, study PRJEB24748) | human gut metagenome | biome: human gut; feature: human-associated habitat; material: faeces | place: China | collected 2012 | reverse complement strand
GGTTTGAACAGGTCGCCGAAGCCTTTGCCGCGGCTGGCGAGGTAACGTTTGAGCGCATAGCCGGCGATCAGCAGCGCCAGAATGAAGAATATTCCCCATTTGATATAACCGCTCAGTTCGCGGAAGCGGAACGGCAGGTTTTTCTGGCCTTTCAGGTCGTAGATCGACTGCGAGGTGGAGTCGATCTGGAACGTAGCCACCTCCAGGTAGACCGAATCGGTGCTGCGGAGCGTATCGAGGATGTTCTTGTCGGCATAGAGCACCTGCGCCGCACCGAGGTTGTATTTGCCTTCGTCGAAGGCGGCCAGCCGGTAGCGTTTGCGCAGTTTCAGGCGGCGGCCGTCGCGTTCGAGCGTGTCGACCGGGCAGCTTTCGACCAGTTCGAGTTTCCCTTCGGCGTTCTGGAATTCGGGAAACTCCACGACCTGTACGAGGTCCTTCTCCACGTCGATGATATAATCGAAGCGGTCGCCGATCATGATGCTGTCGGGTTCGACGCGCGCCGTGACCGTGGGCGTTTCCTGCGCCCGGGCCGCGAATCCGGTGAAAAGAAGCGCTATTGCAAAGAGTCGTTTCATCGCTGTTTGAACAGTTTTATTAATTCGGCCACATAGTCGCCGTCGGTCGAGATCATGGCCGTGTCGATGCGGTTGTGCTTGAGCGTGGAGTCGATTTCGCTGCTGCGCTGCTGCCACGAAGCGGCGTAGTGGTCGCGTACGGCCCGCGAGGAAGTGTCGACCCAGACCTTGCGGCCCGTCTCGGCGTCGCGCAATTCGACGATGCCCACGTCGGGAAGTTCCGTTTCGCGGGGGTCGAAGACGCGGATGCCCACCAAATCGTGCTTGCTCCCGGCGATTTTCAGCGCATCGTCCAGCGCCGATTTGTCGTTGGACGAATCCATGAAGTCCGAGAGGATGAAGGTCGTGCAGCGTTTCTTGTTGACGTTGGTCAGAAAGCGCACCGGTTCGGAGAGCTTCGTGCCGGCCGATTCGGGCCGGAACCCGATCAGTTCGCGGATAATCATCAGGATGTGGCTGCGGCCCTTCTTCGGGGGAATGAACTTTTCGACCTTGTCCGAAAAGAAGATGCACCCCACCTTGTCGTTGTTCTGCGCGGCGAAGAAAGCCAGCACGGCGGCGATTTCGGTGATGATGTTCTTTTTCAGGCGGTCGGTCGAGCCGAACATACGCGAGGCCGACACGTCGACCAGGAGCATCATCGTCAACTCGCGTTCCTCTTCGTAGACCTTGATGTGGGGTTTGCGCGAGCGGGCCGTGACGTTCCAGTCGATGTCCCGCACGTCGTCGCCCGCACGGTACTCCCGCACTTCGGAAAACGACATACCCCGCCCGCGGAAAGCCGTATGGTACTTTCCGGCGAAGATCTCGTTCGAAAGACCGCGGGTCTTGATCTCGATCTTACGGACGCGTCTGAGAATATCGTTCTCGGTTTCCTGCATCGTTAGGGTACGATTACGTTGTTAAGGATGTCGGTGATGATCTCCTCGGTGGTGATGTTCTCGGCTTCGGCTTCGTACGTCAGGCCGATGCGGTGGCGCAGCACGTCGTGGCAGACGGCGCGCACGTCCTCGGGGATGACGTAGCCGCGGCGGCGGATGAAGGCGTAGGCGCGGGCGGCCTTCGCGAGCGAAATCGACGCACGGGGCGAACCGCCGTAGGCGATCAGGTTCTGGAGTTTCTGGAGGTTGTACTCCGCGGGTTCGCGCGTGGCGAAGATGATGTCGATGATGTATTTTTCGATCTTCTCGTCCATGTAGACATCCTCGACCACCTTGCGGGCCTTGACGATGTCGTCGGGTGTGATTACCTTGTTCACCTTGGGCATGCCGGCTCCGGAGAGGTTCATGCGCACGATGTCGCGCTCCTCCTGCTTCTTGGGGTAGGAAATCTTGGCTTTGAGCATGAAACGGTCGACCTGCGCTTCGGGCAGCGGATAGGTTCCCTCCTGCTCCAGGGGGTTCTGCGTAGCCAGTACGAGGAAGGGCTGCGGCAGGGGATAGGTGCTGTCGCCGATGGTTACCTGGCGCTCCTGCATGGCTTCGAGCAGCGCCGACTGCACCTTGGCCGGGGAGCGGTTGATTTCATCCGCCAGTACGAAGTTGGCGAAGATCGGACCTTTGCGCACGACGAAATCCTCGCTTTTCTGCGAGTAGATCAGCGTACCGATCAGGTCGGCGGGCAGCAGGTCGGGGGTGAACTGGATGCGCGAGAAACCCGCGTCGACGGCCTTGGCGAGCGTCGTGATGGCCAGCGTCTTGGCCAGGCCCGGCACGCCTTCGAGCAGAATGTGTCCGTTGGACAACAGGCCGATCAGCAGGGTGTCCACCAGGTGGCTTTGGCCTACGATGACCTTTCCCATTTCGTTCCGGAGCGTATCGACGAAAACCGATTCGCGCTCGATACGCTCGTTTAGTTCTTTGATGTTGATGACTTCGCTCATTGTTTTATTCTTGTTGTAGTATTGTCGTGGGATGTAACTTTTTAACGTTTGCAATGCAAAGATATTATTTTCTTTCAAAAATTCTTTCTTAAATCTTATTAACTTTGCAGTCATGGAATCCAAAGAATCTCCGATATTACAGGGTTTGAACCCCGCCCAGCGGGATGCCGTGGTCAATTACGACTCGCCGTCGCTCATCATCGCGGGCGCCGGGTCGGGCAAGACCCGCGTGCTGACCTCGCGTATAGCATACATGATCGAACAGGGCATAAAGCCCTGGAATATTCTGGCGCTGACCTTCACCAACAAGGCCGCCGAGCAGATGCGCGAGCGCATTGCGCAGATGCTGCCCGACAACCGCAGCCGTTATATCCGCATGGGTACGTTCCACTCGGTTTTTTCGCGTATCCTGCGGGAGAACGCTGAGAAGATCGGGTTCACCGACTCGTTCACGATCTACGAACCCAGCGACTGCAAGAACCTCCTGAAGACGATCGTCCGCGAACTGAACCTTCCGGACGAAAAGTACAAGCCCAACGTGCTGGCGTCGCGCATTTCCTATGCCAAAAACTGCCTCGTCACGCCGGGCGCCTACCTGGCCAATTCGACCTGCGCTGCCGAAGACCGGCAGGCGCAGATTCCCGAGTTCGGCAACATCTACAACATCTACTGCCAGCGCTGCAAGCGTAACGGCGCGATGGACTTCGACGATTTGCTGTTGCAGACCAACATCCTGCTGCGTGACTGCCCCGACGTGCTGGCCCGCTATCAGGAGCAGTTCAAATACATCCTCGTCGACGAGTATCAGGACACCAATTATGCCCAGTATACGATTATCCGCCGCCTGTCGCAGACGCACTCGAAGGTCTGCGTCGTGGGCGACGACGCGCAGTCGATCTACTCGTTCCGCGGGGCCAAAATCGAGAATATCCTTTCGTTCAAGAAGGATTATCCCTCGGCGATGGTCTTCAAACTGGAACAGAACTACCGTTCGACGCGTACGATCGTCGATGCGGCCAACTCGGTGATCGTACGTAACTCGAAACGCATGGAGAAGCATTGCTTCTCGGAGGGCGATGTGGGCGATAAAATCCGCATCCTGAAGGCCTATACCGACCGCGAGGAGGCGGAAATGGTCGTCACGGACCTGCGCGACAAGGTCCGTGCGGCGGACGACGAGTGGTCGGAGGCGGTGATCCTTTACCGTACGAACAACCAGTCGGCCGTGCTGGAGGACAATCTCCGCCGCCGGGGCATTCCCTACCGTATTTACAAAGGTTCGTCGTTTTACGACCACAAGGAAATCCGCGACATGATGGCGTATATCCGGTTGGTGATCAATCCCCGCGACGACGAGGCGTTCAAGCGCATCGTCAACTATCCGGCGCGCGGTATCGGCGACACGACCGTGCAGCGCATCGCGCAGTTGGCGGCCGAGCGGGGTGTTTCGATGTGGGAAGCGGTCGACGCGCTGGTCGCCGAACCCGTTACGGACCCCGTGCAGAAGACCATTGCCCGCAAGGTGACGGATTTCGTGGCGATGATCCGTGCGATGTCGCTGGCCCGCAACGACAAGGGGCTTTACGACTTCGGTCTGGAGATCGCTTCGCGGTCGGGCATCATCGCGGCCTACCGGGCTGAAAATACGCCCGAAGCCACTTCGGCGCTGGACAATATCGAGGAGCTTTTGAACTCGATGCAGGAGTTCAAGGAGCGGGTCGATGCTGAAATCCGCAACGGCGAGCGTCCTGAAGAGGAGGAGGCGACCATCGAGGAGTGGTTGCAGAACATGATGCTGATGACCGACATGGACAAGGACGATCCTGCGGAGAAAAACAAGGTGACGCTGATGACGGTCCATTCGGCCAAGGGATTGGAGTATAAATATGTGTACATCGTAGGTCTTGAAGAAAACCTCTTCCCTTCGCAGCGGGCTGCTGAGTCGCCCGACGGCATCGAGGAGGAACGCCGCCTGTTCTACGTAGCCCTGACCCGCGCCAAAGTTTCGGCGACGATCTCCTATGCCGAGATGCGTTTCAAATGGGGCAATATGGAATTTTCGCGTCCGAGTTGTTTCCTGCGCGAGATCGACCCCAAATACATCGAATCGGACACCGACTTCGCCGAGGAGCGCCCGCGGCGCCAGGCCGGCGACGACGGACCCGCGGCCATCGACGAACTGCGCCGCCGCTTCGACTACCGCTTCCAGCAGAAACAGCAGGGCGGGGGGCGTTTCGGCGGAAACGGCGGTTCGGGTGGTTACGGAGGCCGCAGCGGTTCCGGCAGCGGCGGCAGTTTCGGCCGCCCGGCGGACGGCGAATCGGGACCGGCGCGGCGTTTTGCGCGGGCGACGCAGCCCCAACGCCCGGCGGCGGCTCCCGATCCTGCACTCGTGCAGACGCCGAGGCCCTCGACCGACGGCATGCGCCGCGTCGGCGTGCGTCAGGCGATGGACGGCGGACTTGCCTCCGGGGATTCGGCTCCCGTGAGCGGCGATTATGCAGTGGGGCAGCGCGTCGAACACCCGAAGTTCGGCGTGGGCATCGTGCAGCGCATCGAAACCCTCGCCACGGACCACAAACTCGTGGTGGCTTTCGACAATGCGGGTGAAAAGACCCTGCTGGCCAAATTTGCAAAACTGACTAAATTATAACAGAATGAATCTCTCCACTCCGCTGGTGTCGGTTTGCATAACGGCCTACAACCAGGAAAAATATATTGCACAGGCGATCGAAAGCGTATTGACGCAGCAGACTTCGTTCGATGTGGAACTGGTGGTAGGCGATGACGGCAGTACGGACCGTACGGGGGAGATTTGCCGGGGCTATGCAGCGAAATACCCCGACCGTATCCGGTTGCTGGCTTCGCCGGTGAATCTCGGGATGCGGGCCAATTACAAACGCATCTTCGAGGCGTGCCGGGGACGTTATATCGCTATCTGTGACGGCGACGACTGGTGGACGGACCCGCAAAAACTGGAATTGCAGGTCGAACTGATGGAGTCGGACCCGGAATGCGGCATGTGTTACGCCCGGTCGTATTTCTGGATAGAGGCGGAAAAACGGGTCGCTTCGCTTTTTCCGGCCGGAAAGCCTCACGTGACTTTCGATGAACTGATTCTGGAGAATACGATTCCCAACCCTACGGCATTGGTACGCCGGGAGTTGGTCGAGAGTTATTATACCGAGGTGCGGCCGCTTGAAAAGCCTTGGCCGCTGGATGATTACAGCATGTGGCTCTGGTGCGCCGCGCATGCCCGGATTCGTTTTATGGATCGCGTATTTATGAGTTACCGGGTGTTGAGCGACAGTAGCTGTCACTTCTCGGATCCCCGGGCGAAAGTGCGCTATGAGGATCAGGTGGCCGATATCCGGAGGTGGTTCGATGCCGCTTTCGGCCATCGCTCCCATTACCGGGCCTTGGAGCAGCAGCAGATTCTGCTCGGGCTCGAACTGCTGAAGCCGCTCGGGTTCCGCGCTTCGCTGGGATACTGGGTGCGCACGGTCGCGGCGCATCCGCGTCTGCTGCTGTTGGGCCGGGGCTATCACGCTCTTTCGCGGGCGTTCCGGAAGTCGCTGAAAAAGACGCTGAAAATCGATGGACGCCGAAAATAATACGCCGTTGGTATCGGTCTGCATGACCGCCTACAACCACGAAGATTACATTGCCGAAGCCATCGAAAGCGTGTTGGCGCAGCAGACTTCGTTCGGCATGGAGTTGGTGTTGGGCGAGGATTGCAGTACGGACCGTACGGGGCCGATTTGCCGGGAGTATGCGGCGAAATACCCCGACCGCATCCGGCTGGTGACTTCGCCGGGGAATGTCGGCATGCGGGCCAACTACCGCCGCACGTTCGATGCGTGCCGCGGGAAATACGTGGCTTACCTCGACGGCGACGACTGGTGGACGGACCCGCAAAAACTGGAATTGCAGGTCGAACTTATGGAGTCGGACCCCGGATGCGGGATGTGCTGCACCGCCGCAATCGATTATTACCAGGCGACGGGCGAACGGAAGCCCTATCCGCCGGAGCGTTATACCGATTTCGACCGGTTGTTGCTGCGCACGACCGTCGCCAACTGCACGACGCTGGCCCGCCGGGAGCTGATCGCCGCCTACTATGCCGAAGTGCGTCCCGAAGAACATCCCGAGTGGCAGACCGACGACTGGCCGATGTGGCTGTGGTTTGCGGCGAAGAGCCGAATCCGGTTTATCGACCGTCCGACGGCCGCACACCGCCGCCTGCCCGAGAGCGTGAGCCATACGCCTTCGCACGTGAAGCGCATCGCCTTCCGCGATTCGCTCATGGGCATCAGCCTCTGGTTCGACGCGCACTATGGCACGGGGCGCAATCGTTTCCGCATCCTGCGCGAACGCAGCGGGGTTGCGCTGTGGGTCCTTTCGTGGGAGGGTACGGTCGGAGAGTATGCGGCGCGCTGGCGGAAGGATATATGCGCCTGTCCGCGTTTGCTGTTGTGTCCCGAAGGACCCGGACTGCTGGTGAAAAAGATTTTGTTTCGACGTAAAAAATAACGGCTATGACAACAAAAGAGCGTTACGACGGCATCATTGCCTGGTTCTCGGAGCACATGCCTGTGGCTGAGAGCGAATTGCAGTACACCGACCCTTACCAACTGCTGGTGGCGGTGATCCTTTCGGCTCAGTGTACCGACAAACGGGTGAACATGACTACTCCGGCCCTGTTCGAGGCTTTCCCGACGCCGTTCGAGATGGCCAAGGCTTCGGCCGAGGAGATTTATCCCTATATCAAGAGCATCTCCTACCCGAACAACAAGGCCAAAAACCTTGCGGGGATGGCCCGGATGCTGTGCGAGCAGTTCGGCGGCGAAGTCCCGAGCGACCTGGACGAGATGCAGCGCCTGCCCGGCGTGGGCCGCAAGACGGCCAATGTGCTGGGCGCCGTGTTGTGGCAGAAGGAGGTGATGCCGGTCGACACGCACGTCTTCCGCGTCTCGGAGCGCATCGGGCTGACGACCCGGTCGAAAACCCCGCTCCAGACCGAACTGACCCTTGAAAAGAATATTCCCGGCCACCTGCTGCCCGTCGCCCATCACTGGCTGATCCTCCACGGGCGCTACGTCTGCACGGCCCGGGCCCCGAAATGCAGCGAGTGCGGCATTGCGACCTGGTGTCGCAAATACGCCGCCGACCGGAAATCGGCTGCGAAAAAATCGTAAATTCACCGAAAAACCGAATCCGCCATGATGAAACTTGTTCTACGCTTGATTTTCGTGTTGCTGCCACTGGGCAGTATGGCCCAGACGCAGGACTCCCTGCGGGTTCTGTGGGTCGGAAACAGTTTTACCTATTACAACGACCTGCCTGCGACGGTGCGTGAAATCGCCGCTTCGCAGGGTGTGAAACTTTCGTGTGCGCGTATCCTCAAGGGCGGCGAGCGCTTCTCGGGACACCTGAAGAACCGGGCGCTGCTGGACACGCTCGCGCGCGGCGGCTGGGACTACGTGATCCTGCAGGAGCAGAGCTCCTCGCCCGCGATGCCGACCGGCGAGGTCGCCCGCGAGGTCTACCCTTTTGCGCGGACGCTCGACAGCCTCGTGCACGCCGGATCGCCCCGCGCGCAGGTGATTTTCTACATGACGTGGGGTCACCGCAACGGCTGCCGTCGGCCCGTGGCGGGCTATCCCCCGATCAACAGCTATGAACTGATGCAGGCGCGGCTGGTGACGAGCTATCTCGAAATGACCTACGACAACGACGCATGGTGCGCCCCGGTCGGCCTGGCGTGGCGGCAGGTGCGGGCCGAACACCCGGACTGGGATCTTTACCAGCCGGATAATTACCATCCTTCGCCCACAGGGAGTTACCTGGCGGCCAACGTGATTTTTACGACGATTTTCCGGAAGCCCTATCTGACGGAAGTGCGGGCGGGGCTCCCTGCGGAGCAGGCCGGATACCTCCAGCACCTGGCCCAGCGGACCGTGCTCGACAACCTCGTGCTGCTGAATATCCGGTAGGTCTGTGGATGCGGGTTTGTTATATCCCCCCTTTTTTCCTATCTTTGTCCAGTTCACCAATGCGGACCAAGCCGAATGAAGTTATCGAAAGAACACATCGGACGCCTGCGTGAGTTGCTTGCGCAGCCCCGGCAGCGGATCGTCATCGTCTCCCACACCAATCCCGACGGGGATGCCGTCGGGTCGTCGCTCGCATGGGCCGAAGTCCTGCGTACGATGGGGCATGAGGTGACCTGCGTCGTCCCCAATAAATTCCCCTATTTCCTCGATTGGATGCCCGGCATCGACGAGGTCGTGGTCTTCAAGGCCGATACCGAGGGGCGCGCCGCACGCGCTATTGCCGAAGCCGACGTGATCTTTTGCCTCGATTTCAATGCCGTTTCGCGGCTCGAAATCCTCAGCGACACTATCGAGGCCAACACCACGGCCCGCCGTGTGCTGATCGATCATCACCTCTCGCCCGACGAGGGCTTCGATCTTCTGTTCTCGCATCCCGATTCGTCGAGCACGTGTTTTCTGGTTTACAGCATTGTCGAGGCGATGTGCGGCACGGAGGCCATCACACGCAGCATGGCCGAATCGCTTTACGTCGGCATGATGACCGATACGGGTAATTTCGCCTTCTCGTTCCTCACCCCGGAGTTGTTCCGCGCCGTGGCCGTGCTGATCGAAAAGGGGATCTCGATTCCCGACATTTACAACAGCGTTTACAACGCCTATACCGAAGGCCGCGCGCGGCTGTTCGGCTATGCCATCAACCGCAAGATGGAGGTTATCCAGGACGGCACGGTGGCTTATATGTCTTTGTTGGAAAACGAGATGCGCCGCTTCCAGTTCCAGCAGGGCGACAGCGAGGGATTTGTCAACTATGCCCTCACGATCAAGAAGGTCAAGATGTCGGCCATGTTCCTCGCCCACCGCAAGTTTATCCGCGTGTCGCTGCGCTCGCGGGGCGATGTCGATGTCAACCTTTTCGCCCGCAAATATTTTGACGGCGGCGGGCACAAAAACGCCGCAGGCGGCAAGTCGTTCGTTTCGATGCAGGAGACTATCGACCACTATATCCGTTCGGTGAAGGAGTTCGCCGACGACGGCCTTCTGGGCTGAAATCATGGATGATTTTCGCCTCAAAGTCTTTATCGCCGCGGCCCGGACGCTGAGTTTCACCCGGACCGCCGAACAACTCTACATCTCGCAGCCCGCCGTGAGCAAGCACATCGGCGAGTTGGAATCCCGTTATAAGGTACAACTTTTCGCCCGCCGCGGCAGCCGCCTGGAGCTGACCGATGCGGGCCGCACGATGCTGGAGGCCGCCGAACGGCTGGCCGACGACTACCGCCGCCTCGAATACGAGATGAGCCTCTGCACCGGCCTGGCCGAGGGCGAACTCCGCCTCGGGGCCAGTACGACCATTGCGCAATACCTCCTGCCGCCGATCCTGGCGCGTTTTACGGCGCGTTTTCCCGGGGTGCGGGTCTCGGTGTTTTCGGGCAACAGCGCCGAGGTCGAGCAGGCGCTCGGCGAACATGCGGTCGATCTGGGGCTGGTCGAGAGTCTCAGCCGCCGGCAGGGGCTGCATTATACGCTTTTCAAATCCGACGAACTGGTGCTGGTAGCCAGTTCGTGCGGGAAATACGCCCGTACCGATGCAGTGACGCCCGAAGAGTTGCTGCAAATCCCGTTGGTGCTGCGCGAAAGCGGTTCGGGAACGCTCGAGGTGATCGCCGCAGCCCTTGCGGCGAAGGGTATCCGCCTCTCGCAGCTCCATGTGGCGATGCGCCTCGGTACGACCGAAGGAATCAAGGCCTTCGTCCGCAACAGCGACGCAATGGCCATCGTGTCGGTGATTTCGGTGGTGGACTGCCTGCGCAGCGGTACGCTGCGGATCGTCGATATCGAAGGCCTGGCATTCGTGCGGGATTTCAGTTTTGTGCATGCTGCCGCCGAGCCTGCGCAGCTCGCCCGGCAGTTCATCGACTTCGCCCGGGCGGGTCTCTGACCGGGCATATCTCTGTCTGTGATAACTTCAGGTTATTTCAGATAACAAATTCTTGTTTCATATCCCGATAAAAGATGCGACCTTTGCCGGCGAAATAAAGTAAAAGTTATCGGTCGTTTTTAAAATCGTAAACGTATGTTGGAAAAAGGCAACAGGGCGAATACCCTGCACGGAATTCTTTTGATCGCCCTGTTTTCATTTGCGGCATTCTATATCGCCGAGGTCCCCATCGTCAGGAAACTCTCGTTCAGTCCGCTGATCGTCGGCATCGTGCTGGGTATGCTCTACGCCAACAGCCTGCGCAACAGGCTGCCCGAGACGTGGGTTCCCGGCATCCGGTTCTGCACCAAACAGGTTCTGCGCTGGGGCATCATCCTCTACGGATTCCGCCTGACGCTGGCCGAGGTGGCGGCCGTCGGCGTTCCGGCCGTGGTCGTCGACGTGATCGTCGTAACGGTTACCATCCTGGGCGGGGTCCTGCTGGGGCGGTTGCTGAAGATCGACCGCGACACGGCGCTGATGACCTCGACGGGCAGCGCCATCTGTGGCGCGGCGGCCGTGCTGGGCGCCGAACCGGTCGTGAAGTGCGAGGGATATAAAACCGCTATCGCCGTCTCCACGGTCGTTATTTTCGGGACCCTTTCGATGTTCCTCTATCCTGTTATGTACCGCACGGGGATGCTCGACGGGCTGACCGATACGGGCGTGGCCGTCTATACGGGCAGTACGCTGCACGAAGTGGCCCATGTGGCCGGGGCGGGCAACGCGATGGACCCGACCGATGCATTGGGAATCGCCGGGACGGCCACCATTACCAAAATGATTCGTGTCATGCTGCTGGCTCCCGTGCTTGTGATCATGGGCTTCGTGCTGGCGGGACGCCGGAAGACCGACGCCGGGGGACATACCGAGAAACGGAAGATCGCCGTGCCGTGGTTCGCCTTCGGATTCATCGGGGTCATCGGCCTCAATTCACTGCTGCAATACCTTTGCGGGGCGGAGACGGTCCGGGAGATTCCGCTGAACGGGACCATCGAGTATATCGATACGTTCATGCTGACGATGGCCATGACGGCGCTGGGAACCGAGACGAGCTTCGACAAGTTCAAGCAGGCCGGGGCCAAACCCTTCGTGCTGGCCGGCCTGTTGTACGTCTGGCTGCTGGCGGGCGGTTATTACGTTACGAAGTACGTGGTCGGAATGCTGTAACAGTTCCCGTTACAGCTTCGGCAGCGTCGGATACTCGTGATCCGAATAAAGAAGCACCGTTTCCCGTATGAAGTCCGCGAAATCGCGGGCTTCTTCGTATGTAAGGGCCGTCGGGTAGCTCATCAGCACCAACTGGTGGGCGTGGAACGGACGGCGGAACGAGGGATGGATATACTCGTAGGGATTGGTGATGAAGCCCAGCCGCTCGTAGAAATGCTGGCGGCGGACCGAGATGTCGTCCACCGGCGGGTCGATCTCCAGGATGACGCGCCGCCCCTGGCAGAAAGCCGCCAGGGCTTTCGAACCCATGTTCTGTCCCCGCAGGCGGGGCGAGACGGCGAGGTGTTCGACGTAGTGGTAATCCCCGGCGTTCCAGTGGAAGAGGATACCGATGAACTCGTCGCCGCGCCAGATGCCGTCGGCCTCGAAATGAGGATCGCCGAAGGCGCGGTCGTAACCCGCAGCGTTCCAGCGTTCGCAGTCGGGGAAAGAGACCTCGTAAAGGGCCCATGCTTCCGCCCAGCCTTTGTCCGAGCGGGATTTGAAGGGTATGAATTGCAGTTGCTGTGTCATGATTTCCGATTTTCGGCAAGATACGGCAAATTTCCCACAAAACCCAATTTGTCCGAGGGCCGGAAGCAGTCCGGGTTGCCTCCGGGCCGATGTTTCGCCTGAGAAATAGCTGAAATCCCGGAGCTTCGGTTCCGGGATTTCCCGTTGCGGCAGGGGCGGAAAAGGGACGTTCGAAAAAAAATTGCGGGAATTTGCATTTTCGGGGGTCGGTATTCGGAAACTGTGTGTCTACTGGGTGAAAGCAAAGGAAAAAAATTCTGTTTAGTGAAAACGATATGCAGAAGGAGATAGACAGACTGATCAATTCGTACCGGAGCAATACCTTAAATAAAGAGGAGGCCGGTATGCTGGCGGAATGGCTGGAAGAGTCGGACGAAAACCGGGCTTATTTCAGGGCGTGTCTCACCGGACGGGAACTGCCCGCATCGGCGAAGGCCGAGCGGGAATGGGCGCGTTTCGCTGCCCGCAACAAAATCCTGTTCGCCGTTCCCGGGGGTGCGAAGACGCACCGGAGGATATTTCGCCGTTATATTGCGGCAGCAGCGGCCGTGGCGATCGGCGTTTGCGCCGTATGGTTCTGGCAGCGTACTCCGGGGACTGTTCCCGTAGCCGGGACCGGAACGGAGATCAGCGCTGCGCAACCGCTGGAGTATCGGACGGCACGTGGTGAGAAACGCGACATCGTGCTGCCCGACGGTTCGACGGTCTGCATGAATTCCGAGGCGACGCTGACCCTGGACCCGGGATTCGGAAAGGCGACGCGCGAGATTGAATTCGACGGCGAGGCATTTTTTACGATTACACCCGATAAAAACTGTCCGTTCATCATTCACAGCGCCAATAACAACTATACGGTGTTGGGAACATCGTTCAACCTGCAATCCTATGCCCGGGAGAATTTCGCTGTGGTGACGCTCCATACGGGTTGTCTGCAGGCGCAGGTCAAAAAGGATGTGATCATCCTCGACCCCAACGAAGAGTTGCAGATCGACGCCACGGCCAACACGATCTCCAAGCGGGCGGTGCGCATCGACGATTCGATCGGCTGGATCGAGGGAAGGCTGGTCTTCTCGGGGTATCCGCTGAAGGATGTGGCCAACAAACTTTCGCGTTATTACCAGGTCAAGATCAATATCCACGATGAGATCGCCAACCTGCAATATACGGGCGTGGTAGATCGCGAAACCCTCCCGGAGGCCCTTCGGATGATTTCCGAAACCTCGCCGGTGAGGCTGTCCATCACCAATATCGACGGGGAGTATTTCCTGTCGCGGGCAAAACGAAAATAACACACGGATTATCAACTACCTAAACATTTAAATGAATGAGCAATTTTGACAAATTCGAAGGTTGCTGCAGGCTCCTGCGACGCTGGCTGGCGTGCGGACTCGCTGCAATGTCCCTGGCGGTTGCGGGCGTCGCCCATGCCTCCGAAGCCGGGGAGAAACCCGCTCCGACCGTAACGCTTACCGTCGAGAGGGCGCCGCTGGCTACGGTCCTCAAACAGATCGAAGCCCAGACCTACTACACGTTCTTCTTCAACAACGAGTTGGTGGGCAAGGCCGCTCCGGTGACGCTTTCCGTAAAGCAGGCTCCGGTTCCCGACGTATTGGCGAAGATTTTTGCCGGGAGCGACCTTACCTATGAGTTCCGCGAGGACAAAATCCTGATCAAACGCAAAGGCGGCGGCAAATCCGCCGCACAGGCGCAGGAAGTACAGCCCGCCGGGACCAGTGCCGGCGGACAGACTGCGGGTGTGGACCGGCAGGTGACCCCCCCCCAGCAACAGGGCTCCGCTTCGGCGGCCCCGGCACTGGTCCAGGGCGTTGTTAAGGACGATGCGGGACAGCCCGTTGCGGGCGTCAGCGTGATCGTCAAGGGTTCGCTTGTGGGAGCCGTCACCGAAAGTGACGGTTCGTACCGCATTAAGGCGCGCCCCAACGATCAGTTGTCGTTCAGTTTCCTGGGTTATAAGACGCAGGATGTCTATGTCGGCAGCAAGACGACCATCGACGTGAAGCTGGTCAGCACGGCGCAGGCCATCGACGACGTGGTCGTGACGGCGCTGGGTATGAAGCGCGAAGAAAAATCGCTGGGTTACGCCGCCACGAAAGTCAAGGGCGACGTTTTCTCGTCGGCGGCTTCGTCGTCCAACTGGATGTCGGGCCTTTCGGGCCAGGTGGCCGGTCTTTCGGTCGCCAAGGCCAACACGGGCGGCGGCGGTTCGATGCGCGTAACGCTGCGCGGCGAGTCGTCGATCGACCTCAATAACAACGGGGCGCTGTTCGTGATCGACGGTGTGCCGATGTTCAACACCTCGGCCGCAGGCGGCGAGTCGGGGGCCTATTCGATCGACTACGGCAACGGTACGGGTGACGTGAATCCCGAAGATATCGAGAACATCACGGTGCTGAAAGGCCCCGCTGCAACCGCACTCTACGGTTCAGAGGCTGCCAACGGCGCCATCATCATCACGACGAAATCCGGCGAGGGGCAGGACGGTGCAGTGTCGGTAACCTTCACCTCGAATTTCGTTGTCGACCAGATCAACTCCTCGCCCGACTTCCAGTATATCTACGGACAAGGCTCGTCGAAGGGAACCGACGGTTTCCATTACGGCGATCCTGTCGACGGCGAGGGTACGAGTACGCTCGACGTGTCGTCGTGGGGCCCCAAGATGGACGGTACGCTCTACTATCAGTATTACGACGTGAACCGCGGTATCGGCGTCGACGAGAACGGCGTGCGCATCAAGACGCCGTTCGTCAGCTACGGCAACTGGTTCAAGAATTTCTTCCAGAACGGATGGACCGCGACCAACACGCTGTCGGTTTCCGGCAAGATCAACAAGAACAACTCGATCCGTTTTTCGGTGACCGACTACCGCAGCGAGTCGATTATCCCCAATTCGCCGTGGTCCAAGCAGTCGCTGTCGCTCAAGAGCAACAATAAGGTTAACAAGTGGCTCTCGATGGACACCTCGCTGACCTACTACCGCAAGGACGACGACAACCTGCCCGTGATGGGTTACGGTTCGAGCTCGATCATGTATTCGCTGTGGTGCATGTCGCCCAACATCGACATGAACTGGGCCAAGCAGTACTGGTATCCCGGCCAGGAGGGTATTCAGCAGGATTCCGACCTTTCGGGCGGCAAGAACAATCCCTATTTCGTGGCTTACGAGCAGATCAACTCGCTCGACCGCGACCGCATGTTCGGCAACACGGCGCTGAACCTCCACCTTTACAAGGGTCTCGACCTGATGCTCCGCGGCGGTATCGACTTCTCGCGCGACCTGCGCACGACCCGCCACCCGAAAAGCTCCTATTCGCAGAAATACGGCATGTACAACGAGACGGAGCTCACCTCGCTGCAGCTCTCGACCGACTTCCTGCTCAAATACGACCGCAAGCTGGGCGCCGGCTTCAACATCACGGCCAACCTGGGCGGAAGCATCATCAACCGCTCGTTCGTGCAGACGGCCAAGACCGCCGAGCAGCTCAAGCAGCCGGGCGTCTACTCGCTGGCCAACTCGGTCAACCGCATCAAGACCGACAGCTACTCCTACGAGCGCCAGACCAACAGCATCTACGGATTGGTTTCGCTCTCGTGGCGCGACGCCGTCTACCTCGACATCACGGGCCGCAACGACTGGTCGTCGACGCTGCCCAGCAACAACAACTCTTATTTCTATCCGTCGGTTTCGGCCAGCGTGCTGCTGAACGAACTGATCGACTTCGGTACGGCGCGCAACGTCGTCAACCTGGTGAAACTGCGCGGCAGCTTCGCGCAGGTGGGTAACGACACGAAGCCTTACCGCACGTCGAACTACCTCTCTTCTTCGGATTTCGCGGGCAACTACATGATTCCCCGCACGGCGGCCGATTTGAACCTCAAGCCCGAGATCGTGAGTTCGTGGGAGGTCGGAGCCGACATCCGCCTGTTCCAGAGCCGCCTGAACTTCGACATCGCCTACTACGACGGCGAATCGAAGAACCAGATCGTGAGCATGCCCGTAAGCCAGGCTTCGGGCGTTGCGAGCCGTTACAGCAACACGGGCCGCATCCGCAACTGGGGTTGGGAAGTATCGGCCAACGGAACGATTATCAAGACTAAAAAAGTGCAGTGGAAAGCCTACATCAACTGGGCGCTCAACCGCAACCGGGTACTCGAACTGGGCGAGGGCGTCGATTCGTGGATCGTGGCTTCCTACTCGTCGCACGCCTACATGACGGCTTACGAGGGACAGTCGCTTTCGACGATGTACGGCCTGGGTTACAAGCGCGCTCCCGAAGGCTCGTTCATCGTGGGCAAGGATGGTTCGCTGACCGATGTCAGCGGACAGATGGTGATCGACGAGAACGGTTATCCGCAGTACTCCGACGACCTGCAGCGTATCGGCGAGTGCATGCCCGACTGGAAGGGCGGTTTCGGCACGAGCGTCAAGTGGAACGGCCTGACCCTTTCGGTGGCTTTCGACGGACAGTTCGGCGGACATGTCTACTCCTACTCCAACGCCCTGCTGGGGTCGCGCGGTAAGGGTACGATTTCGCTTCCGGGACGTTACGACGGACTGGTTTTGGACGGCGTCAACCTGTTGCCCGACGGCAACTACGTGAAGAACACGCACAAGACAGCCGACATCACCGAATACTACGGTCTGGCCTATGCGTTCCAGAACGCCGAGCAGAACTTCGTCAGCACGCAGTTCCTCAAGCTGCGCGAGCTGCGCCTCGACTACGAATTCCCGAAAAAACTGCTCTCCAAGACCGGCTTCATCAAGGGACTCGTGCTGTCCGTTTACGGACGCGACCTCTTCTGCTGGTCCGAGTTCCCGGGATGGGACCCCGAAGGCGCCTTCATGCGCGGTTCGTCGGTCGTGCCGGGATTCGAAATCGCCCAAATGCCCGGAACCCGCGCTATCGGCGGCAGTATCAAGATCACTTTCTAACGCAGGAGGAACCCAATTATGAAAAATACGATTATAAAACTGACTGCAGCCTTCTCGTTCGGTGCGCTCGCTTTGTCGGGCTGCGACAACTTCGACGAGATGAACGTCAACAACAACGCCCTGCAGACCACCAATGCCACGAGCTACGTGCAGCCGATCACCTTCGGCCTCGAATATGCGATGCTGGAGCGTTCGTTCGATGTCAACTCGCAGCTCATGCAGTACACCGTGCAGGCGCAGACGCAGGCGGAGCGTATCTATAACTACCGCTTCAACAACTCGATCATCAACTACTTCTGGCAGAACATCTACCGCTGGGCCGGCAATGCCGAGACCATGCGTGCGCAGGCCGAGAAGGACAATGACAAGACGGGCCTGGGCATCGCTTACATCCTCAAGGTGCTGACCCTCTCGCACATCACCGACGCATTCGGCGATGCGCCCTATTTCGAGGCCGGCAAGGGGTATACCGAAGGTAAGTTCTACCCGGCCTATGACAGCCAGAAGGAGATTTACCGCGATATGTTCGCGAAACTCGAACTGGCCAACGAACTGCTGGCCGAGAGTAAGGATTTCGACGCGCTGGAAGACTACATGTACGACGGAAAGGTCGCCCAGTGGCGCAAGTTCGGCAACTCGCTCTACGTCCGCCTCTTGATGCGCGCCGCGCTGAAAGACGAGAGCGACCAGGCCGGGGAACGCCTCGACGCCGTATCGAAGCTCAACGAGATTTTCTCCTATCCGTCGGTTTATCCCGTTTTCGAGAGCCGTGCGGATGCCGCCGACGTGAAGTTCGACGCGAATGTCAATGCACAGTACACGCCGTTCCACAACGTCCGCGCCGGACTCTGGAACGCCAACATGATCTGCGAACGGCTGATGGACGAGATGTACGATTCGTCGGTCGGCCTGAAGGATCCGCGTGCGTCGTTTTATTTCGACAAACTCGTGGGCGTGCCGACGCAGATCACCTATAACGAACTGATGGGCTACTTCGATACGGCGGGCCACTACCGCCGCAACGTAATTCAGGACCGCGACCATTTCCCGCTGATGAACTATTCGGAACTCTGGTTCATCTGGGCTGAGGCCGCCTACCGCGGCTGGATTCCCGGCACGCCGAAGGAGTATTATGTGAAGGCCGTTTCAGAGGCCGTCTATGAGTGGACGGACAATCCTGCGGCCGACCTGACATCGTTCCTCTCCAACTCGAAGGTGTCGCTCGATGCGCTCGACGGCGAAGAGGTGCTCGAACGGATCATGACCCAGAAGTGGATTTCGAACTTCCTGGTCGGCATCGAATCGTGGTGCGACTACCGCCGCACGGGTTATCCCGAGATGCCCGTCAAGGCGCTGGCCGCCAACGACGGCATCCTGCCCACCCGCCTGCGTTACCCCTCGGACGAGGAGTTCCGCAACAAAAACAACTATTTCGAGGCGCTCGACAGCTGGCTCGGAGGTACGAACAACATGACTACGAATGTTTGGTGGGCCGACCACACCAACAAACGCAAATAAAAGGAGACCCAAGGTATGAAAAGATTCATTTTTGTGCTGTTGGCGGCGGTGACGGCCGTTTTTGCAGCCTGTTCGTCCGACGAAGGAACGTCGGCATATCCCGATAAACTGGAAGTCGTGCTGACCCCGACGTGGGACGCTACCCGGGGCATGACCAGTTCGAGCCAGACCAGAACCGTAGCCGTGGCGCTCAATGTGGAGAGCGTCCACTGGAAAGTGGCTTCGGACAGCGACTGGTGCGTTGTCGACGAGGAAGAGAGCCACATCGGCAGCGGCGAATTTACGATCGAGGTAACGGCCAACGACGACTTCAAGTCGCGCGATGCCGTGGTCACCCTTTCGGCCGGCGCTTTCTCCTACCGGATGTCCGTCGACCAGTCGGGCAACATTTTCATCCTCGACCGCGTTTATTCGGTCGTGGCGCCGAACGACACCGAGGCCTTCGATGTGGAGGTTAAAACCCTCTCGAAATGGCAGCCGGTGGATTCGGAGTGGATCCACGCCGAGATCGTGGAGACCTCCGAGCCGGATGCGAACGGTATGACCACCTCGACGCTCCGCGTTCGCTGCGACGCCAATACGGGTGCTGCGGGCCGTTACGGTGCGCTGACCATCGAACCCACCGACGGGGTCGGTTACAGCACGACCTATTCGGTCTACCAGTTCGGAACCGGTGTGGCGTTCGATGCCGACAACAAAATCGACCTTGCGGCGAAAGGTGAAATCACGTTCGACGTGGTGGCTCCTGCCGAAGCGGTTGCCGGCGTGACTTGCCCGGCATGGGTGACCTATACCGCCGAACCGGACGGGGAGCAGGCTGTCTATACCTTCTCCGTTGCCGGGAACCCCAGCGATACGAAGACCGAGCGCGAAGGCGAAATCGAGTTCGCGATCAAGGATATTGCGGTGAAAACCGCGCTGCCGACCGTCAAGCAGGCGTTCTATCCCGCAGGCGGCATCGTTTCGGGCGCAGGCCTGAAGATGTTTGCCGAGGCGTTCAACGCCGGGGACGATATCTCCGACTGGACATCGGGCGAAGGCGGCAAGACCGTCGAGGTATTGGGCGATGTCGATATGAAGGGCGTCGAGTGGACGGCCATCGGTACGGCAGAGCGTCCGTTCGATGGCATCGTAGCCGGCAACGAGCACCTGATCCTCAACTGGAATACGGCTCAGCCGCTCTTCGGCTACATGGGCGAGGGCTCGGAAATCCGCGACCTGACGATCGACGCCACGTCGAAACTGACAGCCAAGAGCGTTGCGAAGGATGTTTATGCAGCGGCGTTCGCCGGCGTCTGCAACGGAACGCTCAAAAACTGCCGCAACATGGCGGCCGTAACGCTCGATGTCACCGCTACGGTGGCCGGAGCATGCGGCGTAGCCGGTGTGGCCGGTCTGATCGGTGCGACGGGCCGCGTGGAAGGCTGTTCGAATACGGCGTTCATCACGCTGGGCGACAAGGTGACCGGTAACAAAATTTCGGTCGGCGGCGTAGTCGCCGAAACGGAAGCCGGGGCCGTCGTGACGGGGTGCAGCAACGAAGGCGGCATCTCTTCCACAGGTGCAACGCCCAAGGTCAACACGGCGGGTATCTATACGGGCGGCGTGGTCGGCTATGCCGGCGGCGCAGTCGAGAACTGCACCACCGAGGGAGGTAAGACGATTGCCTTGCAGATTACGGCTGGTTATATGACCTACACAGGCGGTATTGTCGGCTGGGCCAACGAAACGGTTACGGGATGTACCAACAAACAGCCCATTTCGATCGCCGCCAACCGCTTGGGCGACGCCTGCCGCTATGCCTATGCGGGCGGTGTGGCCGGCAAGTCGGTCGGTGCGCTTACCAGTTCGAAGAACCGGGGTAACCTGACTGCCGTGGCGATCTGCAAGTTCGTCATCATGGGCGGTATCGTCGGTTCGGCCGACGGAGCCGTTTCGGATGTCGTCAATGTGGCTTCGGTTTCGGTTCCCGGAAATCCCGGCGGAACCGGCGGCGCGCTGAAAGAGAAGTATTTCGGTCCCCGTTACGCCTATGTCGGCGGCGTTGCGGGCCAGTTGCGCAACGACGGAACGATCACCGGCAACGGCGATACGACCAACTCGGGAGCTGTTACGATCGAGCAGATGGAATACAGCACGGAAGACATCGTCGCCGTGGGCGGCGTGGTCGGTCATCAGCTCGGTAAAGTTTCCAAAACGGTCAACTCGGGCGCCGTCTCGGTGTCGGCCAGCCCCGCTTCGGGAACCATTGCCTGGAAGGTCCGCTGCGTGGGCGGAATCTCCGGTCTGCTCGGTGAAATCGGCAAAACCTATGCGGGTGCATCGGTCGCCGGATCGAAGAACCTGGCTCTGGTCAAGCAGGAGCGTACGACGGTCCGCAGCAACGGCATGCCCGCTTATGTGGGCGGCGTCGTAGGTTACATCTACGAGTCGGCAGCTTCGGTTTCGGATTGCAGCAACAGCGGCGAAGTCAACAACGATTACTACAATAACAACATCGACTTCGATGCGGCGGAGAGTACCAAGCGGACCAACTGCACGGGCGGCGTCGTGGGTGCGTCCTTTACCCTGGGCGAACCCAACGTTATAGCGTCGTGTACCAACTCGGGGCTGATTCCGATTTACCGCGGTATAGGCGGCGGCGTAGTGGCTTATGCCGACGGCATCGAAATCAAGGATTGCTCGAACACGAGCAGCTTCCCGACTTCCAACCGTAACGGCGTTACGGGCGGTATCGCGGGGCAGGTGCTCAACGCGCAGGTCGAAGGTTGCCTGAACAAGGCGCTGGTATTTGCCGACGGCGCGGGCGATGCGGTAACGGTCAAGGTCGGCGGTATCGTCGGCGACCTGGGCGAAAATTCGTCGGTCCGCAACAGCAAACATTACGGAGTGGTTTATCCCAAGATTTACGGCAGCACGGCTAAACCCGAGTACAAGGTGCTGACCAGCGGCGGCATCGCCGGCATTTCGGCGAAGGGCGCCGTGATCGACGGTTGTGGGTTCGGAGGCCAACTCAAGGGAGCCGACGAGGCCCATACCTTCGATATGAAACTCGACAATGTTTGCAGCGACAAGAACTTCTCATCATCGACTCCCAATTACCTCTGGGACGGAAAATAAACGGTTAGTAGGTCGGGAACGGGGCGGAAGCTTCCGTTCCGTTCCCGTTTTTTAAGAAACAATGCGACGAATGGCACGGAAAATACTATTTGCACTCTTTATCGGGTGGCTCCTGGCCGCCTGCAGCGGCAACGACGCGCCCGGAGGAACCGGGCCCGGGGGCAAGGATGCGGTCGTCAGCGGGACGGTCGTCGATCAGCGGGGACTACCCGTCGAAGGGGTGGTCGTGAGCGACGGACTGCTTACGACCGTGACCGACGACGCGGGCAATTATGCGCTTGCGAGCGACCTCTCGAAACGGCGCTTCGTGCAGGTGACCATTCCCGCAGCGTATGAAATCCCGGTGAAGGACGGCATTCCGCAGTTCTGGCAGCGCATTCCGGAGGGGGCGACCAAATTTAAGGCCGATTTTACGCTCCGGGCCCGGAAAAAGGCGGCTTCGCGTTATACGGTCCTGATGACGGCCGATCCGCAGATCCGTTCGCGCAGCGCGCGCTACGACAATTTTGCGTTCCATTCGATCGACATGTACGAAGATATGTGCCGCGATTTGCAGCAGACCGCCGCGTCGATCACCGACCGGCCGGTTTACAGCATCGCGCTGGGCGATCTGGTTCACAACGACATGTCGCTTTATCCGACCTATTGCGCCGGGATCGCCGGATTCGACTTCCCGGTTTTCAACGTGATCGGCAACCACGACCACGTGCAGAATGTGGCTACCGACCGCGAGGCGGTGGCGAAGTTCGAGGAGTACCTCGGTCCGACCTGCTATTCGGTCGAACTGGGCGATCTGCACTTTATTTTCCTCGATAACATCATCATGAAGAACAACTCGCTCGATCCGAGTAACACGGGCGCCTACAACGACGGACTTTCGGACGAGGCTTACAGTTGGCTGTGCAACGACCTGAAATACGTCGATAAGAACAAGACCATCATGCTCTGCGCCCACAGTTCGATGTTCCGCAAGCCCGACTCCGAACCTGCCGACCGCGACAAGCACGGGCCCGACTATGCGTCGCGCCTTGCGCAGTACCGCTGCGTGCACTCCTGGGCGGGCCATTCGCACATCAACTTCAACTATGCCTATTCGGCCGAGGAAACGTCGGCGAAATTTCCCAATGTCGAATCGCACATCCTGGCCCGTTCGACCGGGGCGCTGTGGCTCAACGAGAACATTTCGAGCGACGGAACGCCGCGGGGCTACATGGTCGTGGATGTCGACGGGGAAAACATCAGTTGGTACTACAAACCGTATTCTTACGAAAATAACGTACCTTCGGGGCTGAAACGCGATTACCAGATCCGGGTCTATACTCCGGGCGACTACTACGACGACGGATACGTCTATGCCAATGTCTGGAACCACGACGCCCGCTGGAGCGATGTCCGCTATACGGACAGCGGCAAAAGCGGTGCGAAGATGACGCGGGTGACCGTCTACGACGGAGCCTTCGTCCGGATGGCCGACTATTACAACTCGGTCCAGACCACGACGACGTTCGAACCCTTCAAAACCACGCATATGTTCCGCATCCTGCCCACGGCGGGGGCGGCGCAGGCTACTGTCGAGACGACGGATCGTTTCGGCGAACACTATACGACCACCGTGGAGTGGTAACGAACCTGAAAATTTAACCGAATTATGAAGAAATTGTTATTGACGCTTATTGCCGCGGCGGTAACTTTGGCGGCTGCGGCGGGCGGCATTTCGACCGCTGCGGAACTTGCAGCCTTTGCCGAGGCTCTCAATGCAGGCGGCGACGTGTCCGCCTGGCAGGACGATCGCGGCGAGGTGCACCTGAAAGCCGATATCGACATGGGTAAAATAAAGCGGTTCGCACGGATCGAGAACTTTGCGGGCGTCTTCGACGGCGAAGGCCATGCGATCCTCAACTGGAAAACCGACGGCGGGCTGTTCCGGCTCGTCGCCGAGGGTAGCACCGTGCGCAACCTCGTGATTGCCGCGAGTTGCTCGATGAAGGTGTCGGACGACGGCGACGACGCGCTCTATGCGGGTTTTGTGGCCGACGTGAACCACGGTGTCCTGGAACGTTGCGAGAACTACGGCTCCATTGCGCACCGTTCGCCCAAATCGCTCCACGACAATTACGTGGGCGGGGTCTGCGGCATGAACAAATACGTCGTCATCCGCTGCAAGAACGGCGG
>OGXQ01000843.1_pt1 | contig 24058 bp, 17 predicted proteins | sample 1576291 | NCBI WGS metagenome assembly OGXQ01 (sample SAMEA3541575, study PRJEB24748) | human gut metagenome | biome: human gut; feature: human-associated habitat; material: faeces | place: China | collected 2012 | reverse complement strand
TGACTGAGGAAAAAATAGAAAGCCCCGCGCAGGAAGAAGCCACTGAAGATTTCGCCGCCATGCTGGCGGCGCACAGCGCTTCTTCCGGCCGTTTGCAGCCGGGCCAGAAGGTCAGCGGCACCGTCATTGCCATCACCGGCGACAGCGTCTTTGTGGATATGGGCATCAAGGTGGACGGCATCATGGAGCGCAAGGACATTCTGGATGCCGAGGGCAAGGAAAGCGCGGGCCCTGGCGACAGCGTGGAAGCCTGGGTCATTGCTGTCTCCCCGCAGGAAATCCGCCTGTCCCGCTCCATGAGCGGCAGCGGTGTAGCCGCGCTGGAAGAGGCCCGCGACGCCGCCCTGCCGGTGGACGGCAGGGTGACCGCCGTTTGTAAGGGCGGTTACACGGTGGAAGTGCTGGGCAAGACGGCTTTCTGTCCCGGCAGCCAGATGGACGCTTCCTCGGGCGACGCCGACTCCCTGGTGGGGCGCGGCATGCAGTTCCTGATCATCCGGGTTGAAAACCGTGGCCGGAACGTCGTGGTTTCGCGGCGTGCGCTGCTGGAACGCGAGCGCCAGGAAAATCTGGACAAACTGCTGGAAACCCTCAAGGAAGGCGACACCGTGGAAGGGCGGATCACCCGCTTGGCTCCCTTCGGCGCGTTCATGGAGCTGGCTCCGGCGGTGGAAGGCATGATCCATCTTTCCGAGCTGTCCTGGTCCCGCGTGGGCGCGGCGGACGAAGCGGTGTCCCCCGGCGACCTTGTCCGGGTCAAGGTGCTCGGCATCAGCAAAAACGACAAGGGCCAGATCCGAATTTCTCTTTCGCGCAAGCAGGCCGAGGGCGATCCCTGGCTGGATGCCCCGGAACGCTTGAGCGCGGGCGCCGTGGTGCAGGGCAAGGTGGTGCGCCTGGCTCCCTTTGGCGCCTTCGTCGAGCTGCTGCCAGGCGTGGAAGGCCTGATTCATGTTTCCGAAATGTCCTGGGCCAAGCGGGTTAACAAGCCCGAGGAAGTGCTCAGCGCGGGCGAGACCGTCTCCGTCAAGATCAAGGACGTCAACACCGAGACGCGGCGCATTGCCTTGAGCCTGCGCGACGCCGAGGGCGACCCCTGGCAGGACGCGGACCAGCGCTTTGCCGTGGGCTCCACGGTGACCGGCACGGTGGAAAGCCGCACCCAGTATGGCCTGTTTGTGACCCTGGCCCCCGGCATCACCGGTCTGCTGCCCGCAGGCGTGATCAAGAACGCCAAAAACGCCGCTCAGTTCAGCAAGCTGGATAAGGACGACAACGTGACCCTGATTGTTCAAAATCTGGACAGTGCCGCTCGCCGCATCAGCTTGGCCCCGGAAGGCTCCGAAGCCGCCGCGTCCGCCGAGGACAAAGCCTGGAAGCAGCATGCCTCCGCCGGGTCGTCCTCTTCCGGCAACGGAATGGGCATTATGGCACAGGCTTTGCAAAAGGCCATGCAAAAAAAGTAACGAGGAGTGGTTCCATGATTGTAAAAAAATACCTCGCCGCACTGCTTACCGTGCCGTGTATCAACCACGGTTTGAAGGCAGGTATGGGTAAGAGCCAGGCTGAAGAGGCTAAGGCTGTAGAATGCGGTTACTGGCACTTGTGGCGTTTCAACCCGGCTTTGGAAGAAGAAGGCAAGAATCCGTTCATGCTTGATTCTAAAGAACCGAAGTGGGAAGAATTCCAAGACTACCTGAAGGGCGAAGTACGTTTTGCTTCTGTAGCTAAACAATATCCGGCAGAAGCTGCCGACTTGTTTGCTGCTTGCGAAGAAATGGCTAAGAAACGTTATGCTTCTTACAAACGTATGGAAGCAATGAATTGGGGTGAATAATCTCTGATACATGCATATAAAAAAAGGCTTGTTCTGTATGGAACAAGCCTTTTTTTATAGCCTTTTCTACCATTAGTATATATGAGGTCACCCATACGTATGTACAAAACAAGACTTCAATTTCAAGTATTTCTACTGTAACCATCACCATTTATGGCTTAAGGTTACCAAAAATTTCCTACCTTTGCACATAACATTATGAAAAACCTATAAACATGAATATTCTAATCAACCTGAAATACACATTGGCTGTCACAGCCGGAGTGTGCTCCTCTTTTGCATACGCACAAAAACATCCTCATATCATACTGATAATGACCGACCAACAGCGAGCTGATGCCATAGGCTGTATGGGAAACGATGCGGTTATCTCCCCTAACCTGGACGCACTAGCTGCCGAGGGAACATTATTTATGAATGGTTATTCTTCTTGTCCAAGCAGCACTCCGGCACGTGCAGGTCTGCTGACCGGACTTTCTCCTTGGCATCATGGCTTGTTGGGATATGGAAAAGTATCTCCCGAATATAAATACGAAATGCCACAGATGCTAAAAGACGCTGGTTATTATACTTTTGGAATCGGGAAAATGCACTGGCATCCCCAACGGATAAAACATGGTTTCGAAGGCACTCTGCTAGATGAAAGCGGACGCATGGAGGACGAGAATTTCACCAGTGATTACCGCCAATGGTTCCAAACAAAAGCCCCCGGAAAGAATCCTGACGCCACCGGCATAGGCTGGAACGACCATACGGCAAGTATCTATAAATTGCCCGAAAACCTCCATCCTACCTATTGGACAGGAGAAATGGCCTGTGAACTTATCAGCAACTACGATCCGACCAACAAACCGTTATTTCTGAAAGTTTCTTTTGCCCGTCCGCACAGTCCGTATGATCCACCACAAAGATATCTGGACATGTATAAGGATGCCCTAATACCCGATCCTGCCATCGGAGACTGGTGTGGCAAATACGCCAAGAAACTAAATCCTGAAGAAACGGCACAAGACGCTCCATACGGTAATTTTGGCAATGAATATGCACGCAATTCCAGACGTCATTATTATGCCAACATCACTTTCATTGACGAACAGATAGGCAGAATTATCCAAACATTGAAAGAAAAGGATATGTATAATGACGCATTAATCGTTTTCGTTTCCGATCATGGCGATATGATGGGCGACCATTATCACTGGAGAAAGACCTATCCATACGAGGGCTCCACTCATGTGCCATACATCGTGAAATGGCCTTCTGCCAACCACGTTACACCGGGAAAAACAGACGCTCCCGTAGAGTTGCGTGATATTCTTCCCACTTTCCTCGATGCAGCCGATGTGACCATCCCCACTGACATGGACGGCCGTTCCTTGTTACCGCTTGCCAAAGGCATGGAAACAAACTGGCGCAAGTATCTGGATCTGGAGCATGCCACCTGTTACAGTGATGATAACTATTGGTGTGCACTGACTGACGGCAAAATAAAATATATATGGCGTATCCATACCGGTACCGAAGAATTATTCGACTTGACCCAAGACCCTCAGGAATTGCACAATGCCGTCAATGACAAAAAATACAGGAAGCAGCTGACGGAAATGCGTAATGAAATGATTCGCCACTTAAGTGAACGCGGCGAAGAGTTCGTGAAGGACGGCCGATTGGTGGTCAAGGAGAAGACCATGCTTTATGGACCTCATTATCCGGAAAAAGAAAATAAAAGATAACGTGTGTTGTACAGAGGAGTCGTTTCCAATTGCCCCACTTTCCTACAACAGAGTTTTATAATTCTGTTGCCACTGCTGTCACCTTTTCCCTGTACTCCCTATGAATAGGGAGTTAGAGAGGTGATGGCAATACATTATTTTATGCAAGAAAAATGCCTGCAGCCACCACTTTATCCACCTTGTTCCATGGTACAAGCCTGCCCTGTCCGGTGGACAAAGCAGGCTTGTGCAATAAACACGGTAAGCTTGTGCAGCCTCGAAACTGCGACTTTCCTTGCTAAAGTATTCAGAATCTTGATACAAGTTCTGTCGGATCTTGCAGCAAGTTCCACGAAATCCTGTACCAAGTTTTGCCGTCACATCCAGCATCCTTCCCTTTCGGAGGAGAAGGCTAAACCGGTAGAGCCGGAAAGACTTAAACTAAAGATTGAAAGATATAGATCTTTGGAATGAAACGTCTTGTTCTTTTTATCAGACGTCTTCATCTTTTTTGTAAACGTCCTTGTCTTTTCCGAAAAGAATAAAGACTTTCGGAACGATACGGAACAGTGACCGGAAACGGGTTTCTACACATACGTTTCCAAATGAACCTCTATTTACACCCGACAGATTCTTCATTTCGGCAAGAAAGGGTGCACAAGTTTCATCAAATTTCTGATACCTCTCTATTCTTCTATTTTCCAACAGTTCCTCAGCCTGTTCACAACTTAAAATATAAAGCCTAACCCTAACGACAAATTGGAAAGGGCCAATTTATCTTTCCCTTCATTCTTCTCGTCAGTAATATTAGCCGATTTCAAACCTTTTTGATAAGCGACATTCAAAAACAAGCGTTTCCAATAAATGCTGCCCTGTACGGCAATTCCCCAATCAAAACGGTTAATATTACCTTTAGGATCGTCCGCATCATCATTCTTGCCAAAGGAGGGACAATCATCTTTGGTTATGGTATGTTTATTTTCTCCATATTTATCGGGGGATACTGTCAAATATTTATCCGACTCATATTTAAACTTACCAAACAACCCATAAGAGAAGTAAGGCCCTACTCCCAACTGAACCCTAAACGATTCTGACAAAGGTAAAGCATAAGCAAATAAAATAGGAACGTCCAAATATCCCAGATTATGTTTCTGAGTGACACTAGTGCCGCGAGATTCCGTCACATCATATTTCTTATAAGAATCCAAATCGAGCCGATGCGACTTTTTAGTGGTAAATTTATCGTACTCATAAGTGATACCTTTCATAGAAAGTCCAACAGCAGGCTGAATACTGAAGTTTCCAATCACAGGAACATCTATAAAATAATGGATACTGTAACCCATATAGCTTTTATTATTATAATCTTGATCTGCCATAAGATCATTATACTTCCCTGTAGCACTGGTCATATTCAACCCCACACGAATACCGGAAGTAGTTTGTGCTTGTGCCGTGAATGCACATACGGACATAGCCATGATAAAAAACAGTTTCTTCATAATGCAGTATTTTTATTAAAATTTGTAATCTTGTTTCACTCCTTTCATAGTGAACAATAAAGAAGGACGGACAGACCAAGTTTCATCAATAACATACCCAGCTCCTATTCCTGCATAGAAACCTGGATGCATTTTAGATTCCTCTACGTTAGACATGCTGCTCATATTGAGTTCAGCCTTCGCAGTCCACATTAAACCCTGTGCATACGATGTTAACGAAATCAGCATTAAAAGTGCTGCAATAATTGTCTTTTCCATACTTCGTAACAATTGACTCTATAAGTTTACATTTGCAAATGTATTGCAACTTTTATATTCAAAAAACCATCATTTGTCAAGATTTACACTAAACACACTAAAGCAGATACCAAGCAGCTAAAATTAACGACTATATATACAATAAATAAATTATGCCAATAAGACAAGCTTGAAAATTTGTAAATTAAGCTTCACATTCCAGCTCTATATGATATGAAATTGGAAGAGCCATCAAAAAAACAGTTCTACTTTTCACACCTCTCCAAGCTGGCAGTATAGAACCATTTAAAACATAAACAAACAAGCGTTCATTTCCAAAGAATAAACGCCTGTTTGTTTTATGTTTCACTATTCAGCCATATCAACAAATCTTTTTGGCAAGTAACCTATTTTCACTTCTGTTGACGAAGCCGGCTAACTTAAACACTTATTTTATTTCACGAATCAACATTCCCGGATAAAAATCGCCACCCGATACTTTTCGGAAAGTGGTAAAACCAAAGTCCGAACCATAAGCCTGTTCCTCGGAAGCCATATAGCGATTATCCCAAATCAGATTTTCCTTAGGCTGAATCACTCCTACACGCTTATAAGTCATTTTGCCTTCTTTGCTCAATTCAGCTTCCAGCACTTCAAATTTAGACATTTCAGTGACTCCCTCTTTCAAGCCAATATAAGCTTTCAGGGGAGAAACACTGATTAAGGGAGTATTCACTTTGAACTGGTCAAAATTCTTTTGCAGACTCGCTATATTTTCATCAATGGCACGTTGGCATGCCTTTCGCACCATTTGCTGGGGCTCATCCAAGTTAATACCCAAAAAGGAAGTGTTACTTCCATCACTATGCTGGCTGCCCACATACTTCAACTTGAACATCTTACGGTTATTATTGAAAGCATTCACCTTCTCCTTATTATCCTTATCAGTATAATATTGAGTATAGAATTTTGTTGCAGTCTCTTCATCCCAAACCAGTTGATAGAGATAAGTATCAATATTTACTTTAAACCCCTTATAGGATGCAACCATATCTCCCGTAGAATTACCTAAATCCATATAGGATGTCTCACCGGTGTAAATAGCCGCTGCCGCACCCAGTCCTTTGACAATTCCTCCCCACACACTTGAACCTTTTGAACGGTCAATATAGCGAATGTCATTCACAATAAGAAAAGTATTTCCAATCAAGTCCTCACCGGCATCTTCCAGCAGAGCGTTTCCGCGTTGAGTCTTGGATGCCAGAGCCTTGTCCAGTTCGGAAGCGTTATACAGCCCTCGTTCTTTCACCAGTTCCACATCACAGATCCCTGTCATGTAATCACGGTTAAACCAGCGTCCTACCATACGGCTGGCAATACCATTGTTTCTGATAAATTCATCTATCTCCTCATGGTTTTTATCCAATTTCTTTTCAGAAGTATAGATTACTTTTACACTTAAATCATGGTTATTATATTTATCAGGGACAGGAATTTTGAGAAAAACATCCTTTATTTCATCACCAAATTCTCTTCCTTCGTGATTGATCATCATGCTATAAAGAGAACTGCGGCGATATTTTATTTCGCCGTCTCCCTGGGCTTGAATTTGAGCGGCGAATACCACCGCCAACAGCTGTATTATAATGAATCTTTTCATTTTTCAAACATTCAATAATTAATAATCCCAATGTTTATCCGGAATGACAGAGGTTATCTTAAACATATTTGTATCCGGGTCAAAACGTGCAATCACTCGAAGAGCCTCTACTTCGGTCAAGTTCTTCTTGTCTTCCGCTAACATATATTGTTTGGCCAAGACCATATCCTCTTCTTTCTCGAACAAGCAAGGCACCAGTACCTTGCCATCCGGATCAATAATCCCCCACTTTCCATCAGACATCACATAAGCCATCTCATTATCAAAGTTGGACGCATTGGCAAATCCCTGCTTCAGACGAACAGACTTTTGCACCCCATCATAAAGATAATACAGGTTATCCTTTTTCACCCATATCAATTTCGGATCGACTATAGGAGCTACACCTTGCCACTCTAAAGGAACGACAACCCGGTTCTGCAAATCAATAGCCCCCCATAATTTGTTCAGGCATACGGATGCATACCCCTGATGAAAATTGCCTATACGGTCATACTTATCGGATACGATTTGTCCTTTCATATCCACATAAAACCAAGAAGCATTTTTTTGTACTCCCAAACGTCCATTGTTCACGCTGGTAAGCGAATTGGTATATTCAATAGGAATAACAACTGCCCCTGTAGAATCAATAGCGCCAAAAGCCGATCCCTTTTGTACCACCCGGTATCCTTCATTACTCAGGAAAGCCTTTGACAGGCCACCAATCACCTTGTTCCCCTTTTTATCTATGAAATACAACTCATCATCCAATGAAACCGGAGCTAAATTATGGCTGAAAGCTCCAAACTTTCCCTTTTCTGAAGAAGATATTCTGACCATCACTTCAGCATCCAAATCATAATAAGCTTTAGCTATTTGCTTCTTTTCCACTTTAGCAAGCCTAAGCATATTGTCTGAAGGAGGAAGAATAGCCTGATTGGCAGTTAAAGGAATAATAGTATTTCCATGGATATCTACCAACCCTTGGGATTTCTTATTAATGAAATAAAAATAATCGACCCTCGATGAAGGCAACTGGGACTCAGCGGCATGAGGTTTGGGAAGCAGCAAGCTCTGTATTTCCTGCTTGGTAGCCGGAAATGCAGACTGGTCTGCCTTGGTATAAAAGGCAGCCTCATCAAGCAAAGCTCCGGTTTTCTTATCTCGCAAAACAGGGAAGTTGCCCACATCTTCATACTTGGCAGGAATTATTTCCCGCCCATTTTCATTGATTAACCCGAATTTACCTTTAGACACCATGTTGTTCTTTTTATCGTATTTGCCACCGATATTAACCCAACAGATTCCTTGGTTATTGAAACTGCCAATAAAATTATAAGTAGGCTTCACTATGATATTGCCAGCTGAATCAATGAACCCGAACTTCTTGCCTTTCAAGACATATATCAGTTTCTTATTCAAATCTCCCATTGCTTCATAATCGGTTTTCAGGATTTCCTTACCTGTCTTATCAATCAACCCCCATTTTTCACCTGTATTGCTACTAGCTTTATTGCCTATGAGCCCACCCGTGGTTAGCATTACTCCTTTTTTAGTATTTCCACCTTCAGCGACGGGGCAAACCCCGTTATAAAATTCACCGATATATGTATATTTCCGTTTTGTAATGATTTCACCATCTTCATTAATCAGACTGTATTTTCCATCTTTTCCTATTTTAGCGATACCGTCTTTAAAGGGAGTAGCTTCATCATATTTATATTTTATCACTACCGTCCCGTCTTCCGTCATAAAGCCATAACGCCCCTTTTCATTCTGCACGGCCTTCAACCTCTGAGCTTGCACAGAGCCACTGACCAGCACCAGCAGACATAGAATTAGGATAACTTTTTTATTTCTCATATTCTCTTTATTTAAAATCATTTGAACTTGAATTAATGGAGCCAAGTAATATTAGTAGTAACCGGTTGCTGCCCATTACCAAATGCTACACCTATAGCTCTGGCAGCTTCTATCCTCTGCTTTTTCAGCCCCGCTTCATCCTTATATTTCTCACGATTCTCAAAATCCCAATCACTGGTCACCTTTTGCTTTATTTCATTATACAAAACTTTAGCTTCACCTTCACAACTGCTTCCCGGTTCAATGAAAACCAACCAGTCAAAAGCCTTTGAAGCACCTTCCGCATCGGGTGACTTCGCCCATTCGGATCTGGCGTATTGCATAATCAATTGACAATTATAATTCACATATTGAGTATAATAAGTGTCTATCAGTTTACTAGCTTCCTCATAGCCGACACAACATTCAGGAATAGAGGTAACATAATACAATGCAGCATCATACTCATGCATAGAAGCACTTTTTTGCGCTTTTACCAATATTTGCCTGTAATTACTATTATACCAAGAGATAATTTTTTCTTTCCCTTCGCGTATAAATTCTTGTATTTTCACGTTATTGCCATTTATTGCACGGAAAGCATTGATATATGCCCGGTTAATATTAGTACCTACTCCTTTTGCATCCACAGTGAGAGTAGAAAATACTTTCTGCCCTACTGCATTGCCTATATACAAAGTCAATTGAACAGTAAGCGCTGTACTGACAGGAGGACCGGACAATGTTTCCTTATATAAAGTATTGGTCTTAGCTGTGATAAAGAATGGTGTAAAATTGGAATTGGCAACACTCCCCTGACCGGCCACTGCCGCAGCTAAACGATTTCCTAAAATCTCTTGTACCTGGGATGGAAGTTCCTCTTTCTGGGCAGCTTTAGCTATGGTAAGGCTTATCTCACAATCCTGTGCTGCCACAGACATGACACAACATGCGCACCAAGCGGCAAATATCATATTCCTTATTTTCATATCTTTTCTATTTTTCTCCGATAACCAATTCAGCTTTACCTAACCCTTTCGTCATTACTTTGCAGGTAAGATTGGCTTTCTGATTGAGATATTTGCGCAAATCATTTGCAAAGCTTCTTGTATCTCTAGCCATTCCATTTTCACGATAAAGCGGAATGCGTACCTGCTCAAAAAGCATCATATTCTCAGTTGCATCAGTTAAACTAAAACGATGAGCCACCGTATTCTGCGCCACCCAATCTTCTATGATTTCCTGTAGTTCATCCCCCCCAAATTCACTTTCCAAATTAACGCCGCTCCCATTATCAAACACACGGACTTCTAATGCCACTTCACGGCCATTAGCCATCAAATCATCAAAATGTTTCTGTAATTGACTTACGAAAGCATCCATCTTGTCTACTACCGCTTCTTCCAACAATACTGCCACTTCAGCAGCCATAGAAGGTTCTCCCGTACCTTGCGTCGCTGCGACCTGCTTATTAGTGTAGGCATCCAAGCCTCGCAAAGTATAAGTAACAGAACGTTTGGGACCCATTGTATTAATATTCCAAACTACTTCAATCAGAATATCAGCTTTAGCTCTATTCATTAACCGATCCAAAGGAGACTCTGCCAGTGAAGCTCCCGAAGTAGAACTGGTAGTCATCTCATGTTCCGCCGAACTCTGCTCTATGGAACGAATAGAAGATGCCATATCCTTCAACGGAAAATCTTTTTCAGCCATCAATTCACCTATTTTCGTTATGACATTCACCAAGTTCAAATCATTATCCAATGCCTTTTTATAATCCGGAATTTCAGTAATAGTGCCTTGATTGTTATATTTTTGTGTATAACCATTATGGGTACACCACACATTAGCGGGAACAACCATAATGGTGGGTTTTTTAGCCTGCCCATACACTCCGGTGTGTATAAGTGCTACAAGAAATAAAATAGCATATAATTTTTTCATGTTTTTCTGTCTTTATGGTTTTAAAATTTTATCTTCTATCAGTTTCTGCTGTAATTGAGAACGAAGCACACGCACCGTAGTGGAATAAGAAATTTGGGTTTTATTAGAAGCCTTCGTGTTAGAATTTGTTTTCTTATCTTCCATACTTACATACTTCAGATATTCCCCTCCGTCTCTAAAAAAGTCGTTAAAATAAGATGCATACCGTTCCTGTGCATTCACTTCTGTTATCAAAGGGCGCACACTACATTCACGACTACCGGCAACAACACCTTTGAACAAGACATCTCTTACTGCATTTTTCTTTGCCTGCTCTATAGCATCTGTACGATTTTTCCCTCTGCCCCAGGCGCGAAGTGTTTCCGACCCATCCAGTTCTACTCCCAAACATTCACTCTCAAAGGAATGATAGGAAGAAACACTTTTTTTGCTGCTGCATCCGGCAAGGATAAGTAAAAGCAGACATCCCAATTTCCACGTATAAAACAGATGTTTCATAATTTTTTCTTCTTTAAAATTCATAGTCTAATTTCAATGATACAAGTTACCATTATTCAGATTAATCACATCACGAGCCTGCCGGGCAAAAGCAGACAATAATCCGTCAGCCAGTATCAGAAAAGTAACAATCAACCTCTTATACATAAGCTAAAATCCATTATTTAGTCCTTTAATAACTCCGGCTGATACCAGCTCTTGATAGAGGGCGTCTTTCGCAACGGAAACCACTGCTGAAATTCGATACTGCTTTCCCATCTTCACCACTGAAAGATTCTCTCCTACCATATTGGCAAAATTCATGTAAGAACCTCCTTTTTGGAAAAAGACATCAAAATAATCCTGATGTTGCTGTTCTACCACCATACTTCCTGCCAAAGGTTTCTGCCGGGTGCGTGAAGTCTGGCTGGAAAATCCTTTAAAAAGCACCCCATGAACTGCACACTTCTTGATCACATCGGCATCCAATTTACTTTTCTTCTGGATTACTGTCACTTTTACCAAATAAGTACCTTGTGCACCTACTCCTTCTCCCTCTATCTCATATTTTAAAGGGGCATCATCTGCGTGCGCTCCAATACAGATGAATACAAAAAGAACCGTCATAATGATTCTACCGACAAATTTCACATTCATTACTCTCATAATTCTATTCTTTAATTATATATTATTGTTCACACCCTTCTTTACCGGCAAACTGCAAATATTCATCCTTCACTTTCCGATAATACTCTCCCATCAATTCGCCCGTATTCTTCTGAATCTTTTCTTCAAGATCTTCTAACACATATTTCAAAAAACCACAATGATTACTACCTCCTGCTATAGCAGTAGCTGTAGACCCACCAAGGGCATCTACCTCATCCATAGAAACTCCCAGATTAATTCCGGATGAAGGCTTATTTTGATTCCTGCTTTCATCTTTAAAAGAATTAGAGTTTGTAGATTCCAAATCATTATGCACACTTGCAATGTAACCAATCGTATTCAACGTTCTTTTCTTCTTGTCCTTTTTGGCTTGCTTCAGCGCTAACGCTACTTCTCCATTATCCGGATCCAATTCTGCCGCTATCTTCAGATGCTCCATTCCTTTAGAATAAATGCCATCAGTCACTTGCCCTTTTCCCATATAATAGTGGGCCATGGCATAGTCCGGAATCAAATCTGTCAATAAATTAAACATACCCCAAGCACCTGCCACTCCCTTTTTTTCTTCTTTCAAAAAGGATTCTGTCACATCCTCTGCAAAGCCATCAGAGAGTTGTCCCTTCGTATCTATCCAACCGAGTACGGAATTCAGCCAAACAGGTGCTTTGCCATCCACAAAACTACCTATATAATCAATCCTTCCCGGTAGTAATAAAGCACCTTGACTATTATATAGCCCCATTGCAAGACTTTTGGCAATCCAGACCTTTGCCGATACATCATAATATACCCATTGATAAACACAAGGCAATATAGTACGCCCATATATATCCAAAGCCCCCCATTTATCCTGCTTGCAAGCAAGAACAAATCCATCTTCTGCTATTATAAGCTCCTCATATTCTGTAGGAATTACAGTTTGTCCTCCCACTACAAGGCCCATTTTACCATTATCTTCCCTTATTCTGAGAGAATCGGTTATAACTTCTGCTCCAGGATTATTAATTTTTTCATTGACCTCTCTGCTACATTCAGCGATTTTATCAAGCAAATCATCAAAATCACCGTTCCCTTTCGCATTTTTCACTTCTTCTTGTTTCTGGCGATATACCTTATTGGATATAGGAACGCTTATCATTGCTTCTTCTAGAATATATTTACATGGGACAACGATTTCTCCCCTTAAATTAATAGCCCCGAACTTACCATCTTGCTTGATTGTAGCCAACATGTTATCTCTAAAATTATCAGCGTAATCAAATTGAGGTTCAATGACAAATTCTCCTTTTTTATTTATAAAGCCAAACTTGCCATTCTTCTTTACCGCAGACAGTCCTAAATTAAATCCATGAATATCATCTGCATTTTCAAACTGCGGTTTAATTATAAAACGGTTGTGTATGTCTATAAAACCTACTTTTCCTCCTAAAACTACTCCTGCCAACTTTTCTGTAAATCTCTTGGTCACCCCTTCATATTGTGGAGAAATCAACCAATTTATCTCATAATCCTGATTTACTAAAGCCGCATCCCATCCACCAAACATAGAATTACCCCTATATTTTGAATTTTCCCACCATCCTTTATTTTCGGTCTGCTCATATCCCCATTTCTTTGTTACAGCATTTTGGCGCGCCTTCTGTGCATAAAAACTAAAAGGTATAGCACAGCATAATAAAAACAATATTACTTTTTTTACTTCATTCATATACATGTCTTTTTTTAACCTTATGCGGCTTCAAAGAAAAACAATTAACGTCATTTTACAAATTCACAAAACCAAGAGAAAGTATCAAACAGCCTAACAAGCATACTATTCTATCTAAATTAACGACTATATAGCCTCATTTCCATATACCGCAAAGGGAAAATTAAGCACTAAAAACAAAAAAAGCAGCAATCTCACGACTCCTGCTTTTCCACTGTGACTTAAAATCACTTTCTATAAACTTGTATTTTCAACGTCATCAATAGATTCACTACAACAAATAAAACCTATCCTGCAATTCTTTTCTGAACTTCTTGGAAACCTGAAGTTCCGTAATATTCTCAAACGGGGGAAACATGACGCAGCGGTTCTCCTTAATCATCATCAGATAATTGATATTAATGATATACGACTGATGGATCTGGACGAAGCAGGAGTCATATCCCTTGATATGATCGGCCGTAGTATTTTTCTTCAGCAGCAAAGGCAGCTGGTTGTTCAGCACCACTTCCCACAGTTTCCGGTCGGAGTTATAACGGAAAAAACCGATGTCAATGGAGCGCAGAATGCGCAAGTCATTGATGGGTGTGGATATCATAAAAGTATGCTCACCGACCGAATACACACGCGGAGGGATAACCAAAGATGCGGCTGCCGACTCTTCCGCCTTTTTCATGAAGCGGTCAATGATCCCTTCCAGCTCCTTCTTGTCTATAGGCTTCAGCAAGTAGTCGAAAGCTGCCCCACGGATAGCATAAATCATGTACTTATCATAAGCTGTATAGAACACAATCTGCATATTCCAAGTGATTGCCCCCCTTAGCTGTTCCAGCAGTTCCATGCCCTTCATGTCCGGCAATTCCACGTCCAGAAACAGCAAGTCCGGATGAACCTTTTCCAGCAGTTTCCGGCCATTCGCACCGTTACGTGCCATCCCGTCTATAGACAGCCTGTTATATTTCTTCAGCTCCAGACAAAGATTGTCCGCAGAGAACTCATCATCATCAATTATTACGACCCTGTATAGTTTATCCATAGTAAACAATCCTGCTTTAGTTATTAACGGAACAAAAGTATTAAAACATGTTTTAACGCACAAACCCGACACTCCGGTTATGGAACTATAGCGACCGTTTCGGACACTATCCTAGCAAAAATAATAACTAAACCATCTTTTTCAAATTATAATCATAGCCTTGGGGCAGGAAGACAGCAAACTCGCAACCGGTTTCTCCGTCTTCCAGCTGCACATTGGTTATGGATATGTCGATATGCTTTTTATTGTTGGCGTTCAACAACTGTATGGTTTGAAGAATCACTTTTATACCGGTGCCTGTACCATGGTTGGCACTGTTTATCCGGTAACCTCCCCCATTGTCACGCACCTTGACGCAGATTCCCTCCCCGGTCTTCTTGATATCAATCCACAGTCTTTTCATCCCCTCTTTGTCCTTCAGGGCATGCTTGATAGCATTTTCTATCGGAATCTGTATCATCATGGAAGGAAGTATTTCTTGGTCAAGATGGATGGCAGCATCTATGGATGTGGACAGTATAAAGCTATCTCCCAATGCTTCACGTTCCAGGTTGATAAACGTATTGACAAAGTCCAGTTCCTCGGCCATGGTAACGCACAGCTGTTCGGTCAGTTCCAGGTTGCGCCGCATCAGCTTTACCAACCCACGCATATTTCCGGCCTGCTCATCGGTGTAGTTTCCCATCTCACGGTTCAGAATGTTAAAAATGAAATGGGGGGAAACCCGGTTACGGATATTCTCCATACGCAAAGTGGCAATCATATTCTGACTTTTCATTTGCAGCAGGAAACGCTGTCTCTTGTTGTACATGTAAACAAAAACAACGAGCCCCAAAATACAGATGCAGGCAAACATCCACAGGTAAAGCGTCTGATTCAGCGCCAGTACTTCATTCTCTTTTTGCTGGATAAAAATTTTCTGCTTCATCAGCGTGGTGTCCTGACTGTATTTCAGATCAATTTCAGCTGTACGCATTTTAATACGCTCATTACGTGTAGAATCATCAATACGCTGATTTTCCATTTGATAATAATAGGCTTGTTTGAAATCCCCCACTTCTTCAAAATAATGTTGCAGGTAACGGTTACGGATATGCTGCATATTCGGTTCCACATAATCAGGCTGTATAGCCTCAGACATACGTTTACGTGCTAAAGACAAATTATTCTGCTTCAAGGCAAGTTCAATCAATTGGGTATCCAAATAATAGAGAGCCGTCTGATTTTCGATAGAACGAAAAAAATCACTGCAAAGGTTTAAATAGTATGCGGCAGAATCAACCTGATTCATCAATAGAAAAGTTTCTCCCAAATTCATTTCAGTCAGATGTTCCTCAAAAATCATATCCGGATAAGAACGAGCTAACAATAATGATTTTCTGAAAAATTCCAAAGCATTAGGATAATCAGCACGAAAATAATAAGAATTACCACGATTATTCAAATAAATATGTTTCTCAAATGGAAGCATCTTATCATATTGCCGGGCAGCCAGTTCATAGTAATGATCACAAGACGTAAAATCACGAAGTTCCATATAAACCTGTGCCAATCCGTAATAAACAGGAAAACGTTTTTCTTCAGGAATCTTCAATGAATCACAGTAAGACAAAGCTTTACGATACCACATCGCGCCTTTATCATAATGACCGGTACGGACAAAAGCATCAGCCAAATTAATAGAAATATCATGAAGCATATCTCTGTTACTACCCTTCAAACGATAATCAAATGCTTTTTGAAAACATACCACTGAAGAATCTGTCAACCCTTGACGAACACATACATTACCCCGCATATTGTAAATCTCAGCATACAAATCATTAATTAACGATGACGGTTCAGCTCCATCGCAAAATACTTCCGCTCTATCCATGCTAAGTTTAGCCGAATCCATCTCGGATTTAAACATATATGCTTTTGCCAAAAGAACAAGATAATGGTAATACGCCACACTATCTGTGGCAACCGACATTTGCCTGGCAGTCCGGGTACATACATAACTAGGATTTTTTGACAATGAATCAATTATAAAATCATAATACTGCATATAGATATCCATTTGGGTCTTTTTATAAGTTCCGGAACTTGTACAAGATACTCCCCATATACAAAATAATACACTATACCATAAAAATTTAAATATCAAATGTATGTTCTCCATCTTATCCTCCTTCATAGCTTATTGACAAACATAAGCAAAAATAAACACAACCATATACTTTTATTAAAATTTATTTGACCCAAACAGCCTTTTAGATAAAATTTACACAAAGATGAAGATTCACTTTGTCATGTCATGAAACATCCCTACCTTTGAAAAAAGAATTTATAAACGAAGAAACATGGAAACACTATCTAATTCTATCCTGACTGTACAAATAGCCGAGCATGGCGCCGAGCTTCAAAGTATCAAAAAGGATGGCAAAGAATATCTTTGGCAGGGCAACGCTAAATTTTGGGGACGGCGTTCACCTGTCCTTTTCCCTATAGTAGGACGTGTGTGGAACAATAAATACCGTCATGCCGGAAACACTTATGAAATAGGACAACACGGTTTTGCACGTGATATGGACTTCAAACTAACCTATAAAGAAGACAAAGGAGCTGTATATTGGTTGGAAAGCACTCCTGATACATTGGGCAAGTTTCCTTTTCCCTTCCGCCTGCTGGTGGGATATTTATTGGAAGAAAATAAAATCACCGTAAAATGGCGTGTAGAAAATCTGGGAGCTATGGATATGTATTTCCAGATTGGAGCACACCCAGCTTTCTATTTCCCCGAGTTCGATGCTGCTACAAAGGATCGTGGCTTCTTTGTTTTTGACCGAAAGTCTGACTTAGAATATATCATGCCAACCGAAAAGGGGTGCGTATCACCAGAACGTCATGTACTAAAATTAAACAAAGAAGGGCTGATGCCAATTGATATTCATACTTTTGATTGTGACACTTATATTTTTGACAATAAACAACTGAAAAAAATAACCTTACTGGATAAAAAGAAAAAGCCCCATATCAGTTTGGAATTTAATTCTCCATTGGTAGCTTTGTGGTCTCCTACCAAGACACATCCCGATTGCCCATTTGTTTGCATTGAACCATGGTATGGACGTTGCGATTCTGTAGGGTATTCGGGCGAATTAAAGGACCGTGAATGGATACAGAAATTGGAACCAAAAGAAACGTTTGATGTAGAATATAAAATCATTATAGAGTAATCAAGAATAACGGGGTATGCACGATGAGTCACACCCCGTCTTTTTTGCTTACCGACTTCCCAAATACAAAAATATCATACCAATAAGTACCAGTGCCAAATCCACAGCCTTGCTTTTAAGATTCTTCTCACGGAATACCATTGCACCAAATAGAAAAGAAACAAGCACACTGCCACGCCTTACCATAGATACTATGGAAATCATTGCACCATCCAAGCTTAAGGCATAGAAATAAACAAAATCAGCTGCCGACAGAAAAATAGATATCAGAATAATACACCAATGCCAATGAAACGGAGTGGTAGATTTGCGCTTCGGCCACCATAACAACATCAAAACACCTCCCATCATAAACAATTGATAGATATTATACCATGACTGTACAATCATTCTATCCAGTCCGATACCTCCTTGATCGACAGGCGCCATGAGATACTTGTCATAAAGCCCGCTGACCGCTCCCAACACAGCTGCCATTACCACATAATAAATCCATTTATTATGTTTGAAATCTATTCCCTCTTTCTTTCCGCTGCGGCTCAGCATAAAAAAAGAGAAGACAGCCATCAGCACACCAATCCATTGGTAAAAATTCAATCGCTCACCAAAGACCACTAAAGCTCCCACCAACACCATCACCGGACGAGTAGCGTTTATAGGTCCCACAATTGTGATAGGCAGATTCTTCATCCCAAAATATCCCAATATCCACGACGAAAGGACAATAACAGATTTCAACACCACATAGCGATGCACCTCCCACCCTGCAACAGGCACATAAAAAATAGAATCCTCCAATATTCCCGGCCTCCACACTGACAATACAATAAAAGGAAGAAATATCAAACTAGAGAACAACGTATTCAGAAATAATACCGGAATAACCGCATTGTCCTTCAACGACTGTTTCTTAAATACATCATAGAATCCCAGCAATGCAGCCGAGAGAAATGCCAGAAGTAACCACATCATATCTTTTACCTTATTTAAAACAGAAGGCAAAGTTACAACAAAAAATAAACAAAGAAGTGTAGATTTTGATATAAATGGCACGGAAATAAAAGAAAAGGGGGATAGAGAAATACATCTCCACCACCCCTTCTTTTATTTATGAATATTCTCTCAGACTTTCGCCCGATGCTTATACTCGATTAAATTCCCAGTGATTTTCTTACGGCTTCCACCTTTTCCTCAGCAGCTGCATTAGCGGCATCGAAACATTTGTGGCAACCCATTTCACCTTTTACTTCCACATAGAATTTGATTTTAGGTTCTGTTCCTGACGGGCGAACTGAAATCTTAGTTCCATCTTCCGTAAAATATTGCAATACGTTACTAGCCTCCGGCATATCTATTTCTGTTATATTCCCGTTACCATCTGTCACCTTCAAAGTTTTAAAGTCCTTGACAAGAACAACCTTAGAACCGCCTATTTCTCTCGGAGGATTAGAACGGAAGTTTTCCATCATTGCCTTAATCTCTTCTGCCCCGCTCTTTCCTGGTTTCACAACATTCACAGTAGTTTCTTTTGAGAAACCATACTCCACATAAATATCAAGCAAAACTTCGAACAAGGTCTTGCCCTGGTCTTTTGCCCAAGCACAAATCTCCGCCAACAATGTACAAGCAGAAACAGCATCTTTATCACGGACGAAGTCTTCGGCTAGGAATCCGTAGCTTTCTTCACCACCTCCGATGTATTGCTGTTTGCCTTCACGCAAACGGATCTCACGTGCAATCCACTTGAATCCGGTATAGCAATCCAACATTTCGATGTGATTCTTGTCTGCGACAGATTTAATCAGTTCCGTAGTAACGATAGTCTTCACAATGAAATCATCATCCTTCATCTTACCCATCGCAATACGGTTCTTTATTATATAATACAAGAACAGCAAACAGGTTTGGTTACCATTGATCAGCACCCATTCTCCTTTGTCATTTTTACAAGCCATACCTACGCGGTCAGCATCCGGATCGCTAGCCATTACAATGTCAGCGTCTATTTTCTTAGCCAAATCAATAGCCATAGACAAAGCCTCGGCATTTTCCGGATTCGGAGAGACAACAGTCGGAAAATCGCCACTCTTCACCATTTGTTCAGGCACGGTATGTACATTTTCAAATCCCCATTGCTTCAATGCACGCGGAATCAACATCATACCTGTACCATGAATCGGAGTATACACAATTTTCAAATCCTTCTGACGCTTGATCACTTCAGGATCAATAGAAATTGTTTTCACTTTATTCAAATAGACGCTGTCTACCTCTTCGCCCACAATCTGAATCAGATCCTTGTTACCTTCAAACTTGATGTCGGTAGCCGATGAAATCTTGTTCACCTCATCAATGATACCCTTATCGTGCGGAGCCAATACTTGTGCACCATCATCCCAATAAGCCTTGTAACCATTGTATTCTCTCGGATTATGAGAGGCAGTAATATTGATACCGCTCTGGCAACCGAAATGACGGATAGCAAATGACATTTCAGGAGTAGGACGCATATCTTCAAACAAATATACTTTAATACCGTTCGCAGAAAAGATATTGGCAGAAATTTCCGCAAACAAACGGCTGTTGTTACGGCAATCATGACCTACCACAACAGATATCTGATCGAGATCTTTAAAATTTTTATTTAGATAATTGGACAAACCTTGAGTAGCAGCACCTACCGTATAAATATTCATACGGTTACTGCCCACGCCCATAATACCACGCAAACCACCTGTCCCAAACTCCAAATCTTTATAAAATGCTTCAATCAAATCAGTCTTATCGGGATTCGCCAACATTTTCTTAATTTCAGCCTGTGTTTCGGCATCATAAGCAGGTGTTAACCATTTCTCTGCTTTCTCTGTCACTTGCTTTATCAATTCTTCATTTTCCATAATTTTTTGTTATTTATAAGGTTTATAATTACATCCGATTTTTACGTCTTGACAAATGTAAAAGAATTAAATTAAAAATCCTAGAAATTTGAAAGAAGAAAATTAGAGATATAAAGGATTATCCCCCTAAAATAATCTGTCATAAAAAAGCAGAAGACCATACAAGGTAAAAAAACACTACTATATAACAGTCGGGAAAGCTCCCAGGCATCCTGAATACAATCTAAAAAACTATCTTATTATGCACAGGAGCAGGATCATAACCTGCCCCTCCACTAATTAATCAGACTTTCAGAACATACAAAAATATATCCTATTTCATCTTATAGCGTTCACCGGTGGCCTTTACCAGTTCTTCCAAAAATTCTTTGGGATACCCCGGACGTACCAAAGGAGCGCAATGACCGGTTTCAGGACGAAGTATGGTTCCATCTTTTGCCATCTTTTTCACAGCACCGTCATTATACTTCACAATCAAAAATTCGCCCAATTTCTTCCAGCTGTCTATTGCCGATTCGGCTGTCATGCAACTATAGTTAGTCAAGAACTCTTTTGCCTTTACAGGATCTTTCTCATATAAGCTCATGGCAGAAGATTCAATGCCAGCCTGTGCATTCGCATAAGTATCTTCCAAATTATTTTGAACGGCACGCATATCATCAATCATCAGGCTATAACGTGGACGAATCATATCGGCCACCCAATTATAAATCCAAAATGCAGAGTCCCATGAAAAAGTTACACAGTCGGCTTCTTTACTGCTATAACAGTCAGGAATACGATCCGAACAACAATATACAGGAGCAAACACTGTCATATTAGCATCATCTGTTCCAAACCATAATACTCCCCCTATTGCATCGGGCAGGTTAGCACGCATCTGTGCCACAAAAGTGAAAGCCGTTTGCTGAGTCGAAATGGGACGTTCATTGAAATATTCCTGATCTCCTACTTTAAAACTCAAGGGAGACAGACGATAAGGAGTTTTAAACGGACCGGCACCGGGATCATTAGTTATATCCAGTGGAGTACCCTCATAGTGATCGCGCATAGCCGCTTGTACATCACGTACTGAAAGTTTACGGGAAGGCTTGATATAAAGAGGCATCGGTTCTTTGCTGTCCCCCTGAATATAAGGAAGATAGGTATCTCCCACCGACTTGTTGAACATATTATAGAAACTCCATACACGCGCTTCACAGAACCGTACACCACCAAAATCTAAAGGATTATATGCCGCCGAGAAACTGAAATCTTTATTCATACCGTCAAAATAACCTTTTTCACGAGCGAAAGAAATCACATCCGGAGAGTAAAGACAATTATCCTTGTCATTCATATTGAACTGATGAATCCGGCTCTGATTAGCATGTGCGGCAATACAATCATCCGGTATACGGACTGCTACCCATACAGCACCTTTCACACCGGGACCCTTACCGATCATCTCCAAAATCCAGACTTCATTGGGATCAGCGATACTGAATGATTCGCCACTGCTATAATAACCATATTCTTTTACTAAATCCGTCATTACCTGTATGGCTTCTTTAGCTGTACGAGAACGCTGGAGAGCTACATAAATCAAACTTCCATAATCCATAATACCGGTAGAATCAACCAATTCCTCCCGTCCACCAAAAGTAGTTTCACCTATGGTTACCTGAAATTCATTCATATTACCTACCACATTATAGGTTTGACGCGCTTCTTTTATTTGCCCTAAATATTTGCCCGAATCCCAATCATAGATATCACGCATGGCTCCTTTTTCATGCATACCGGCAGGATAGTGATACAACTCGCCAAACATTCCGTATGAATCAGCGGAATAAGAAACGATAACAGAACCATCAACCGAGGCTCCCTTACCTACAATCAAGTTAGTGCATGCCAAACTCTCTGTTATTGCCGCCAATAGAAAGGCAGCACCTAAAATCAGTTTATTCTTCATTAATATATAACTTTTTAATTGTGTATAATACTTATTTTACCATCAAAATTCATATTCCTCTTTTGTTTCGTTTCCACAATAATCTGTCACCACCAATTCCAATTTATGGGCGACTCCTTTTTTTAACCGTTCAGGATGCTTCATCCACAATTTCGCATTTTTGGAACTGAAACCGAATAAGGCAAATTCGCCGTCTATCTTCACCTTATAATCCTTAATACCCGTTTCCGCATCTCCTATTTTGAACTGAACCTTACCTGTCTTCCATTGTGCCTTATTTAATGGGGTCACTCGTGGAGACAAAGTATCTATAGCTACGGTATAGGTTCCCAGTTCACGGATGGAAGTCTTCATCCAACCATTTTCATAAATTCCTCCTGCTGAACCTTTCCTTTTTCCCCACTTACGGGCCACATAATATTTCGACGTATCCTCTACAGGAAGATGGCGTACCCCGATCATCAACGTGCACCCAGCCTGCAAAGCTACTGGCTCATCGTGCAACTGGTACTCGTAAGATATTGCAGCTGTATCTTTAACCACATGACAGTTCAGTGCCACATCCTCATACAACATTCCTCGGGGGATAACCAGTTCCATACCCGGTTCCTGAACCACATTACCTTTATTCCATGCCAAATAATGTTTTACCTGCGGATGATATTCCTCTATCGGCTGCCTACGGCCACGCACAATGAAACGATAAGTCGACTTATTCCCGTATAAATCAGCTAATTCATAACGAAAATGATAATCACGTTCTTCATCAATCGTAACCACCCCTCCTTCATCATTGGCTTGTAACATGCGCAAACTATTTCCGGGAAGAATCTGTGAGCGCATCACCCAATTATGCCTCTTTACATTCTCCTCATAGTCTGTCCAGGCATTAATCATCCGGTTCTCTTCGGGCAAAACGCCATCCACCGTACTGCGAAAAACTTCTGTCGTATCCACATAGAGTACCACGGAACGCACACCATAATTATTATGTGTGCCATCCATATAGTCGTATGCCTTAATGCCAGCGGCTATTTTCCCCCAAGCAGAAACCGGTTGTCCCAAAGAAGCAACAGATATGGATTTTTTTCTTTGTGAGCCTTCCACAACTCCAGCGCCCCGCTGCGGATAAAGCATAATCATTGACGCACGTGGCGGAGTAGTGTCTTTAATTTTATCGGTATAGAACTGTAAGGGATCTATCAATTCACCAGTATCCGTACGGCGTATCTCCATATGCAGATGCGGTCCGAAAGAATACCCTTCATTACCGCTTAAAGCAATGATTTCTCCAGCTTTGAAACTGACCTGATGAGGCTCGAATTTCAAATCCACAGCAAAAGTTTCATGCCGATATTGATATTCCTCCACCAC